>Ga0129333_10001649_pt1 | contig 20383 bp, 19 predicted proteins | sample CPB6_08_DNA_FD_94474 | JGI IMG/M metagenome (GOLD analysis project Ga0129333, IMG submission 94474) | Freshwater to marine salinity gradient microbial communities from Chesapeake Bay, USA - CPBay_Sum_0.6_0.8_DNA | ecosystem: Environmental > Aquatic > Marine > Coastal | place: USA: Chesapeake... | reverse complement strand
AGTTCCCATACAGAGCGCTGCCATGAGGGTAACGATGCAATGCAGTGAGGCGACTGACCGAACTGGGGGTAATCCCAGATCCATGCCAGCCACGTGAACTCTTTGTGTCACTGATCGTTTCTCCATGTGTGATGAAGTCCTGAATCGGGTCCGGCACATGGAAATGTTACGATATCTCAATAAACAACTAAAGAGTGCTTTATGAGATCCCCCGAGATCGTTCTGCGAGCGCTACCTGGCATCGCCCAGCCCTTTCGTCACCCCCGGGCCCCGACCCGGGGGTCTTCTTCAGCCTGTCACGTCTGCCGAAGCCCCATCGCTCGCTCGACCGCCGCGCGGTCGAGCCGCGGCTGGTCGGCCTCGGGCGTTGACACGAACAGCCCCGCCGCCGTGCTGGCGAAGCGGCAGGCCGCTTCGAGTGGCTCGCCACTGGCCAGCCGGGCGGCCAGCGCGCCGCAGAAGCAGTCGCCCGCGCCATGCGAGGACAGCAGCCTGACCGGCAGGGCGGGAAGATCGAAGCGGCGGCCGTCGCGCGTCATCGCCATCAGGCCGTCGCCGCCCAGCGTCAGCACCACGTCGCGCACCGGGCTGGCCAGCGCGGCGCGCGCGTCTTCGGGCGTTGCCGCGTCCGAGAGCATGGCGGCCTCGAGCCGGTTCACCACCAGAATGTCGACAAGCTCCATGAGCGCGGGGGCAAGCGGCCGGGCGGGTGCGGCGTTGAGGATGACGCGCGCGCCGTGGGCTTTGGCGGCGCGGGCGGCGGCAAGGTTCACCGCGTCGGGCACCTCGTTCTGCAGCAGCAGCACCTTCGCCGCCCACAGGCCGCGCCAGCGCTGCGCGAGGCCGTCGGTCCGGATGGTCAGATTGGCGCCCGAGACGACGACCGCGCCATATTCGCCCGCCGCCTCGGTGATGGCGACGCTCATGCCGCTGCCCGCCGCCGGGTCGGTGTCGAGATGGGTGATGTCCACGCCCGCCGCCTCGAGGTTGGCGCGCAGCCGGGCGCCGAAGTCGTCCGCGCCCGTCTGGCCGCCCATGGCGGTGCTGGCGCCGAAGCGGGCGGCGGCCACCGCCTGGTTGCCGCCCTTGCCGCCGCACTTCATGTGCCAGGCCTTCCCCATCAGCGTCTCGTCGCGGGCGGGAAGCTGGGGGGCCGCCACCATGATGTCGAGGTGCAGGCTGCCTGCGACTGCAACGTCCGTCATGGGCTGCCGTAGAGTGCGGCCTGCACAATCCGTTGACTGCGGACAGCATCCTGATTGGCTACGGCGGCTTCCATTTTGGCATCATTCAGCAACCGTTCGAGCACCTTGCACAGGCCTTCCACGGCGTTGATGTTGGCGCTGCATTCGGCAACCGGGTCGAGGCCCGTGGCGTCGGGGAAGGTGTCGAAGTAGATGGCGTTGGAATATCCAATCTTTTCAAGTGTATAGAGAAGTTCTAGGGTCTGGATCGGGTGCACGCTGCCGGCCACCAGCCCGTCGTCGCGCTTGCCGTAGCCATCGTTGAGGTGGACGCCCAGGAGGCGGCTGCGGCGGTTGATCAGGGACGCAGAAAATGCAGGCATTTCATCGGCATAGAGTACATGCGCGAAGTCGAGCGTGACGCCCAGGTTGGGCGCGTCCACGTCAGCCGTCATCAGCAGCGTGGTCGCCACGTCGGGGAGCAGGCTGAAGGCGCGCGGTTCATTGGGTTTGTATTCGATTGAGATGTCGATGTCCGGGTTGTGGGCGGTGATGGTCCTCAATGCCGCGACGGTGTCGTCCCACAGGCGCAAGTAATTGGCCTGAAAGGAATAATCGAAACCATCCTGGCCCAGCCACAGGGTCATCAGATTGCCGCCCGCCTCGGCCAGGGCATCGATGCCGCGCAAGGTCAGGTCGAGGGCTTTCTGCCGCATCGCCGCGTCGGGGTGGGTGAGGGCGCCCTTCTTGAAGCCGGGGTCGGAGTAATAGCGCATGGCGAAACCGTTGAGGCTGATGCCAAGTGACTGAAGTTTATTGCGAATTTCTTTCGGCGTGGTGCCGTCCAGATGGTCCGGGAAGTTGAAGTCGACGGCCGACAGGCCGGGCACCGTCGCCGCCCGTTCGATGAGGTCGAGCGCCGTGATCCGGTTCCTGCCGGGAAAGGCTGTCGCCGCGTCGGCCTTGAAGCCATTGAGCCGTGTTGCATAGGCAAAACGCGTGCCGTGTGCGGTCAAGCCGTGCCTCCTCGCTTGCGGTGTGTCTGCCGTTCCGTTACCAAGTCTCAGGGAAAAATCCACCTGAGAAATCAAAGGGAGACGGGTATGGCGGGCAAGTTCGGTGCAATCTTCAGGACGCGCAAGCCGGTGATCGCCATGGTGCACCTTGGTGCACTTCCGGGCGCGCCACTCTATGACGCTGCTGCGGGGCTTGAGGGCCTCGTGCAGGGCGTGCGCAAGGATCTCAAGGCCTTGCAGGATGCCGGCGTCGATGCCGTGATGTTCGGCAACGAGAATGACAGGCCCTATGAGTTCAAGGTTGATACCGCATCAACCGCAACCATGGCCTACATCATCGGACAGGTGCGCAACGAGATCCGGATTCCCTTTGGTGTCAACGTGTTGTGGGATCCGATGGCAACCGTCGCGGTCGCCGCGGCAACCGGCGCGGCCTTTGCCCGCGAGATCTTCACCGGCGCCTATGCCTCCGACATGGGCATGTGGGTTCCCGATGCCGGCGCAGCCATGCGCTACCGCGACCGGCTGGGCCGCAAGGATCTCGCCCTCATGTACAATATCTCGGCGGAATTTGCCCATTCGCTGGATCAGCGCAGCCTCGCCGACCGTGCGCGCAGTGCAGTCTTCTCGTCGATCCCAGATGCCATTCTCGTGTCGGGCGTCATCACTGGCGAAGCTGCCGCGCTGTCCGATCTCGAAGCGGTCAAGCGCGTCGTCCCGGATGTGCCGGTGCTTGCCAATACCGGCGTCAAGCATGACACGGTTGCCGATGTGCTCCGGATTTCAGATGGTTGCGTGGTGGGGTCTTCGCTGAAGGTGGATGGCCACACATGGAATGCCGTTGATCCGGCGCGCGCCAGGGACTTCATGGACAAGGCCCGCAAGGCCCGGGGAGACTGACTCATGCAGGACCGCATCAAGCGCTGGACCGAGGCCCTGATGATGATCCCGGGGCTGTCGGGTTTCGAAGATGACGTCCGCCGCTACATCCGGGCTGAACTCAAGGCCTTGGGAATAAATGCAAAAACCGACATGCTTGGCAATCTCGTTGCTACGCTGGACGGCAATCCGCAGCTTCCGTCGGTCATGCTCATCGCGCACATGGATCAACTGGGTCTGATCGTCCGCAAGATCGAGGCGTCGGGACTCATTCGCGCCGAGCGCGTCGGCGGCGTGCCGGAGCGCGCGCTTGCTGCGCAGGAGGTTCTTCTCTGCCTCCCCGGTGGCAAGACCTGCGCCGGTGTGATCGCCAACAAGAGTCATCACGCCACCACTCCCGAAGAAAAGTACCGCGTCGTTCCCTATCAGGAACTCTATATCGATTGTGGCTTCACTGATGCTGCCGAAGCCGTTGCGGCAGGCATCAATGTCGGCACACCCATCGTCTATGCACCCAACGTCGTGGCTCTTGCCGGTGGCAGGCTGGCCGGCACATCGGTCGATGACAGGGCAGCCTGTGCCGTCATGCTGGAACTGGCCCGCAGCATGAAGGATCTTCGCAATCTGCCGACAATCCATCTTGTGTTCTCCGTACTTGAGGAGTTCAACCTGCGCGGTGCGGTTACCGCGGCGCAGGTTCTCCAGCCCGACATCTGCATCCAGCTCGATCTTGCGCTGGCAACCGACACGCCCGACATGGGTCATCGCGGCGATGTGCGTCTTGGGGGCGGACCGGTGATGAGCATGTTCAGCTTCCATGGCCGTGGAACGCTCAACGGCTGCATTCCGCATCCGGCGCTGGTCAGGCTGTTTCAGTCCACTGCCGATGAGTCCCGCATCCCGCTTCAGCGCAGCGCCCATATCGGGGCGCTCACGGAAACGTCCTACGTGCAGCTCGTCGGCAAGGGCGTTGCCTGCATCGACATGGGGTTCCCGGCCCGGTACACGCATTCAGCACTTGAAGTGTGTGATCTCGCCGATCTCGAGGCCCTGACCCACCTTCTCTGTGCTGGCCTGAGCCGCATCGATGCCGGTTTCTCACTCGACAGGGACAGCATTGCTGAATGAGGCACTATCTCGGCGTCGATATTGGTACGTTTGAAACCAAGGGCGTGATCGTCACGGCATCGGGAGACATCGTGGCGCGCGCGGCGCGTCCGCACCAGATGCAGGTTCCGGCGCCGGGCTGGGCCGAGCATGATGCCGAGCAGGACTGGTGGGGCGACTTCGTCTTCGTAACCCGCAAGATGCTGGCCGAGAGCAAAATCCCGCCGGCATCCATCGCGGGTGTCGGCGCAAGTGGTATCGGCCCCTGCATGCTGCCCGTCGATCATGACGGCAATCCGCTGATGAATGCCGTTCTCTATGGCGTCGACACAAGGGCGGCGCGCGAGATCGACGAACTCACCGCCCAGATCGGGCCCGAGACGATCCTCGAGCGTTGCGGCAATGCGCTGACCTCGCAGGCGGTTGGGCCCAAGATTCTCTGGCTGAAGCGCAACCGTCCGGACATTTTCGCCAAGACCCACAAGATCCTGAACTCCACCTCCTTCCTGGTGCACCGCCTGACGGGCCGATATGCGATCGACCATTATTCGGCAGGCAATTTCAGCCCCTTCTACATGGCCGACACCCAGGACTGGAGCGATGAACTCGCTCCCGGCATCATCCCCATGGATGCGATGGCGGACCTCTTCTGGACGACAGATGTCGCGGGGCATGTCACCGCAGCGGCAGCCGCCCAGACAGGTCTCGCGGCGGGGACACCCGTGATTGCCGGAACGATCGATGCCGCCGCCGAAGCGGTGAGTGTCGGTGTGTTGAAGCCCGGTGAGGCGATGCTGATGTATGGCTCCACCATCTTCATCATCTTCGTGACTGGGTCCCGCGTGCGTGATCCTCGGCTGTGGTATGCGCCGTGGTTGTTCCGCGGCCAGCATGGTTCAATGGCGGGACTGGCAACCAGTGGAACGCTCACACACTGGTTCCGCAACAATTTCGCCAGGGAACTTCCAGCCGAGACCGCGCTTGCCGGTCTTCTTGCCGAGGCTGAGGCTTCACCGCCTGGCGCGAAAGGCCTCGTGCTGCTTCCATATTTTTCAGGGGAGCGCACGCCGCTGCATGATCCCCACGCCAGGGGTGTCCTCTTCGGTCTCGACCTGACTCACGGCAGGGGTGACATGTTTCGCGCCGTGCTCGAGGGCATCGCCCATGGCACCCGCCACGTGTTCGAGACCTTTGCGGCAGTGGGCCAGGAGCCTGTCGTGGTGCAGGCGGTGGGAGGCGGCACGCGCAACGGAGTCTGGTCTCAGGCGACATCGGACATCTGCGGACTTTCGCAGTCGGTGCGCGAGAAGACCATGGGCGCTGCCTACGGGGATGCATTTCTGGCTGCGCTCGCGGTTGGCGATGCCCGTCCCGATGACATCGACCGCTGGAATCCTCCGGCATCGGTGATCAATCCCCGCGCGGATCTCAAGGCTCTCTATGACCGCCAGCACGCCATTTTCCGCGGCCTCTACCCGGCCACGCGGACGTTCCTCTGACGCCTACTTCACTGAACCCGTGGTCAGGCCCTTGACGATATAGCGTTCAAGGAAGATGCCGATGATGATGAGTGGCAGAATGGCGGCCGATGACAGTGCAGCCATCGACCACCACGAGATGCCCTGCGATCCGGTCTGGCTTGCCACCATCACCGGCAGTGTCTTGGCGTAACTGCTGGTCAGCAGGGCCGCAAAGAAATACTCGTTCCAGCACAGGATGACGGACAGGATGAAGGCCGCGACCATGCCCGGCATGGCGATTGGCAGGATGATGCGGAAGAAGGCGCCCCAGATGGAGCAGCCATCGACGAGTGCGGCCTGTTCAAGCTCCTGCGGAATGGTGTCGAACTGATCCTTCATGATCCAGATGACGATGGGCAGGACGGACAGCGTATAGATCAGGATCAGGCCGATCATCGAGTCGAGCAGCGCGAGCTCCTTGTAGAGAACCAGGAACGGCATCGCCAGAACCACCGGCGGCAGGATCAGCTGTGACAGGAAGAAGAACGAGATGTCGCGGTTCTTCCAGATCTTCCATTTGTATTGAAAGCGGCTCAGACCATAGGCGGCCGCGGATCCCAGAATCAGCGCCAGGAATGATGCGCCGATTGAGGCCTGGATCGAATTCCAGAAGCGCTTGATGAATTCCGTGCGCGGAGTCGACTCGGTGAAGATCGTATCGGGCGACAGTCCGATGGCACGAAGTCCCAGCCATGCGGGCTTGAAATCGACCCATGGGATGATGTGGCCAAGCTGCACATCCTTGGCAACCTTGAAGGTCGTGCTGAAGGTCCAGAAGATCGGAAACAGTGCGATGATCGTCCAGACGATCAGTGCGGTATAGATCAGGATGCGGTTCAGCGTGCGTGGCATCAGCTGTGCCTCTGCATGAAGCGGCTGGTCGCCCACAGCAGGAGCGCCACGAAGATGATGATGATGATCAGGTAGACCTCGGCAATCATCGTGCCATAGCCCACATTCGAGCGGTCCTTGTATTCGCGGAAGATGAAGCTCGAAATCGTGTCTGTGGCGCCGCCCGGCCCGCCCGATGTCGTGTTGATCACGATGTCTGCGAGCTTCAGCTGGAAGATCACGCGCAGCACGATGGTCGTGAGCGAAACAGGCAGCATCAGCGGGAAGGTGATCTGCCAGAAGCCCTGCCAGCCGGTTGCGCCATCAACCCGGGCAGCCTCCTGCACATCCTTCGAAAGGGCCTGCAGGCCTGCGAGGATCATGATCATCATGAAGGGGATCCAGACCCAGGCATCCATCAGGGCGATGGTCGTCTTGGCGAGCCAGGGCGTGGTCAGCAGCGATGGATTTTCCCAGCCCAGCGCCCGCAGCAGGTTGGTGACAGGACCGAAGCGGTACTCCAGCATCGACTTCCCGATCATCCAGCTCACAGCCACGGGTGAGAGCATGAAGGGCAACAGGAAGGCGACCCGGAAAAATTTCTGGGCCTTGATGTCGGCGTTCAGCAGCATGGCGAGGCCGAAGGCGATGGCGTACTGGACGAGAACGGTCAACACGTAGAAAACCATGTTGCCGAGCGCGTTCCAGAAATAGGGGTCGGCCCACAGCTGGCGGAGATTGTCGAGCCCGTTGAACTGACGGCCGGTGGCCGATTGCAGGTTCCAGTCGCTGAACGCGATGAAGAAGCCGAACAGGGTGGGGAAGATGACGAGTGCGAGTGTGAACAGGATGGCAGGCAACACGAACAGCGCGCGCCAGCCGGCTTCGCCGTCGCGCAGGATGAGCCCCCAGCACAGTGCGGCGCTCCACAGCACGAATGCGATGAGCACCGGCTGCCAGTTCGGAAAGCCGAAAGATATGACACCCGAGGAATAGAGGATCTCGGCAACTATGATCAGGCCGAGGAGAAGAGTGGATGCGCGGATCAGCAGGCGGCCGAACCGCTGCCGCTCGGGCGACACGGTGGCGGCAACGGCATCCTGGCCGGATGCAGCGGTCGATGACGCGCTCATGAAGCTGGACTGATCCCGGAAGACAAAAAAAGAGCCGGCGGCTCACGCCGCCGGCCCCGTTGGCAATTACATGCCCAGAGAAGCCTTGTAGAGCTTGATCTGGTTGTCACGGCCGAGCTGGTCCGTGATCTTCTCCCAGGCTGCGGCGATGGCGTCCGCGCCCTGCTGCGCCGTCATCTGGCCGGCATAGATCTTGGCCAGTTCGTCCTCGGCGACCGAGTAGTACTGGAAGATGCCGGGGATGCGCGGTTCGATCGCGGCATTCGGGTGGTTGTAGGAATTGGCCTCCGAGTCGAGGAAGCTCTTGATGAAGGCTTCGTCGTAGCCTGCACCGACCCACTCCGGAATGTTGAAGTGGCTCTGGCGGTAGGGCTGGAAGCCCGACGGATAGGCCGCCATCCACAGCGAGATGTCCTTGCCGCCGAGGTGAGCTGCGAGCGACCAGGCCGCCTTCTGCTTCTTCGCGTCGGCATCGACACGGGCCATCACATAGATGCCCCAGCCGATATAGGCCATGTTCGGCGCGTAGTTCGGGCCGGAGGGCAGCTTGTCCCACTGGCCGGTCTTCGAGTTGTAGACGTCATCCGAGCCGGGCAGGATGTCGAAGGCCGTCACGTCGCCGACCACCGAGGAGTCGTTGGTCTTGACGTTCGAGCCGATGTCGCCCCACCACGACAGCATGGAGCCCGTGCCAGCAAGGAACTGCTGGAAGCCCGTGGTGCCGGGGTCGGCGTTGAGCTGGTCAGCCGGCTCGTAGGGCAGGGAGTCGATCACGTCCTGAATGGCGCGAACCCAGGCCGCGTTGTTCACCCGCGGCTTCATGGTGTCGGCGTCGAACAGGAAGGCGCGGTCGTCCGGGTGCTTGGCATAGGCCGTCGCCCGGCTGCCAAGGAAGTAGAAGGCGAAGCCGCCCCAGCCCTTGCACGGATCGAGATAGCCATAGAGGTCCTGGCCGTTGAGCTGCTTGCCCTTCAGGAACTTGGTGGCCGCGTTGACCTGCTGCCAGGTCTTCGGCACGCCCCATTCGCCCTGTCCGCCCGACTTCTTCCACTCTTCGGCAAGAGCGGCATCCGAGAACACGTCGGAGCGGTAGTTGAAGTTGTGGCAGTCGCCGTCGCAGGACACGCGATAGGTCTTGCCGTTCCAGGTGCCGACGGGAGCCTTCAGATAGCCCACATAGTCGTCCATCTCGATCTGCTTGGCGACCCAGTCCGGCATCTCGGACGCAAGGCCCTTGCCGCAGACATCGCCCTCGAAGGGCGCACCCATCTCGATCACGTCGAAGTCCACCGTGCCGGTGGCGATCGACTGCTGCAGACGCGCATTGTAGTCAGCCTGCGCGAGGTCGATCCAGTTGATCGTGGCGCCGGTATAGTCGGCCCAGGCCTTCGACAGGCCGCGGAACAGCACGTTGTGGACGTTCTGGTTGTTCAGGCCCATGAACGACAGCTCGACACCCTTGAATTCACCTTCCTGGATGTTCTGCTTCGTCGGTCCGAGGCACATCTCGCCCACCTTCTGCCAATCGGCATCGGTCGGCTGGCCCTTGCCCACGCCAGGGATCTTGAGGATGGCGGCGCGCAGATCATCCTGCGCGAAAGCCGTCTTCACGCTGAGCGCGGATCCGCCTACGGCGGCCATGGCAGCGGCGCCGGCGGCGCCCTTCAGCATGCCACGACGGCTCATCATCAGATTGTAGAGATCGATCTTCATTGTCTTGGGTCCTCCCGTTAAGCGTCCAGCGCCGTGCCGAACAATCCGTTACGCAGCCGGTCGCCGGATGCGGTGATCTTGTTGCATTTGCAATCATGAACGCGCTGGCGACTATGCAAGTTCAGCACGCAAAGTCAACGCAGGCGCACATTAAAAAACTGTCGGACAAATTTTGTGCGACGCAATATGTGCGGCGCACAAATTTGCTATCCAAGGCGCAGTCCGGTCTTGGCGTCGAATAGATGCACGAGTTTGAGATCGGGTGACATGGCAATCATCTCGCCGGGTTTCACACTGACGCGCTCGCGAAATACGCCGATGATCTTTTCACCTGCCAGCCGTGCAATCACCTGGGTCTCGGCGCCTGTGGGTTCGATCACCGTCACCTGGGCCTTGAGTTCTCCGCCCAGTGACAGGTGTTCCGGCCGGATGCCGTACACAGCCGCACGTCCATCGAGACCCGGCGGCACGGCGGCGAGCGGCAGGCGGGTGCCATCTGCGGTTTCGAAATGCGGCGCGCCCGCTGCACGGATCGTGCCCTTGAACATGTTCATGGCAGGCGATCCGATGAAGCCCGCGACGAAGAGATTGGCCGGCCTGTCATAGAGATCGAGCGGCGAGCCCATCTGCTCCACGATGCCGTCATGCAGGACCACGATGCGGTCGGCCATGGTCATCGCCTCGACCTGGTCGTGGGTGACATAGACCGTGGTGGTCTTGAGGCGCTGATGAAGCTCCTTGATTTCGGCGCGCATCTGGACGCGCAGCTTGGCGTCGAGGTTCGAGAGCGGCTCGTCAAAGAGAAACACCTGCGGTGCGCGCACGATGGCGCGGCCCATCGCGACCCGCTGGCGCTGACCGCCCGACAGCTGGCGCGGATACCGATTGAGGTAGGGAACCAGATCGAGGATCTCGGCGGCCTTCTTTACACGGGCCTCGATTTCGGTCTTCGGAGTCTTTCGGAGCTTCAGCGCGAAGCCCATGTTCTCGGCCACCGTCTTGTGCGGATAGAGCGCATAGTTCTGGAACACCATGGCGATGTCCCGGTCCTTGGGCGGCAGGGTATTGACCACCTTGTCGCCGATCCTGATGTTGCCGGCCGTGATGTCCTCAAGCCCGGCGATCATGCGCAGCAGGGTCGACTTGCCGCAGCCCGAGGGCCCCACCAGCGCCACGAACTCACCATTGGAGATGGGTATCGACACACCATGGATGACCTCCTGGTCGCCATAGCTCTTGCGCACGTCAATGATTTCGACCGAAGCCACTCCGCCCCCCCTTGATCCCGCAGGGTCTTGCGCCCCGCTTGCAGGCGGCGGAGACTAGGGCATGATTTGAACGCCGTCGAGAGCTTCCTGAAGGCAACCCGCCCATGCGCTATGAAATGATGCTGCCCCGCCAGATCCGCGCCGCCATCGCGGCCAATACACCCGTCGTTCTGCCTCTTGGCGTGCTCGAATATCACGGCGAACACATGGCGGTCGGCATGGACACGCTGGCTGTCACCCGTGCGCTGGACGTCCTGGAGACAGAGGCCGAGATCGTCATTCTGCCGCCCTTCTATTATGGCGCCGCGAGCTACGCGGTCGAGCCGCCCGAGTGCACGGGTTCGGTGCATGTCGAGTCGAATGCGCTTCATCCATTTGCCCGGGAGTTGTTCACCGGGCTGCTGCGGGTTGGCTTTCGAAACATCCATGCCTTCATCCATCACCAGTCTGAAAACTTCACGGCCGGCATGCCGACCGACCTCGCCTTCAAGTTTGGCGCAAGGCAGGCAATCTTCGGCTTTCTCGAGAAGACCCGCGGCGAGGGCTGGTGGGGCGACCGGACGATGGCGGACTACTATGCCCGGCAGTCGGGCGGCGATGATCCCTTCAACTGGATCAAGATTCACCCGCTGATGACCGCGGAGACCATCGCGCAATATCCCTTCGACCATGCCGGCGAGGGCGAGACCTCGCTGATGCTGGCCATGTGTCCCGAGGCGGTGGACATGGAAATCCATCCTGGCGAGCGGTGGTATCTGGAGACGGCCAGCCGGGCCTCTGCCGAAACCGGCGCTCGCGGGCGCGACCTCATCCTTGCGCACATGCGCAAGGCGCTGGGTCTGGCCTGAGCACATGACGGGTGACGCCGATTTCGAGATCTTCCTGGTGGCGACGCCGGGCCTTGAGGCCCAGTTGTGCGCCGAGGCGAAGTCGATCGGGTTCGGAAATCCGAAGCAGGTGCCTGGTGGCGTCATTGTGCGTGGCGGCTGGCGCGATGTCTGGCACGCCAATCTCGAGCTGCGCGGTTGCGGCAAGGTGCTGGCCCGCATCGGGGCGTTCCGCGTGATGCATCTGGCGCAACTCGACAAGCGGGCGCGCAAATTCCCATGGGGCGAGTATCTGCGCAAGGATGTGCCGGTGCTTGTGGAGGCCAGTTGCTCGCGCTCGCGGATCTACCATTCGCAGGCTGCAGCGCAGCGCATTGCCCGCGCCATTTCCGAGGAGTTTGGGGCTCAGGTGACGCCCGACGCCGAAGTCGTGATCAAGGCGCGGATCCTCGACGATCTCTGCACGATCAGCGTCGACACATCCGGAGAGTTGCTGCACAAGCGGGGCCACAAGCAGGGTGTCGGAAAGGCGCCGATGCGCGAAACCATGGCGGCGCTCCTGCTCAGGGCCTGTGGCTTCGATGGCGTGGAGCCGCTAGTTGATCCGATGTGCGGCTCTGGCACTTTCGTGATCGAGGCGGCGGAAATCGCAGCGGGCCTCCAACCCGGCCGCGAGCGGCGTTTCGCCTTCGAGGATCTGGCTGGTTTCGACGAAGCCACCTTTCGCGCCATGCGCCTGTCCGGGCCCCGCCGGACGCCCCCTGCCTCATACCATGGCAGTGACCGGGATGCGGGGGCGGTACAACAGGCGCAAGAAAACGCCCGGCGTGCAGGCGTATCCGCCTTCACGCAGTTTCGATGCCAGACGATCAGCGCTCTGGTTCCACCGGAAGGTCCGGCGGGCCTCGTCATCGTCAATCCGCCTTACGGTGCCCGGATCGGGGAGAAGAAGCCCTTGTTCGCGCTCTACGGCGCCTTGGGTCAGGTGCTGCGCAACCGGTTTTCAGGCTGGCGTGTGGGGCTCATCACGACGGATGCGTCCCTCGCGGGCGCAACCGGGCTGCCGTTTCTGCCACCGGGTCCGCCCATCCTGCATGGCGGGCTGAAGGTGAAGCTGTTCCTGACTGGAAATCTGCAGTCTTAGGACCAGCTCAGCGCGAAGGCGCCGACGGCCAAAAGAATGATGATCGACGCCGCGATCCAGTGCTTGGCCGTGAAATCATGCATCATCATGCTGCTGCTCCCGCCTTCACTTGCTGCGCTTCGGGCTGAAGGCCTGCACCATCAGCTTCGCCTGCTTGACCTGATCCTCGGTCATGCCGGCTGCAATCTCGTCGCGGTAACTGGCTGCATTGTCGAAACCCGGCTGTTCGGAGCAGAGATCGAGCCACATGAAGGCGGCAATCGGGTCGGGCTGGACGCCGCGGCCCTTCCAGTAGGCGAGCCCCGCCTCATACTGGGCCTGCGGCTCGCCCTGGTTGGCGGCCATCAGCAGCCAGTTCATGCCGGCCGCCTGATCCTGCTTCACGACGTCGCCACCCTTCATCAGCCACCAGCCGAGCTTGAGCTGCGCGTCGGAGTTCCCGTTCTTGGCAGACTCGCCCCACCAGAACACCGCCTCGGCATTGTTCTGCTCGACACCATTGCGGTTTTCGCCCTTGAGGCCCCAGCTGCGCGGGCCATACATCTCGCCGATGATATAGGCGGCCTCGGCGTTGCCGTCCTTCGCGTAGGGCAGAAGCAGGCTGAGCGCCGTGGCATAATCCTCGCCACGGAATGCCGCCATGCCGTCCTGATAGGCATCCGCCCATGCTGTTCCGTTCACGAGGCCGAGCACTCCCACGGCCATCAGGCCGGCGCGAAGACCAGATTTCATCGGAGAAACTCCTCTCTCTTGACCCATGTGTTAGGCCAGCGCGAAGGGCAGGGCAATATCCAGCCTTTGAACCTTTCGGTTCAAGGCCTTATGAAGGGTCTCCGGTCGGTGGACCCCGGTGTCCCGCGCCTCTGGTTCTAGGCTGCGGCGCGGTGCCCGGGCTAGAAGCCGGTCCATCTGCCGGAAGGCACCAGCATTCACGAGGAAGATCCAGCCATGCGCATGACCACAGAAGAGGCGTTCGTCAAGGTACTCCAGATGCACGGCATCCAGCATGCCTTTGGCATCATCGGATCGGCCTTCATGCCGATCTCCGATCTGTTTCCCAAGGCAGGCATCACATTCTGGGACTGCGCGCATGAAGGGTCCGGCGGCATGATGGCGGATGGCTTCACACGCGCCTCCGGCAAGATGTGCATGATGATCGCCCAGAACGGTCCGGGCATCACCAACTTCGTCACCGCCGTCAAGACCGCCTACTGGAATCACACGCCGCTGCTGCTGGTGACGCCGCAGGCCGCCAACCGCACGATCGGCCAGGGCGGCTTCCAGGAAGTGGAGCAGATGGCGCTGTTCAAGGATATGGTCGGTTATCAGGAGGAGGTGCGCGATGCCTCCCGCATCGCGGAAGTCCTGAACCGCGTGATCATGAATGCCAAGCGCCTGTCCGCTCCCTGCCAGATCAACATGCCGCGCGACTTCTGGACCCAGGTGATCGACATCGAGCTTCCGGCTGCCGTTGGTTTCGAGCGTCCCTCGGGTGGCGAGGACGCCATGGCCGCTGCGGCCAAGCTCCTCTCCGAAGCGAAGTTCCCGGTGATCCTCAATGGCGCGGGCGTCGTCATCGGCGGCGCCATTCCGGCCGCCAAGGCCCTGGCCGAACGGCTCACCGCGCCAGTCTGCGTCGGCTACCAGCACAACGATGCCTTCCCCGGCTCGCATCCGCTGTTTGCCGGCCCGCTCGGCTACAACGGCTCCAAGGCGGCCATGGAACTCATCAAGCAGGCCGATGTCGTGCTGGCGCTGGGCACCCGTCTCAATCCCTTCTCCACGCTTCCCGGTTACGGCCTCGACTACTGGCCCAGGGAGGCGAAGGTCATCCAGGTCGACATCAACCCCAACCGCATCGGCCTCACGAAGAAGGTGGCCGTGGGGATCGTCGGGGACGCGAAGATGGTCGCCGAGGGCATTCTTGCCAGGCTCTCGCCTGCGGCCGGCAATCAGGGCCGCGAGGACCGCAAGAATCTCATCGCCACCACCAAGTCGCGCTGGGCGCAGCAGCTCTCGTCGATGGACCACGAGGATGACGATCCCGGCACGACCTGGAACGAGCGCGCGCGCAAGGCCAAGCCTGACTGGATGAGCCCGCGCATGGCGTGGCGCGCCATTCAGTCGGCGCTTCCGAAGGATGCCATCATCTCCTCCGACATCGGCAACAATTGCGCTATCGGCAATGCCTATCCAAGCTTTGAGCAGGGCCGGAAATATCTCGCGCCGGGCCTGTTCGGACCCTGCGGATATGGCCTGCCATCTATCGTCGGCGCCAAGATTGCCTGCCCGGACACGCCGGTCGTGGGCTTCGCGGGCGACGGCGCCTTCGGCATCGCCTGCACCGAGCTCACGGCCATCGGCCGCAAGGAGTGGCCGGCCGTCACCATGGTGGTGTTCCGCAACTACCAGTGGGGTGCGGAGAAGCGGAACTCAACGCTCTGGTATGACGACAATTTCGTCGGCACCGAACTCGACACGCACGTGTCCTATGCCGGTGTGGCCAAGGCCTGCGGCCTGCAGGGCGTGGTGGCACGCACCATGGATGAGCTGCGTGATGCGCTCGCCAAGGCGGTGGAGGACCAGATGAAGCACAAGAAGACGACGCTCATCGAGGCGCTCATCAACCAGGAACTGGGTGAACCCTTCCGGCGCGATGCCATGAAGAAGCCGGTGGCTGTTGCCGGCATCGATCCTGCCGACATGCGGCCGCAGGCGGTCTGAGGCCGGAACGCCTGTTTCAGCTGCCGAGCCGGTAGGCGCGGATGCCATTGTCGCGGAAGAGCTTGCGCCTTTCCCCGGGCGTGCAGCCTGCCGTTGCCCAGTCGAGCACACCGAGCCATGTCTTGTACTCGCCCGCCAGCTCGCACACCGGCCAGTCGCCGCCATACATCAGCCGGTCAAAGCCGAAGCAGGCGATCACATGGTCGATGTAGGGGCGCAGCTGGTCGCGCGTCCAGTGTGCGTGGTCGGCCTCGGTGGTCACGCCTGAAAGCTTGCATACCACGTTCGGCATCGTGGCGAGCTCGCGGATATGGGCTTTCCAGGGCTCCGTGAGGCCGTCCCTGATCCCCGGCTTGCCGATGTGATCGAGGATGAAGGACACGTCGGGGCATTGCCGCACCAGCTTGAGCACCGCCGGAAACTGGTGGTGATAGATGCAGATGTCGAAACTCAGGCCATATTTCGGAAGCAGCTTCACAGCCGCGACAAAATCGGGCTTCACCGCGAAGTCCGGGTCGGGCTGGTTCTGGATGAGACGCCGGATGCCGCGCATCACGGGAAGCTTTGCCAGCCGTTCCATCTCGGGTTCGAGAGCCGCACCTCTCTCCAGCGGCAGGCAGGCCACGCAGCCCTTGAGGCGCGGCTCCTGATCGGCCAGCGACTGCACCCACAGTGCCTCGTCCATGTATTGCGGCATGTCGACATCGACTTCGGCGAAGACCATGTTTTCGATGACGTAGGGGGCGGCCCGCGCTGTCAGATCCGCAATGGTCCAGTCCCGGCCGAGCTTCGGCGCGCCCGCAGCCCAGCTGTAGCTGAACCGCCTGGTATCCAGCAGGTGCACATGCGTGTCGGTGATGGGAAAATCGATCATGTCCGGGGCCTCTCCGTCATCGCCGCTGTCTTAGCCCAAGGCGCGCCTTCCGTCATCTGGGGGTGATGGGCGTCAGATCCCGAAAACCGGTTCCTCGAGTCCGCGGATTCCGGTTTCCAGCGCGAAGACCGCGCCGCCCGGGCCCGTCTCATCTTCCGCGCGGGCAATACCGGGGCTCCATCCGCTCGTCACAAACAGGGTTGAAAGCCCGGGGCCGCCAAAGGCCGGGGCTGTCACGATCGGGCAGGGCAGCGCGATGGACTGCAGCAACTTGCCGTCCGGAGCGAAACGGCTGACACGGCCGCCGCCATACTGCGCGCACCACACGCCGCCTTCGGCATCCACCGTCAGCCCGTCCGGCAGTCCCTCGGCCTCGGTGAATTGGGCGAAGACCCGGCGACCCCGAAGCACCCTTGTGTTGCGTTCCACATCATAGGCCAGAATGCGCCGTCCAGCGGAGTCGCTGAAATACATGGTCTCGCCACCCGGCGAGAAGGCCGGGCCATTGCACACGGCATAGCCGCCGTCGCCGACGCTCCAGGCCCCGTCGGCCGTCACGCAATAGATCAGTCCCCGCGGTTCCGTCTCGCCGACATCGAAGGTGCCCAGCCACAACCGGCCGAAGCGGTCCAGCTTGCTGTCGTTGTAAAGCACGCCCTCGCGGCGTTCATTGGGGTCGGCAAACGCCGTGCATGCACCTGTCCCGGGATCAAACAGGACAAGGCCGGAATCGACGGCCAGCACCAGCCTGCCGCCGCGTGCAAAGGTGAAGGAGCCGATCATGCTCGTATCCGGGATGGTCCAGCTCCGGATTGCGGCACTGCCCCAGGTCATGCTGTGGAGCGTGGGCCCATACCAGTCGATCCAGTAGAGTGCCTGCTGGCCGGCATGCCACATCGGGCTCTCGCCAAGCCGGTCGCGCGTCTGCGCAAGGATCGTCCAATTTGCACTGCTCATTCTGTGCCCCCCGTAGCCGCCGGGCTGGTGCTGATCCACGTCTTGCCTTCACCCGCCGCGACCTCCGCCACCGGTCGGATCTCGTCCATGTGTCCGCCCATGGCGGCATAGGCCGCGCGCGGCATGGTGAATTCGATAGGCGCCACCAGTGCGGGTGTCGGCACCGAACCGAACGCATTGGCCGGCAGGGTCGTTACGTCCACCATATAGGTGATGCCGCCGCCCGGCCAGATGTAGCAGGGCGCGCCGCCGGCGGTGACGCGCGTCACGGCCTCCTTCACCGACTGCGTGAGCCGCACGGGATTCTCGGTGACGCCCGCGCGCAGCGATCCGCCCGCGCCCGCCATGAACAGCACCGAGCACAGGGCCGGCTCGCAATTCTCGACGATGCGCGCGACGGAGAGTTGCAGGGCCGGGGGCAGGTCCTTCTCGACGGGTGTCAGTGCTGCATCGAGTTCGTAATAGGCAAAGTGCTCGCCTGTGGTGGATACCATCAGCATGCGCAGGCCTGGCCAGGCTTCCTTGGGATCGAACGGCTTCAATATGCTGAGCGGATCGGTGAGATCCGTTCCGCCCCAGCCTGTTCCGGGATGCGCCACCTTGAAATAGCGCCCGGGTGTCGAGCGATGGCCCTTCATCCTGATGCCGGTATCAGCCACGCCGAGGAACTTCCCCGCCTGGTGTTCCGAGAGAACGCCCGTGATGTGGTCATCGACCACCACCACCTCATCGACCAGCCCCATCCATTGCCTGGCGAACATGCCGATGGTGGCCGAGCCGCAGCCCACCCGCATGCGTTCCTCGCGATGGCCGTTGATGACAGGCGCCTTGCCTGCCGCAATCACCACCGTTGCGCCTCCGTCGACATGCGCTTCCACCGGATGCCCATTGGCCAGCGCCAGCATTGCCTCGCAGGTGACGCGGCCTTCCTTCTTTGAGCCTCCGGTCAGGTGCCGGACCCCGCCCAGCGACAGCATCTGCGAGCCATATTCGCCCGTTGTCACATGGCCGATCTGTTCGCCCTCGACGCGCACGGCGGCGCGCTCGTCGCCGAGGTGCCGGTCGGTATCGATCTTCACCTTGAGGCCGCAATAGCTGAAGATGCCCTCGGTCACCACCGTGACCATGTCGACGCCATCCACCTCGGCGGAGACGATGAAGGGCGCGGGCTTGTAGTCCGGGTAGGTCGTGCCGGCGCCGATGGCGGTCACGAAGGTCTGGGGCTGAGGCAGGATGCGGCCGTCCCATTCGCGTGACGCGGGAAGGAAGGGCACCACGGCTCCCCCGGCCGAGGCCGTCCGCTGCAGCAGCACATGCGGATCGACCCGTGTCAGCACGCCGCCGCGGTTTGCATAGCGGTCGCAGGCGCCCAGCATGCCTTCGCGGATGTAGCAGAGCACGGGGCAGGCATCGCAGCGGATCTTTCCGGGCTGATCGTCCATGGTGGTTCCAAACGGCTGGTTGACAGCCCGGGGATGATCCCATAAATTTCATTTGCATACAAACGAAATTCTGCACGAGTGCGTCCATGAGTGCCCTGTTCGAGGAAGAAGTCCTGAGCGTCCATCACTGGACCGACCGGCTGTTCAGTTTCAAGACGACGCGCTCGCCGTCCTTTCGCTATGAGAACGGCCAGTTCACCATGATCGGGCTTGCCGTGAACGGCAAGCCGCTGCTCAGGGCCTACAGCCTCGTGAGCCCCAATTATGCCGATGAGCTCGAGTTTCTTTCGATCAAGGTGCCGGACGGACCCCTGACCTCCAGGCTCCAGCACATTCAGGCCGGTGACAAGATCCTGGTTGGCCGCAAGCCCACCGGAACCCTGCTGATCGACAACCTGCTGCCCGGCCGCAACCTCTATCTCCTCGGCACCGGGACCGGGCTTGCGCCCTTCATGAGTCTCGTGAAGGACCCCGCCGTCTATGACCGCTTCGAAAAGGTTGTTCTGGTGCATGGCTGCCGGTTCTCCACTGAACTCGCCTATGCCGACGAGATCGAGCGCGTGCTCCCCGGCGATGAGCTCCTGGGCGAGGAGATCCGCTCCAAGCTGCTCTACTACCCGACCGTCACACGCGAGGAGTTCCGCCATCGTGGGCGCATCACGCATCTTCTGGGCGAGGGCCGCATTGCAGCCGATCTTGGCCTTGCACCGCTGGATGCCGCACAGGACCGGGTCATGATCTGTGGCAGCCCGGCTTTTCTGTCCGACATCACTGCGCTGCTCAGGAGCCGCGCCTTCAGCGAGGGCAACAGCAGCGAGCCGGGCAGCTACGTCATCGAAAAAGCCTTCGTCGAGCGCTGAGCATGGCAAGGGGGGCAGCACAGCGCACCATCGCCCCCGCCGATTACCGGCTGGAAGACCAGATCGGCTTTCACCTCCGCCGCGCCAGCCAGCGCCATACCGCCATCTTTGCGGAGCACATGACGGATGATCTCACGCCCACCCAATGGGCGGCCCTCGTCAAGCTTGCCGAGCATGAGAGCCTGTCACAGAACCTGCTGGGCCGTGAAACGGCCATGGATGCCGCGACCATCAAGGGCGTGGTGGACCGCCTCCTGCGTCGTGGCTTTGTTGAAACTGGGCCCGACCCCCATGACGGCCGGCGTATGCTGGTTGCCATAACCGGCAGCGGACGGCAGGCCGTGCGGCGTGGCGCGGGCCCCGGCGGCCAGATTACGGCCGAGACGCTGAAACCCCTCAAGCCCGCCGAACAGAAGGCCTTGCTCGACCTTCTCCGGCGCCTTGCATGAAGTTGCCCGGACCGGGATTGAAGTCACTATCCGGGCGTGATCAATTTGCTATGATCACTTTCGGCAAAGACCAGGCCTCCCAGACAGGGGGCGCAGACAACCAAGGAGGAAACCATGACCGATACAAGATTGATCGTGCCTGAGAAGAAGCGCATCTCGCGCCGCTCCGCCCTCAAGCTGGCCGGGACGGGTGCTGCGTCCCTGATGGGCGGCCTTGCTGCAGGTCCGGGTTTCGTGCGCTATGCCCAGGCGCAGTCGTCCGAGCCCATCCGCGTTGGCTTCCAGGTCCACCGGACCGGTATCGGCGCCGCCTATGGCCGCTGGTATGAGCAGACCACCAATGCCGCGGTGAAGCTCATCAACGAGCAGGGCGGCATCAACGGTCGCCAGATCGAGATCATCGCCGAGGATGACGCGACGGATCCCGGCCGCGGCGCCGAGGTCGTCGAGAAATT
>Ga0129333_10001647_pt1 | contig 20390 bp, 58 predicted proteins | sample CPB6_08_DNA_FD_94474 | JGI IMG/M metagenome (GOLD analysis project Ga0129333, IMG submission 94474) | Freshwater to marine salinity gradient microbial communities from Chesapeake Bay, USA - CPBay_Sum_0.6_0.8_DNA | ecosystem: Environmental > Aquatic > Marine > Coastal | place: USA: Chesapeake... | reverse complement strand
TCTTTTTCTGCTTCTTCAAGTTTATTGAGTTTCTCTTGAAGAATAGCAATATCTTCTTTGAGTCGTTGGATTTCTTCTTCTTTATTAGAAAACATTTTGAATTCTCATTTGTAAGAACATCATACATCAAAAAAGGGCACATGTAAAGTGCCCTTGTTCCAGTTTGTAAAGTGTCCTTATTGCACAACCTCATCTTTTACAATATCCTTATGCTTTTTATATTTACCCGTATATACACTATACAAACCATTATGATGATAATTATTTTCTTTGCTCCAACCATTTAATCCCCACACTAAAATTTCCTCACCAGTAATTTTAGTTATTTTCCATAATTTACAAAGATAATTTTTTTCACCTCTATGTGCTTCACTTTGTTTTCTTTTAGTTTCTTCAGAATGAGATTTACCATAATTGGGATGATTTTCACCTTTTTTTGATTCACTCATTCTTTTTTTAGTTTCTTCTGAACGAACTTTACCCCTATGCGACTTACTCATTCTTTCTTTCACTTCTTTATTGTGAATAAGACCAGAAACTCCATCACCACCATTAGTTCTATTAATAAGAATACCAGTTCCTAAATCTTTTCTACCGAAAACATCAATCATATAGATTTCGTGCTTGAATGCTTCTTCTTCGGTTATATTTTGTTTGAGGAGAATTATTCTTGATTTATCTTTAGGAGGTTTAATACCTGTCCTATTTCTTTTGTATGCTCTATCACCTTTTCCTTTACCAATATAATAAGGTGTTCTGTCTTCCCGCAAATATGCGTAAGTATAAAACCTGTTAGGATTTACCATTTCTATTCTATTCTATTAAGACGGCATTATTATTTATAATAGAAAAGGTGCCCAAAGAGCACCTAATCTTATCTGTAGAGATTGCCGTCTTAACAGATATTATTATTTATGTGTTATTTTCATACCCTCCGTGCTGACCAATTTTCCAGTTCATACCCCTCTTCTTCGTCCCAACAGAACCCAGTAAGAAGGTCAATAATCTCCTTTACAGGAACATCAGTTTCTTCGGAAATAGTTTCCAGTGCTTCAATCAGTTTAGTGTTTTCAGTCATCATTTTACTTTCTCCTTATACTTAAGAGCAAAGTATTCGTAAATACCCATAACAATCTTTTCCATATAGTCGGTATGATAATACATAGGAATTTTAAGATTCGCACAGAATGTATGAGCATTTGACCTCAACAGACAATCTCCAATATCACCAGTGTTTTTCCACTTCTTATAGTCATCAACCATTTCCCACAAACTTTGTTCGTGCCCATTGTCTACGAAGTGTTTTACAAACTCTTCAACGGTAGTGTATTTTAATTTCATTTCAGTCATCGTTCTACTCGGTTGATAGATTGTTCGTGTGAGATTGTGGAGGTTGGTTGAGAAACAATACGAGTGTTGTTTCTATAAGTGTATGTGATTTCTCCAGTTTCCTTATTCATCAAGTGTGCCCAGTCAGTAGGAAGTGTATCACAACAATTCCGAAACTTTTCAGTCGAGGATACTTCCATTACAATAGGAAGATTGTTAGTGTGATGATAAAAGATTGCTACAAGTTTCATTGTGGGTCTCCTACAAGTCCAGTTGAATAAGATTAACAAATGAAGTATTCTGCTTCTTCACGACTTTCCCAACCTTCATTATAACCCATTTCGTGGATTTTTAGGGCAAACTTAATCAGTTGTTCTTCCCAGCATTCCCAGAAATTTTCTTTTACTCCCGTGAAATTATCAAATCCACAGGTTTTAGCAAGTTCAAGGATTTGTTCGTTGGTAATCATAGGTCTCCTTTGTTTATCCTACTATTATAAGGTATCCAGATCTCTCTGGATACCCATAGTGTGACGGTTTGAGAAGTGTCTACTCAAACCCACATATTACTTTTCCAATGACTTCATATAATTTTTCCTTTGGGATATAAACAGAATTATCAACTACAAACTCTAAATCAATTTCCAATACAATTTTCTTAATTGGTTTAAATGTGAGGGGTCAAAATCTACTTTATTTTTCTTAATAGACCCTTTAACTCTTTGATAAAATAAATTTAATAAATCTTTTTGTGCTGGTGTTAGTTCGGTCATTGGTACACACTTCCTTTTTGTCCTGGTTCATTACTACCACTACATTCTAACCTGTGGTCGTTTGCCTTTGGGCATCTTTTGTTACCACAAGTAGGACACACAACCATTTTAAACATCTGTTGGTATCCTGTCTGTTCTTCATAGCATCGGTGACACCAACACTTTAGATTACTTTGTAGTTCATAAAGTTCTTCAATCATTTTTCAAGTACCATAATAACATCTTGAAGGTCTCTAACACTTATAACCCAATCGTCTTCAACATCATCTTCAATCTTATATTCATTCTTGAATTGGATGATGAGTTCTTTGAGTAATTCAGCAACAGATTTTTTATACATAACAGTTTCATATGCTATTGCGTAAATGTAGTTCTGCCTTCCAGTTTCTGGATGATTATAATTTTCTTCATATCTTGGATTATGTAAGAAAATAGTAGAAGTTAATTTTTCAGTTTCAATCATCCCATTCTAACCCATTCAATAAAACTAATAATAATCCAAGCAAAAGAACCGAACCCTAAGATACGTTTATCATTTCTATTATAAGCAAGAACCCAAAGGTTTGTCATTAGTATACAAAGTTGATGATAAGTCATTAAAGTTTCTCCGATTTTTTGAATTTGAGTGGGGGTTCTCCCATAATACCTCTTTCAGTACCATCACCCTTTTTATAGACAATTCTATCACCTTTTAGTTCATAATACACTGGTGCTTCATTATCTTTTTTTAGGTCTTCCTTTCGTTTCTTAAGAAGTTGCATAGCATAATCTTCTGCTTGTGATAATGTATTAAAAAATCCATCAGTACGAGTCCAGAAAAAAATAAATTGTCGTTCATAAACTGTATAATAACACAACCCGTTTGGATACTTTGTGTGTTCAATTTTGAGTTTCATTAAGGTTTCAACTCCATAAGAAAACTGTTTTCAGAATCCTGAGTGTCCGTGTAATGCACGACCATCTGTTCTGATTTTACCATATGTAATACTTTTTCCCAGTTATTCAGGACAATCCCAAGATAGGTAGGATTATCAGTAATATAAACAGTAACACTGGGAATGATTTGGGTTGCGAAACCCGCATCGTGTTTCAGACTTCGGATGGTCTTTACTGTTTTTAATAAAATTTCAAAAGGATATTCTATGTTCATAATTCATCAATAATTTCATAATATTCATGAGAAACCAGAAATTCATTAATAAATTCATAATCTTCATGTGAAACCAAAATTTTCAATCCATCCTCTTTGGTGCATTCAAATGCAACATCATTATCAGGGTTAATTGTATCATTGAAAGCAAAAAGCAGTTTCTCAATCTTTCCCATATACATAATGTCTTCCCAAGAAGCAACGAGCACTAAAAACTCATTAAAGTTGTCTTGAGTTTTAATCAATACCCTTGGAACCGGTTTATGTGGAATTCCACCATCAAGTTTAAGTTTTCTTATGAGTTTGATGGTAGAGATTGTTTTTTCGTATGGGTGTTTCATTTTAAATCTTTAAACTCCCAATATTGTTCAATAGATTTTTTAATTTGTTCTTGCAATTCAGCAACTTGTTCCATTGAGAGAAGATGCCTATGTTTGGATTTATCATCCGAAATCTCCAATTCAAATCCAATCTCTTTTTTAACAAATGCCTCTGTTATATTCCCATCTCCAAACCGAGTTGGGTATAGTCCAAGTTTAATTTTAGTCATTTTAAATAGTAGTAACAGGACTAAGATATACTGATATCGCTTGATAATCTCTAACACTCATATCTTCATCTAAAGTTCCAATTCCACTTAAGACAAATCTAAAATGAGTTGAAAGATTTTCTGGAATTGTAGTTTCAATCATTTCTTTCAAAAATTTACCTTTTGGAGTTTCCAAAATTTTTACATCAACATAAAGACGATTTTCAATAACTTTTGGATTTTCACACATAAATGCTATATCTGCTAAAATAATTGCGGCAATTCCTTGTGATTCAAGAGTACCAATAAATTTACCTTTCTTTTCTTCAATTTGTTCTTTAATTATATTCACCAATTCAGTTAGATTAGGAGCATTCCAAAATCTAGACCTTTCATCTAAGACACAGACATCTTTAATTTCTTTTGTTTCTGGATAATAGTTCACTTCTTAATTTTCTCCAATGCTTCTGGATAATCACGATAATACCAAAAAGATGTTTCTAAAACATATGAGAGGTCAATGTTTAGACCAATCCACAAATCTGCGTCCCAATAATCTTCTTCAGTCATACGATAAGACCACTCAAAAAAGTTCTCATTTACCTGACACCAACCCCAGTAGATTTTTTGGAAGAAGTTGAATTTTTTGGCTTTCATAATCAACAATCCAAAATAATAAACTCTTTCTTTTCGGTCGGAACTTTCATTTGTACTATCTTACCGTCAACTTCATCCTTATAAACACAAGGTTCATCATATTCAGAGTAAAAATCAAAATTAATCTGCCATTTTGAAGTGCAATTACAATGGTATAAATCTTTTCTTTTTACTATAATTTCTCCATCATAATTTTGACTCCCATAATCAATAAGAACCTCCATATCTTCTGGAAACTCTTGGAGTTTTTCAATCAGGTCTTTGACTTTCATAATCAAACATCCAAAATAAAAACTTCTTTTTTCTCTGGGACGATTAGATATCCTTTACCCAACTTATCAAGATAGTTGTATGTATCTTGTGTAGAATAAACCCAATCTTCCCATTCTAATTTACCTTCAGTATCATTTATTTCCACATACCAAGCAGTTCCAGAATATGCTCCCAAATTGGAAGTATAAACTCTCTCATAACCATCGTGATGACATACAAGAACTTCCATGTCATCGGGAAGGTTTTGTAAATGTTCTTTTAGATACTTTACTTTCATAATCAAACACCTAGTAGTTCTCTTTCTCTTTGAGTAAGTTTAGCAAGAACTTTTTGTCGTTCTTTTTCCTTTAGTTCTTCTTCAAGTGTTTGAATATCAGCAATAATGAAATCAACTGCTTCATCAATATTGAAAACTTGTTCAGTGATGTCTAGACATAATTCCAGTTGTTTTCTTACATACTTAGAAACGCATTCTGGTTGAGAAGAATCAGCACCAAAAGTCATTTCATATTGGATTCCACCAAAGGCAAGACCAGAGCAGACATCGGCATAAGCAAATTTTACAAAGCGATTTTTGTATTCATCTTCTTCAATAGAATAAATTAAATATCCATACTTTTGAAGTTTGATTGAGGCATCAAAGAAGTGTGTTAGGTTCATAATTAATAATCCACTAAAAAATTTGCACTATTTTGTTGCAACCAAATAAGTGCCTTATCAAGGTCTCCATTTGTTGAATATAATGCTTTTGCACAGTGCATCATAGGAAACTGATTGTTGGACATTTTCTTGATCTCTTTTATTTTGTCTTTGTCTCTGTCAAATGAAAATCTTGGTTCAGTCATTTTAATAATATTTCAATAAAGTATTCCAAGCATTCATTGTGATACGATTTTGGTTTTCTGTAGATAATCTATGACCCATTTTATTCAGAGTTTCTTGAGTTACGATGTCGTTTTCTAACTCATAAGCAGACGCAAATTTTAGAAAAGATTGATACTCATATTCATCAAAAACTTGAGAGGGAATTAGACCACCATAATATACAGTCATTTCAATACCCTTGCTCATAATACACGAAGACTTCTAATCCCCACCTTTTCATCACCTCTTTTTGAAAATAATCTTCTAGTTGGTTTTTATATTCAGGAACTCCCAACCCCTGAATAACAACTTTAAAGGTGATTTCACCATCATCCTCAATTTGAATACAAGAATGACTAACATTCACTTTATGCTTGTCTTCGTTCCCAAGTTTCCATTCCAACAAAACTTTATTAGCAATGGATTTAATTTCTGTGAGTCCAGTTCTTAGAAGATTATTGCGACTTACATCAATACAATAATCAAAAAACTCTTCAGAATAAGTGTTAATCATTGTTCAAGTTCCCAAATGAGTTGTCTAATGTCCCGCACATTAATGACGAAATCAACTGGATAATCTTCATCATCATCGTTATCAATCTCATAAACCTCTTTAAATTGATTAATCAGTTCTTTGAGGACATTCGCAACCGCATCTCTATCTACACCTCCTAATCTCACTTCATCAATGTCTGTGTAGTATGCTTCCATTAAATCTTGTGAGATGTCTTTCCATCCTTTCATTTCTTCACTCCATTGCTCAAAAGTTCTTCCATTGTCTCATCAGGTACGATTGGAGTGTTTCCACCATAATCTTCAAGGTCTTTTGGAAAGAAACTAGTTTGTACAAGAGGTCGTAGGTCTTTACCATATCGTTTCCCTTCTGGGTCTGGAAGTAAATTATTATTTGCGAGAATATCACAAACAATCGTTCGTTCTGGGTCTCTCATATATCTCTGGGATTTTTGTAAAAGTTCGCACCTTGACTTATAGAAGTCACTAGAAATCTTCAGGTTTTTATTTTCTTTTTCAAGTTTTTCAACGTGTTCTTTCCAAACTTGCCCCATCTCAACCCATTCTTGAATGCTTGAAGAATAATTTTGGTTTTTGGATTTGATGACTTTTGAATTATCGGGTTTAGTCATTTCTGGTTCTCCTGAAGTTTTAGATAATAATACTGAATTTTACATTCTTTGGGTTTCTCTATACAGTAAACAATACCCTCATTCTTTCCTTTCTCCAAACCGTCATCAAAACCAAATCTAGTACCCAAAAGAAAAAATACACCAATACTTGCAAGAATAGCAAGTAAAACTGCTCCAATAACGTTATCTTCAGTATACATCAGTATTCTCCAATTTTTTCACCAAGTTTAATGAATTCATACCTCTGTTTACATTTTTCAGGTTTTTCTATACATTCAATAGTGGTTTGATTTGTTGCTTCTTTTGCTCCAAAATAAGCACCCATATTGAGAAATCCAAAGGCAGAACCAATAAGACAAAGTATAACAAAAAATGTAAAACCTAATGCTGATGCTCCTTCGTCGTTCATAATCAATTAGTAGTTGCGGCTACTGTAGCACAAAGAATAGCAGTCAAAAGAAACCACCACCATCCTTCTGTTCCTTTGGAAGCAATAATGATTGCTCCAATTACAGAGGTAATAGAAACAGCATTAGAGATGAGTAATAGAAGTGTTGGGTTCATTTAAAAATCCTCAAATTTAGGAACATTACCACACACAATATTTACATATGCTGGATTTGGTTGGTTAATCTTCATACGACATTTCATATTCTTCTCATATGCCTTTTGAAATGATTGTCTTTTTAAATTCTCATCAAGTGCGAGAATACCACCAATCAACAGAACAGGAAAAACTATACAAACAAAAATCCAAAGTGAAGTATCATCAACATGTTTCATTTCACTTCACCTCCAATACGATTCGTTTGTCTTCTGGAATAAGATTGATAATTTCTTCAAGAGTTGGATGTTCTCGTTCTCCAAGAAACTCCTCACAAATACCCAAATAGTTCAATCCAAATTCGTGAGTGAAGACAGGACGACCCAGAGATTTCTCAACTGCTTCTTGAAAGACATCAAAGGGGCAACAGAGTTCAGCAGTGAAAAGTCGAAATCCAGCAATCTTACGAGGAGAATGGTCTACCCACCAGTTGGAGTTGTAGAGTTCAATTGCCTTTTCTTTGCCAATAGAGTTTTTAGGAGACATAATGTTTTTGTGCTTGTAGGGTTATTATACGACAAAAGACACTCTGTTTCAAGTGCCCTTGTGACGGTTTAGAAAGTGTCTTTATGAGATTTGTTGGTTAGTCATTTGTTTGCTTGATTACGAAGTCCAGTAGGAGCAATAAAAAGTAGTCTTTCTTCTTCTAACCAATCAGCAATCTCTTCAAGAACTGCCTTTGCTTCATTGTTTCGGCAGTCCTTATAGGTTTCTCCTTGTGGAGCAGTTGAGATTGCGGTTGCGATACGTTGGAGTAAGGTTTTAGTGTCAGTCATAAGAGTAAGGAGTTTTCCTAATAACACCACCGCGAGAATCATAACGGTATTCAGGATTTTCTAGTTCTGCTGGGCAAGTTCCATCACTGGAATCAAAATAAGAATCTTCAGACCATCCACAATCAATACATCCATATGGCCCGTGAATAACACCAATCCCAATGTCTACAGAATCTCTATAACAATATCCTCCACATTTAGGACAAACATTTGGGTCTTCTTGAGTTTCGGTCATTCGTCAATCATCCTCAAAAAATCAACTGCCAAATCAACAAAAATAAAAACCAGAATTAGAAGTGATAAAATTACAGCACCTTTCTCCATAAGGAAACAGGAAAGAATAATGTAAAATCCATTCTTCAATAAAATCCATACCCAAGGAAAAATTTCCGATTTAGTCATGCACATTGCCTCATAAATTTTCCTGAACCTTCACCACTACCAGTGATTTTATAATGACTTGGAAAGTAGTAGTGATAGTCATAATCTTCTGTTTCCAATACAAAAATCTCTTTCAAATTCCTATCAAGAAACTCTTGAAAGTTAAATTCAGTCAGTGATTGGATTTCGATTTGAGTGTTCATTTCTATTTTCTTAATTCCTCTCATTTTTCCTTATATTCAGGTCCTTATATTCGGGCAGTTGGAACTTATGCATATGAGATTTTGATTCAAGTTTTTCTATGCGTTCAATCAGTTCTTTCAGGACATCAAAAAGTTTGCCCTTATAACTTTCATTATTATCTTCCTCATCAAAAATGAAAGACAGTTTTTCCCAATGGTCATTACTCATTTTGCAGTTTCCTCTTGGAGTTTTTGGATTTCTACTTTAGTTTTGTTGAAATTATATTCTTTTTTGCATTCAGCAGGTTTCTCAATGCAGTAGTTAATAGTGTTTTCTCTAATGTAATCTTTTGCGGCATCTGCTCCAGCATAAAAACCTGAAAGCACTACAAGAAGAAATATTAAAAAAGAAATAACGAATTTCATAAGAGGTTTCTGTGTGTATGAAAGTATTATACGATAAACCCCACCCCACCACAAGGCAGAGTGGACGGTTTCTTAAGTGTCTTAATACCTCTCATAACAAATGAATTGATTAGGTTCAGTGGATTCATACCACCATTTATGTTTTGGGTGGTGGTTTCGGTAGCACCAAGTTTTTTCAATAATCACAGTTGGAAAATCAACTTCAGTAATTTCGTGAAGATTATTCACATAGTTTCTCATTTTCTTCGCAGAATGAAAATATTTTGTTTGCCTTTTCCCATCATACCAAAAAGAAACCTCATAAGACAATCTGCGTCTTATTTTTTTCTTTGAGAAGTTCATTCTATAATACTCCAGAAGCAGCGTAGCAAAGGTAAATGTAAACAAATTGGTGAAGCATTTGGTCAGCACCAATCGCAATCCAGAACTTATTATTTTTAACAGTTAGATTGAAATGTTTAGTGATGGTTTGTTTAATCCAATCAATGTGATAGTGAGTTATAAAGTCAATAAAGGAAAAGAGGATTGCAATCCCAACAGGAAAAAAGAAAGAAGATATAAGGAATGTTGCTACTCCGTGTTTGAGTGAATGCATTATGCCCACAGGATGTAAGTAAACACCTTTAAACTTAACTTCATTTTTAGTTTGAAAAATCCAGTCAACAAAGAAATGTTTGACCTGGAGTAAACACAGGAATATTAGGAGTGTTTCAATCATTTAGTTCACCAATCCTTTCGTCTATGATTGATTTTAGTTTATTCAGTGCCCCTTTACTATAAACTGCTTTCATATCATCAATAATTTCAACCGCAAGAGAACCGTTAAATCCCTTATAACTGAAGGGTACATCGTATGCTTTTATTGGTGTATCAAATACATCCTCAAGTTTCATTTAGTTTCTCCAGTTCGTCAGAAAGTTCAAAAAGTTCTCGGGAACTTACTACCATATTTCCAAAACCATCATCACTACAAAAATATTCAAATTCATTTACAATCTCATGAATAGCAGTTGCTAATGCTTCACGCATATCCTCAGTAGGTTCTACGATGAGTTCCCCTTTGAATGCTTCCCAGATTTGTTGTGCTCTACTTTTCATTTGGGTTCCATTTAAGGTTTTCAATAACTTCTGCTTTATAAGCATTCCACCCCTGATAATAGGAATCAGAACTTCTAACTGCGTAAGGCAACCATTCCTTCAGACAATCAATAAACAACTTTGCCATTCTAGGATCATATTTTCCTCCAGTTTTCTTATAAATGTAGAGTTCTAGTGGGTCTTTGTTTTGTTCAGTCACAAGTCCTCACCAGCAAGTTCTTCAACATAAGATTCAACTTCTTTTTCAAGTTCTTTGATTTTTTCTGCTTGTTTAGCACAATGACTACTAAGTTTAATAATCATTGACTCATACGAATCACGGTCTTTTCGTAGGTTTTCAATCACCCAACGGGCAATTTCGGGTCTCTCATCCTTTGAGTTTTGATGCCAATCTTTCATATCCTGCGGAATGACAGAAGAAAGTTCTTCGTCGTATTTTTGAAGACGAGCAAGTTCTTTTTGAATGTCTTCTGGAAGGTCAGTCATTTGTCTGGTTTATTTGAACTTATCATACAATAAAAAAGATGCTCTGTAAAGGCACCTTGTTCCAGTTTGAGAAGTGTCCCTATGATATTCTGCGTCTATTATTTTTGGTTGTATCTATTCCCTTTCCTTTTTGATAAGAAACTACACCCGCAGCAGTAGATACATAACCAGTTATACAACATTCCCATTTTTGTGAATTGGTAATTTTTGAATTTTCTTTTCTTTGTTCTTTAGATAAACCACATACACCAACTTTCAATTCTTTTACTTTCATTCCACCTTTTCTACTATCCTCAATTATTTTTTCTCTATCTCTCGCAAAAGCACCAAGTTTAAGTTCATAAACTTTTTTTCCGTTTATTCTACCTTGTTCTATCATCTCTTCTTTACTTCTTCCGTGAACTCCAATACCAAGTTCATATGTTTTTTGTCCTGCTTTCCTACTATCTTCACTTATTTGTTTTTTTGTTCTACCAAATACACCAATACCAAGTTCATATGTTCTTCTTCCTGCCTCTTTACCGAGTTGAATTGCTCTTTCTTTTGGAATATAGAACCTTGTAGAAGTTTGATATGCTTTATTAGCAAAATGTGGATTTTCAACTACGTTATAGTATTGTTGCAAAATAATCTCGTCGGCATATGCTTCTTCTCTTGTAGCATAATCACTTTTGAGAATTATTTTTTGAGTTGGTCTAAAAGTTTTGTCTTTTGAGGAACCAAGATACCTTACATCTTCTTCAGGAAGACAATAACACTTCCTTGAACCAAAATAACCTCTACCCCATTCTTCATAAGAATAATAGGTATAGTAATACTCTTTTTGAGTTTCCATAGTTCTACTTTGTGTTTCGCATTACTATTTATGCGAGAAAAGGTGCCCGAAGACACCCAATCTCTGCTATGGTTGCGAAACACAAGCATCTTTATTTATAACCTATTCGCACCACTCCCTCAAATCAACAATTTCATACCAATCATATCTATATTTTAGTTTTGATATTTCACTCCATTTTTCTTGTGCTTCCTCTTCAGTTTCATAACAAGCAATCCAATCACCAGTATGGGCAGAAGGATACATATTGTCTCCCGCAATAAGTAGATAAGGTTTATTCATTTTCCACCTTCTTACAAATATCCATATCTGGGAGGTATCCTGCGAAATGTAATCCAATTGAAACACCAGCAATCATTGCAGTTGGGGACATCAATGTAAACAATAGAATAGCAAGAGGCACAGCAACATACTCATCAAAAAAAATCTTTCATCGGTCAAAGTATCCAGTGGGTTTGTGATTGCTGATGTATTGAGTTTTTTAGTTGAACATCAAAAGGGTCAATGTCGGAGTGTTTTTCTTTGAGGTAAGTTTTACACTCTTCACGAGTAGAAAATGCACAGAGAATGTTTCCCTGATAAAGTGCGACTTCAATTGCTTCAATCATAATCAATCAGAACTATTAGAACTACTGTAACTGTGAATTGTAATTAATGCGATAAAGAGAAACCATCCCCAACCAGTAATACCATTGAGAGCAAGTAGAATTGCTCCAACAACACAGGCAAGAGAGGTGAGATTGGAAACAAGAATGAGTAGTGTGGGGTTCATTTTAGTTCCTCAAGAATAGCAATAAAATGTTCAATACAATCTTTGGGTATATGAATGGCTGTAGTTTCACCAGTCATTGCTTCCAAACCCTCAGTGCAAGTAACATTCACAGTTCCATACTCATCGGTCGTAAAAACATAATCCCAATCATCTTGTTCGTGTAGAATACGAATTTCTCGGGTAATTTGGTAAGTCATTGGTTTGTTGTGTACGAAGTCACTATACAGCAAAAAGGGGTCTTTACATAGACTCCTTGTGACAGTTTAGAAAGTGTCCTATTATTTTCTATAACTTATTCTATCATTTCTAAATAATTTTCTAATTTTATTAATTATTTTTATATGAATAGGTATTTTTTTACTTGTAGATTCAACAAAAACATACGATAAATCATATTTTTCAAGAATTTCTTTTGCTTTTTGCTGTAATACCTTTAATTCCAAATCTATTTCATTTTTATTGCGTACTTGAGGTTCAAATAGTCTGGTCTTTCTTCCTTTCCAGTTTTTACCCATAGAGTCAACAGAAAGTCCTTCACTTTCCAAATGAATAACTACAATTTCAGGTAAAAGTTCTCTATTTTGACGAGAAAATTTCTTACAATGCAAGACATCTGTTCTATCACAATAATCGTGTTGTGTAGGATATCCATAAACACCAGAACCTTTTGGATTCCATAATTGTAGATATCCAATAGGCTCATAACCAGAGTCCTTATTATTGTATTCGGCAATTCTAACTCCTATTGGGAAAGAATCTAAATGAATAAATACCCAACCTTCTTGAATTTTTTTAGGTTCATTCAAAAACTCAATCCATTTCTCATAAGAAGGACACATCAATCTATCTGCTCCATAAATCTTATGAGATTCTAGAGGAATATTTTCCAGAATATGTCTAGTAAGTGGTGGTAGATATATATCTGCATCCAAATGCATTACCCAATCTTTATTTTCCAATAAAGAAAGACCATAGTTTATAGCAGCGCCTTTGTTAAAACTATTTCCATCCTCATAAAATATATCAGTTTGAATACAGTTTACGTGATAAAATTCACATAACTGTTTAGTTTTTATATCTTTAGTGTCAGTTATTACTATTAAATTGTCAAAGTGAGTTTTATTATGTGGGAGTGTGTGCGCCAGAAAATCTGAGTAATTTACGCATACTATAATTCCTTCTAAGTACATGATGGAAGTAATGGAGGACTCGGATATATTTATGAATACACCAATTTAGAGACCACCATTTTTGAAACCAACCAAATAACCTATAATTAGACCACACAAAAACACAATGAATAAGTAAAGCTCATTAGATACGAAATCTACAAATTCTAGCCAGTCGGTTGCTGTCATTGCTGAATAAGCCAAATTGCGTGAATGATTCCAAAAGTAAACGATGCACCAATAATACCACTAATCCAGCCAACCCGGATTTCGTGGTGTTTAATTGCATCATCAATCATTTTCTGAACTTCTTCGCGGTTCATTTTAGGTTGGTAAATCGGGTCTTTGGGTATTCAGATCTTTTTTAATAATTGTTAGGATTTCTTCACATTTTTGACAAGTATAAGAATCCTGGACAGATTTTTCGATTTGATCAATGACACATTTACAAAGAAGTTGTTTTTGTTCGGTTGTTAGATTAATCATAATAAAATTTTGAGTTGTCTATTGTATTACAAAAAAGTAATTGCCACCATCTAGAAATTAACATATGTGTATAATTTTTAGGTGATGGAGGTGATGATTGTGGGTCGTTATTATTATAAAACCCCAATGACCAAGCATCGTTTAATTCAACAAGATCATAACATTGTAAATCTGGTCTCCAGCCGATGTCCACCGAAAATGCATTAGGTCCTAGGTCTTTATTGACCTTATTTGCTATTGTGTGAACAAAAAATAAATCTGGATCTGGATTTGTTACTTTCAAATCATCATAACGCGACCACCCTACTACTTCAACATCCAAGGATGTTTGTACATAAAATCTAAATTCAGACTCAAAAGACACTGCCTCAGAAATCCATACAGGTTCCAATGGGTCAACGGACAAATTTTTCTTTATGTCTCCAGTAAACGACTTAATTGCAACTGGTTTTACAAACTCGTCTTCTTTGGCATCACCAAAAACTCCTTTGCGGACAGACCTTTTTATAAACTCATCAGTAGTCCCAGGAAGATAACTGATAGATTCTTTTGGTAATTGTAAACCAACATGATCACAATATTTTTTTACAAATTCTACACTTCCGACAGGTATCGAGTGGAGGCGATGTTCATTAATATCCAGATTTTCAATTAAATTATAAGAACACCAGACATGAGGAATATCGGATGTAATACAGGCGTGTTTTTCGGTCAATAGCACCGGGCCAGTTTGCAATAAAAATTTTGGATTAATCATAATTCTCTCAAATACCTCAGATCCATTGCGGCCCGATACTGGATAAAACTCAGGCTCATCCTAAAAATCCAAATATTCAAATTAAACGCAAAAACCGAACTATTAAAAAAAGAAACTGTGAAAGAAACATTAGGTTCCCAGTCCATATATTCGGTTGTATGGAACGATCCCTCGATTAGATTAAATCTATTAAACTGGCCCACAATAAAATCTAGGTCCCAGCCATAATCATAATTTAAATAATAATCAAAAAATTTTAGTCCCATAATTTGTTACCTTTCCAGCACAAGGCGTCCAATTCTTCCTCGGTGTACTGAGGATTTTCTGGATTTTTAAGCCTTGAAATTTCGGCCTTTAAAGAGATAATTTGTTGTTGCAAACGATCAATTTCTTGATTTTGCCCTTCCTCAATATCAAACAATTCATTTATGTGATCCGATGTTTCCATAATTCCCGAGTCTTGCATAAGCGAATCCACGAGATCTTTTCCATTAATATCAACATTAAGAGCCGTATCCAGTTCGGCCTTCATGATAGAATATTCGTCCATTCCAATTGACTTCAAAAAAGAATTGAAGACATGGAGATATTCCTTGGCTGTTGGATATTCATCTGTAATTTTAAATTCTATTGTGTGATTAGGAGAATTTAAAAAACTGGCCGCAGGGAGTTTGGCCGAAAAAATAATTTCGTTCATTCGTTGAGTTCCGCGCTAATTTCTGCAATTTCGTTGGCCTTCCTGAGAAGTTCTTTTAAATGAAGGGTCAGTGTCTCTAGGTCATCAGAAGTCTTGCCCATAAGGGCCTCATAGATGTGATGGATTGCGGCCGAAGTTTCGGCAGTGATTTGCGGTTGCATAATGACATTGCGACTAGTTGTAGTTTAGAGGTTATTTGAGGATTCTGGTGTGGTGGTTGTGCCAGTTTCAAGAGTGGTTGCTTTTTTAAGAACATAAGAACCATCGCCATTCTCAAACCAGTCAATCTCATCGCCTTCTTCTAGACCGGCTGCTTCTAAAAGATCTTCTGGGAAAGTAATGAAATATTCTCCGGACGGATCTGCTTCTACAGAAAGAACCCAGTTTTTTATTTTATTCTTGTTTGGAAAATTACTTATTCGATCTTTTGTTAGAAAATTGTTTGACAAATAGTAAATTTCATCTTTTTGTTTAACAATCACCTCATTCCAGACGACCTTGAATTTTGAATCAAATTCCTTAATAAACATCTGAAGAAACTCGTCGGTGGCCAACATAAGAGTTTCGGCTTTTGCCTTTTCTCCATCAACTGATTTATCAATAGCACAATCTAAAATTTCCCTGGCCGAACAAACTTTAGAAATACACATTTCCAAATTGTTCATGGCATCCCAGGCCTGTTCATAATTCATCAGAAATCTTCTCCTAGGGTGTGGATAACGGGTGTTTCTTGAGTCAGAATTTTATAAAGATCCTTATTCTGTGATGCCGAAACAGGAACAAATTCTGTTTCAGGATTAAAATATTCATCCCTGATTGCCTGATTGATCACAATAGATCCTTTATCATAAGACCACGACCTATGGAAGGTTTCTTTTGGGATCACAAGAGCACCAGAAGACCTATTAAGATGGACAATGTGATAGGGATACCGCCAGGACAGATTAACCAGTTCAAAAGTTCTTTTCCCTGAAAGAACCCGATTATTATCAACCTGGTTATAATGAATGTAGAATTGCTTGGCCCCTACCTTATCATCCGGTGGAGAAATTGCGGGGCCATTATGAACAACAAGATCCTGGGCATTAGAATCTTCTACTGAAATGTCATAAAAAATGACAGAATCAGTTTCTCGAAAAACCTTGTGCTTTTTGAAGTTAATTTCGCTCATTAAGATAAATGGTAGTTTTGGTATTTAGAGATCTTCTATTTCAATCTCAAAGTTTGGATCAAAATCCGGATTTAAATCATTAGAATTATAAGAATTATAATAACCCCTTGGATTACAAATAACCCGACAACCTCCAATCATGTAATCAAAAGAATCGTGCGTATGACCATGAGACCAGTACTTAATCTGTGGATTATTCAAGATTAAATCATCTAAATTACTGGCAAATGCCCCATTCATGGTCTCGGCCCGGTATTTTGGATGGATCGATTGATAAGATGGCGCATGGTGAGTACAGATCCAGATTTTTTCGTCTTTAAACTCTTCTAATTTCTCAATCAAGAATTGTTTAGACTGTTTATGAAACCCAAGAGTATCTTCTGGCCGTAATTTTCTATAATTACTGCCAATTCTTATGCTCCTATAATCATTCATCAGCCTCTGAGCCTCCATCATTTCTAATGGATTCTCATTAAAAAAGTCCGTCCAGAGCGTGCAACCCAGGAAGGTCCAACTTTTGATTTTTATGTACTCGTTTTCAAGTAGATGGATATTATCTGGAAGATTTTCTTTTATGAGATCATGTGCGCCCTGATAATTGTAGCCCCAGTGCTCATGGTTTCCTTTAAGGTAAATAACGTGTTCAAAATTATCAGAACACTTTTGTAGAAAATCCTTATAAACTTTTTTAAGGGGACCATCGGTCTTAAAGTGGCGGGCACATAGGATGTCTCCACCTAAAATCAAGATTTCACCCGATCCTAGATCAGGAACCCCGTGCCCAGATTCATTAAATTCCAGATGAACGTCAGAAATTACTCGAATTCTCATCGTTTGTATTCTTCTAAAATCGCCAAGATTTCGTCGGCGCAATCAGGGGGAAGTTCTCCTTGATATTCTCCATCACTAGAAAAGGCGAATTGATAAATATTGTCTTCGTCATTCCAGCAGGCATTATCTCGCCAAAAAACTGTCTGGGACTGTTGATCCTTGGCCGTGAACATTCCTTGGTCCATCCCGTCATATCTCGGAAAAACAAATTTGTCAATTTTTCTTTGAATCTCAAAAATTCTATCAATTAGGTCGTCTGTCATGGTCTTTTAATTTGGGTAAATGGAATAATAAGAGTGTCAGCATAAGTGACTGGAGAATTATCTGTGGTCTTGTGGGTGGAAATCCAGGATTTCAAAAACATAATAGCACACTCACGCCTGTATGCAAAGGCCCGTTTGCGTTTATCAAAATACTCTTGGGATTTAAGAGGAAAACTCTCGGCATCCTGAAGAAGAAAATATTCTGTTTGATTTACAAAAGACAAATATTCTTGTTTGTTTTCTTCAGACGGATCTTCTACTACTTTTTTAATAAGGTCCTCAATCATGCTCATAAATTTTGGTCAAGAAATTAAGTTCAATCGTAATTCGCCAGATAGAAATTAGAATCATCAAAACTTCATTCATCCCCATATCAAGACGAAGCCAGGGCCAACCACAACTTTCATCAATAGAAAATAAAAATCTGGCGAGGGAATATTTCTTCTTATAAGAAAGAAAAGTAAAAATAAACATTTTCCGCCATAAGTTTCTTTTGTTATTTTGAAATCAAAGAATCTAATCATTTTTTACGCTTTAAAATATTGGACTTTGGAATAATTTTTCTATAAACGATATTTTTAGCAAATTGTATTGTGTATGGAGAAACCAAAATTATATATCTCTCCCCGACAAATGCTACTTTAAAAACATTCTACCATAAATAACTTTTGGCCTCACATAAATTAAATCTTTATTTTATTAACTTAATTAGTATATAGCATAAAGTACCTTAAAATTAAATTTATGTGACACTTATAAAATTGTCCTATAAAATTCTTATTCTATTAGAAGTATCTATACCCCTAGCCCTCTGATAAGTTGCAAGTCCACCCGCATTAGAAACGTGTCCGGTTATGGTACACTGCCATCGTTGTGAATTTACTTTCTTGGCATTTTCCTGTCTCTGTTCTAAAGTTAATGCGTGAAATCCAACTCCAAGTTCATAAGTCCTTTGCCCAGCTCTTCTTCCTATTTCTTGTCTCTCTTCAGTTGTCAATGCATATATTCCTTTTCCCTCCTCATATAATTTTTGTCCACCCATTTTTCTAATTACAAGTTTTTCTTCTTCAGATAAAGCAAAAATTCCGGTTCCATTTTCATAAGTTTTTTTACCACCTCTTTTTCCTATTTCTTGTCGTTCTTCAGCGGTCAATGCATGGACACCAACCCCCAATTCATATGATTTTTTACCAGCTTTTCTACAAATTTCAATTTTTTCTTCCTCTGGTATGGCAAAAATTCCGGTTCCATTTTCATAAGTTCTTTTACCACCTATTTTTCCACCTTTTCGACCATTTTCAATTGTTTCATCTAAAGAAATTGCATGTATCCCAACACCTAATTCCTTTGCTTTATTTCCCCCTAATTTTCCACTTTTCCGGCCGTTTTCAACTCGTTGTTCATATGTAAGACTAAAAATTCCGGTTTTATTTTGTTTACTTTTTTCACCAGAAATTTTTCCACCTAATTTACAATTTTCAAGTCTTTGCTCTGGTGTAAGAGAAAAAATTCCTAAATTATTATCTCTTGAATTTATTCCATTTTGTCTTCCAGTTTCTATCATTTCCTCTAAAGAGCGCCCAAATACGCCTTTTCCATTCTCTTTAACATAATTTCCATTTTTTCTTGCTGTTTCAAGAGAGTATTTTCCACCACATGCTTCATTTAAACACCAGGGGTCATTATTATAAACTGGTCTAATTAATCTCCCCTCAATGGTTAACGACTCTAACCAACCTTCATCTGTAAAAGGAAATAATTCTAAAATTTGTTTTTTAGGTGCATAGAGTTCCCAAGCCCACTTATTAGCTACTGGAGACCCCATATAATATTCATCAAATTTCTTTTCTTTGTGTGCTCCATAATAATAATATGGAACTTCCTCAAAAGTGATTTTGTATGTATATACTCTTGGACTTTGCTTAGTCATTGATATTCTATTAAGATGGCATTATTATTTAGTAAAATAATTTTATAAAAGGGGGCACTCCATAAGGAAGTGCCCCCTTTTGTCCGTAGAGAGTGCCATCTTAACAGACCTACTATTTATAAAGTTATTTTAACTAATATCTAGTTCTTGTGATCGAATCATAAGGGCTTTTTTGAAAGCATCTTGATATTCCTGTTCTTCATGTGGAAGGAGATTTGCGTTACAATTCTTTTTAATTTGGATAATTTTTAGTTGCTGATCTTCCACCCGAGCCTGAATAGTCAGGTAAGGAGAATTATCCTTAAGGGCCAGGATAATAAAATGATTCTTCCTTAAGATACCGTCCGAATAAGTAGAACTACCTACACAATTTCGTGCGACTTTTCCATAACTTGCAAGCATATGTGTGTCTAAGGGCTGGAGGAACGTCATTTCATCAACCTTTACTGGTTCTGGAAATAGGTCCTGGGGAAGAGGTACATTTTTGTGGTTACACTTCCACTGTTCTGACATAATGAAATCGTGGAATTCGGCTGGCCTCCAACGTCCGGTGTATTTTAGATCAATATCGGGCTTGCGGCGCAAAATATCATAAACCATATTAACAGTGTCCTTAATCGGGCCTTCAGAATTAATAAACATATTTACAAAGGACTTGACCGGGACATTTTCCCTAAACCAATTAAGAACACTTTGGTTAATATAAGAAGTATAATAAGAAGCCTGGTGATCTTGACCAAGAGTAGACCAGACCTGTTGGAGATAATCCAATGTCATCTCGTCTTCATAAAGATAAATCAAATAATT
>Ga0129333_10001644_pt1 | contig 20400 bp, 13 predicted proteins | sample CPB6_08_DNA_FD_94474 | JGI IMG/M metagenome (GOLD analysis project Ga0129333, IMG submission 94474) | Freshwater to marine salinity gradient microbial communities from Chesapeake Bay, USA - CPBay_Sum_0.6_0.8_DNA | ecosystem: Environmental > Aquatic > Marine > Coastal | place: USA: Chesapeake... | reverse complement strand
TAGAAACTCGATATGTTTCATTGCCATAACATATGGAGCTACATTTACGCTGGTTACATTAAACAGTTCGTTCAGATGCAACTGATAACGAACGTTAAATAGATTCGTTGCGCTGTACGAATCGTTGATATCGAAAACGCGAGTAACACCAATCATATTTTCTGGAAGAGTGATGTACTTATTTGTAATGTCCGAGGCAGTAAGAACGTGCTGATAATAAACATGCTCAGTGCCATCGTAATGATAGTCGCGGAACTTTGCTAGTGCGTCGTCGATACGATCTTCTACTTGCTCATCGTCAACATTAATGTCGATTACAGGCGAACCGAGTCGACGAAGCACGTAATCTTTGAACTGTTGACGAGTTGTTACAGCCATGGGAATACTCCAGAATATGAGGTCTAACCCTATTTATAAATGAGACTATATAGAATTGCCATGAAAAAACTGATTATGACATTCTTCGCTATGTTTGTTGCGACTGCGCAGGCAAACGAACTAAAAATTATTGTTCCAGGAACCAATAACAGCTATTTCCTCAATGCTCAGTTGTTGGCTCCATATCTGAGTAAGTATCTGCCAGAAAAACCAAAGGTGATTTTCCAGTCGCTTCCTGGAGCAGCCAGTATGGTTGCAGCCAATTATCTGTATAATGTAGCGCCAAAAGACGGTTCAACTATAGGAATAGTGTATAAGAACATTCCTCTTGTAGGCGTGCTTAAACCTCGTAATACCAATTTTGATCCTGAGAAATTTATATGGCTAGGATCTACTGCTGATGGTCGTAAAGATGCGGTGATTATGTGGCTCAATAGTAATAGTAATAAAGATTACATCAATGAAGAACTCATTGTTGGTGCTGAAAGTTCGGCGTCAGCAGATTCTGCTATGCTTATTCGTGATATAACTGGACTAAAGATGAAAATCATTTCAGGATATTCGTCGACTGGTGCTAATCGTCTTGCGTTTGAGCGCAAAGAAGTTGATTCTGTAGTGTATAGTCTTATTGGCATCAAATCTGCCAAACCAGATTGGTTAAAACCTAATAGCGGAATAAAAGCGATAGTTCAGTTTGGTAATGGTAGAATTAGACATCCAGAATATACAAATGTTCCCACACTAAATGAATTGACAAGGGATCCAAAATATATTAAAATACTTGAAGTGTTTGAAAGCCAGTTCATTCTTCTTCGCCCATTCATCGCTCCTCCTGGAGTTCCTGCCAAACGTGTTGCCGAACTTCGTGAAGCATTTCGCAAAGCAGTAAATGATCCTGAATTTATAAAGATAATGGCTGATCGCGACATTCCGCTCGACCCAATTTACTGGGAAGAAGCACAAAAGATCGCTGTGGGAGTCGCCGACTCACCAAAAGAAATCCTGGATATTATCAGAAAGCGGCAAAATATACAATGATCGAACATCATTTATTTCCAACTCTTGTTTGTCAATTTAAGTATGATAAGCACGAAGAATTTCGAAATACATTTTATCGTGATGTATGGAATCACATGACGCCTGAAGGTTTTTCTGCAGAATTTACAGGTCATGTTGCCATACATCACGAGCCATCTTTTGAACCACTATTTCGATATGCAGTTTCCTGTACAAAACAATACACTCAAAGACTACATATTGATGATGTGTTCGAGTTTAATGTTGTGAAAACTTGGTTAAATATAAAGAAAGATAGTTCTACACCTACGCACGCTCACGGCGACGCTCATATATCTTTCACATATTATGTTAATATTCCTGATGATTTCACTCGTCCAATAAGATTCTATAATTACGAACGGCGTCACGAACCATATCCTGGTTCTATTCGCTGGAATAATTCTAATCAGATTTGGGATATGATAAATTCAATGACTTGGCAGTTCGAACCAGCGCAAGGTGATCTATTTGTATTTCCTGCAACATTAACGCATGACACAATAGGAAAACAGATGGATAGTATGGAAGGCGCAACTGATGTAGAAGGACTCAATAAAAACAGAATATGTTTGGCTGGCGATATCATTTTAACATATAAACAAAGCGCAGCAAAACCGCTTGGTTTACAACCTATAGAAAATTGGCGTCGATTTGATTAATGTATAAGAACCTTTCCAACGATCCTGTATCAAGAGCAAATATAAGTTATTCCTGGACTTATTGGGATAACGCATTCACAGAAAATGAGTTGGATCATATAGTATCATATTGTGAGCAGTTTGATAAGAGTTTCGCCACAACATTTGGTTCAAAAGATGAGGAAGAAATAAGAAAACATAGAGTTTCAGATGTTCATTTCTTTGAACGCAATAATGAGACTTCTTGGATGTTCGAACGAATCAATCATATCATAGAACAAATGAATGAAACTTATTATAACTTTGATCTTAATGGATATAAAAGTTTTCAATATACAACTTATGACGCAACCAAAAAAGGGCGATATGACTGGCATACCGATCTAGGATTCGACATGGATCATGGTGAGTCGTCAATGGTTAGAAAGTTATCAATGACCCTTTGTTTGAATGATGATTATGAAGGAGGGGAGTTTTATATCAACAAAGGCAAACAAGAAGAACCACAACTATGTCAATCTAAGAAGGGGCGAGCAATACTATTTCCATCTTTTATGATTCATAGAGTTGCGCCTGTAACAAAAGGCATTCGTCGCTCTATAGTTGTCTGGGTAGTTGGTCCGAAGTTTCGTTAGTCTTCGATATAGTATCTTCTAGAATTCATAGTAGATCTTTGATTAATTGGAATAATTTTATTAATTGTCCGTAGTCCTTCTAGCATCATATCATACATTTCACTGTTTTCAGAAGTTAGCATGAACTTATCACGAGCACTAACTGTAGTCAATATAGATTTTTTTGATTTAAACGCCAAAGGGGTTTTTAAATTATAGTATAAAGTTTCTTGCGAAATATTCTTATTTGTTTTTTTACAATACATTTGAAGATGTGCTTGTTTTCTCATGATATCTGTTGCTGTTTTTTCAGGCGACGTATAAAAATTTATTCGTTTGAAATTTTCATCAGAATAGTTTGCGCCATAATCGTTTACCGAAAGTTCTGTAATATGCACATAATATTTTTCGTGTAAAACGCTTAGATTTGCTTGTGTTTTATCTGCGCCCATGATATAGCATGTTTGTTTGTTGTTATTCCTCCCCACAAACTTTTTGAAGTCATACCACCATAGATTATGAACGCTTTTGAACCCACCAATATGTTTTGTCCACTCGTTGCCGTAATTATTGATTAGAGTGAAGTTGTTAGGATTATTGAATACAGTTGAGTAATCTACTACCGTTATCTTGGTGTTAGGTAGATCCATTGTTTTTAGTGTGGGGAATGCGTTGTGATAAAGATCGCCGTTATGATTAGCATCGCTGCCTTCAAAGGGGTCTTGTGAGAGAGCACCGACTATAACTATTTCATCTATGTGAATGTTGTTATAGTAGAATGTTTCAAGTATGTTTGTTGAATCGCTTCCGCCAGAGTAACATAGAATAACATATTCGTTGTTGTCGCGAATATCTTGCGCTCTTATTCGATAGAGTTCGTCTAATGTTTCGTTGGGGCAAGTTTTCCAATCAACTTGCATAAACTCTTTATCATAAAAGTATATCCAACACTTTTTTCCAGAAGCAATAGCATCTAGTTGTGTTGGATATATATTCTTTTCTGAATCATAATAAAAGATCATGTCTAAGAAGCGTTTAGTTTATTGATTAGATCTTCAATCTCTTTTTCTGTTAGGTCTTGTGAAGGTTCTTGAAGATCTTCAGGACGTATAATTTTTTTAAGTTCTTCCTTATCAATAGTCTTTTTCACATGCAGCAAACTTTGCATAGTTTTTATTGAAGTGTCGATTTCTGGATTGCGAATATTTTCTAACTTTTCTAAAAATCCAACAGGACAATATTGCATCAAGAACTTTTCTAGTTCTTCGCCTTTAGGTTCGGGGATAGGAACATCTACTGCGACATCAGAACGACATCTTACAGGCGTGTCGTCATCATATCTATTTCCATCGGAAGCAAGATCAAGTTCTGATAATACATCAGTCCAATATCTTATTACAATCTGTGATTCTTCAGGATATACTTCTACAATCTTATAATGAATATTCATAATGCCTCACGTCTATTATGCTGTAGGACCGTTCACTGTACCAGTTGAAATCCATTTTGTTACGTTAGAGTTTCCTGTGATGGCATTGCCTTGATTACCATTGCTACCAGCAGAACCTACGGATCCAGTTGGTCCTGTAGCGCCTGGGTTTCCTGCAGCACCATCAGGACCTTTTGCGCCTGCTGCACCTGGATTTCCTGCAGCACCTGGATTTCCTGCAGCACCTGAAGCACCGCCACCGCCGCCTACGCCGCCGTCGCCCTGGTCAGATTGGCCTGAGATGCCACCCACGCCGTTTTGACCACCAGCACCACCAGACCCACCAGACCCATATCCGCCAGCGCCAGCAGCATTGGCAGATCCATTCTGGCCATTTTGTCCCCCAGAATCACCAAAACCACCAGCACCACCAGGACTGCCCCGCCCGCCGCCACCTCCACCAGAGGCATAATTGATGACCTGCTGGCCCTTGCCGTCGGTGTAATACGTCGTTCCGCCCCCTCCACCACCACCACCGCCGCCTGGACCAGCAGCACCACCAGGACCAGAAGCACCACCAGGTCCGCCTTGTCCACCAGGTCCACCTTGTCCAGCTGCGCCTCCAGGACCGCCAGGACCGCCAGGACCACCAGGACCAGCAGCACCACCAGTTCCGCCAGTGCCGCCAGTAAATGTGCCACCGCTATTATCAACAACAGTTATAAGACCAGAAACTGTGTCGAAGGTTATTGCAGCACCACCGTTTTGTCCAGCGTTTCCGTTATTTCCTGTACCACCAGTGCCGCCAGCATTTCCTGGTTGACCATTGTTTCCTGGACCACCAGCATTTCCTGGACCGCCTGGTTGACCATTGTTTCCTGGACCACCATTGCCGCCAGTGCCGCCAGCACTTCCAGAAGTCCGATACGGTCCGCCAGCGCCGCCAGCACCCTGCGAACCAGCATTTCCTGGATTACCAGCAGCGCCTGTGCTACCAGCATTTCCTGGATTGCCTATAGTTCCTTGTGCACCAGCATTTCCTGGAGTACCAGCATTTCCTGGATTACCAGCAGTTCCGTTTGCGCCAGTAGTACCAGTGATCGTTGAATTGTTGTCAATGTAAACGAATGATCCAGGCGTCCAGCCAGTACCTGTTCTGAACGCAGGATTTGAAACTGAAGTAGAACCAACTGTTGCGTTAACAAAACAAAGTAGATTCAAAGGATATCCAGGGCTTCCTGCTTGCGTGTATAGATTGACGTCATTCGTAGCGCCGCTAATAGTTACAACTTTAGTTGGTCTTGGTAGAAATGCTGCGAACATGTTACCTCATATCTGGTAGATAGGAACCATACAGATTCGTGCCGTCTGAATAGAATGAAAATACATCTAATCTTGAACCAGTAGTTGTTAGAACTGGCGCAACTGCTGCAGTCCACTTGAACACAGAATTCCAAGTTAATGTTCTACTGCCAGTAGCATCCTGATAAACGCGAAGAATATATGTGCCGACCTTCAGATTAGTTGGTGCTGCCATAGTACGATTTCCGCCTAGAGTTACTGTAGCAATCTGACCGAGAGCAGTATCCCATGTGATTGTGGCGCCATCAGTTAATGTCTGGCTAAGAATGTTTGCACCAGCTGAATTAATAGTTCCTGAAAAAGAACTAGTTCCTGAAAAAGAACTGTTTCCGCTAATAATTAGATTCTTACTAACAGAAAGAGACTGATTGAGTGTTACACCGCCAGTGATTGTTACTTTATCTGCGGAAGATGAGTTTCCTAGAGTAGTATTGCCAGAAACTGTTAAATTCTGACCAATTGAAAGAGACTGATTGAGTGTTACGCCGCCAGTGACAGTAATTGTATCTGCAGCCGAATCACCAAGAGTTGTGTTTCCCTGAACAATAAGATTCTTACCAACAGTGAGTGAATTTGTTACTGTAGTAAGACCAGCAGAAGAAATAGTAATTCTATTCTGATTATTCGAACCAAGATACAATCCGCCGCCACTATTCATTGGGCGAACATAACCATTGGTTCCGTCGTGCTGTAGCAACAACTGATTAGAATAGATACCAGAAGTTGATGTTGTACGAATAATGCCTGTTGTGTCGATTGGATAAGTTGGATTGACGACGCCAACGCCCAGTTTGCCTGTAGAAATATACAGCGCAGCGCCAGTTCCGCTTTGATCGATTCGAACAAGAGGATTTGCTGTTGAACTAGAAACAACTACGTTTGCCGAAGCATATGATGTTAGCGGACCAATAGTTGTGTTGCCAGAAACAGTCAGATTCTTACCAACAATAAACGAAGCAAACGTGTTACCTTTACCTTTAATGTTTACAATATCAGTAGAAGCATCACCAAGCTGAACGTTTCCTGAAGCAGCAAGATTTGAAGTGACTGTTAGTTTATTTGTTGTTGTGTTTGCTGTTACTACAAGGTTTGTTCCTACGAGTGCTTTGCCTTGCATAGTAGCAAGACCTTTAGAAACGAAAGCAACATTTGCAGTCAGAGTATTAGCATAAAGCGATGACTCGTTGATAGCAAACTGATTCAATCGCGTAAAAGACTGGTTAGATCTTGTGCGCCAGGAATCAAAAGTATTTGTGAGCGCAACATTAGCTATAGCTGCCATTTCTTTATCCTAACTTCTGTAAAATTTGTTGCATCATTGATTTGATGTCGTTTATTTCTTCCTTCATGGTATTTATATCATCAAACGATTCTTTTATTTGTTGTTTTTCTTTTCTGCGCAATTCTCTTGCGTTTTTATAGTTTTGTAGAGCCAAGCTGTTCGTAGTTAGAACAGCTTGATTCGTTTGATCTTTAACTACACTAGATTCGCCTTTTACTTTCACTATACTCATCGTTGTAACGCTATTGCCCTCAAATCTCTAACGCGTGGGGGATTAGTAGAGTTACTGCCAGTTAACACGACCTTAATGGCAAATCGTTTGAAACCAACGAATCTTGCACCAGACGTATTCCTATATTCAAAAACATTATCATTGCTTGTGTTAGCACCAGCACCATATGTAGAGTTGAATGAAGGCATATCAAACACAAACTCTTTGAAGTCGTTTCTGTTTTCAGAAGAAGAATAAACAGCAGTAGCAGTAAAACCTTCGTCCGTATTTCTAGCCATAGGAATCCACTTAGCGTCTGCTAGTGTATCGCTATCCTCTGCATGAAGAACTTTAGCATATACATGAATGTCAGAACCAGAAGGTTTGTATCCAGTCAAATAGACTCTGACGTCTTCAGCATCTTGACCATCAGCAAGGTTGATGGTTCTAGAAATATACCTACTAGATGAATCGCCACCATTTGTTACCCAATCTTCTGAGGTACCAATCGATGCGTTAGTGCTTAGGAGATTATTTCTAGTTGTTGTTGAAATCCTCTTGAGATCAATCGCAGGAGAAGCAAGGATATTTTTGCAATCATATGTATATTTAATTTCTATAGAACCAAGAGATGCCATAGTAGCACTTGAAGCAGAAGTATTAGACTCAACGCTGCGACTTAGTATATACCTTGGAGTTCTAAAGATATTACTACGATTGATGTTGATAGCAGTATATGAAGAGTCGCGAGCACTCGTGCTAGTAGCCATCTTCATATCAGCCGTAATGTTTGTATTTGATGGCAATATCATTTGAGTCTGAACATATAAGTCGTCGGCTTTTATGTTAACAAGAGAAGATATCAATGCCTGATAACTATTCGCTTGACCCTTAATCCACATACCAGATTTAAACATTCTATTGCTTGTGCAAGCAGCACCACTATTCACATAAGAAGTGTTACCAACATACAATCTTGTATTAGCATAGTTTACTGTATCGCGCTGAATCATTCTACCAACAGGAGTCGTTGCTGCAGTAATACCACCAGTTGAGTTACCACTGATAGGTGAATGTGTTGCGTTTGCCCCAAGACGGAAACGAACTGCTTCACCGCCAGCAAATTTAGCACCAGTCGATACGTTTCTTACGCTAACTGCCGAAGCGCCAAATGATGTTACAGTACCAGTAGCGCCTGAAGTCATGCCTTGTACAAAACAATTACTAGAAGCAACATTGGCGGCAAAAAGGACTGTATTGGCAAATGTTCCTGTTAGTAGAGTCTCGCCATGAATTACTTCACCTGGGCGTCTCAACAAACCTCCAGTTTGATCAGTAATAACCATAATGTCTCGAGGTTCATTTCTCATGACAGCATAACTAGAAGCAGATTTATCAAATTCTGCATAGTATGCAGTAAACTTCATATCTTCTTCTTCAACAGGAACCCATGTTCTATCATTAGCAGAAGTCCACATGAATCCTGTTGCTGGTTGTGAAGTGACTCTAGCGCCACTGATCAAATCTCTATCACCAAGAACTGCTGTAAATACAGAATAATTTGGATTTACAGCATCGGGAATAGTAACAACAGCATATTCAGAACCATCTTTTATGTAGATTGGTGAATGGAAATACACTGGAGTTGCTGCACTACCATCAGTTGAGACGTTAACACTACTCGATGAAAGTGTTACTCTAGAGAACGGAACAACTTTGTTTGTAATATGGCTTGTTAAAGGATCAAGTTCACGCAATTCTATTGTAATACCGAGTCTAGGATGTTTAGTAGCAAAGAAAAGATCGATTTTAGTTAAATACACGCCACTAGTTGTACTATTAGGCGAAACCAATCTTCCAGCAATTAAGAATGATTGTGCTATGGGGTCTGGCATTTCCCATGAGCGCGTCGTTTCAAATGATCCTACAATTCTTGTTTCAGATGTTGTGTTTGTCGTGGTAAAGGAACTGTGTCGAGTATCTGATAAAGAAACTTGTCCGATAACAGGTTTTCTTGTTGTTACGCTTAGTTCAGATTGACCAACAGTGAGACCTTCTGATGTGTATTCTGTTTCTGCTGAAGTAGTGACACGACCTATAACCGATTCATTGGTAGGACTATCAGAGAATCTCATTCGTTTAGTTCCTGTTCTAAACTTAATTTCTCTGTTGTTCGGTAGTTCAAAAACGAAATATGCATCACCGTTTGAATCAGATAATAGCTGATCATTTACAGTAGATGCAGGCGATACTGGCGCACCACTAGAGGTCTTTAATCTAGAATTATATTCGCTTGAAGTTAGTGGTGTAATGTATTTGTTAACATCAACACTATCAAAAAACCCAAACAAACGACTAGAGGGTTTCATACCAGATAGTTTACCAAAGATTAATCTTTGGCGCATAAATGGATTGATATTTACATCTCGAACAAAATTGCCATATGATTGTCTTTCTTCTACGACAGAAACAACATCTCTAGTTCCAGAACGGATTTGAGTAATTGGTGTCGAAAATATATTTTCTGTTATGAATGTTTGTTCGATATCAAAAAAATCAGTTTGCTGAAACCAACTCGACCCATCGATCTGGGTAGGGCCAGTCGATCCTGTACCTATGAATCTTTGTGGTCCGACTGGAGTTTCAGTGCTACTAACTAGACTTGGTTGTCCAGTCCAACTAGTTTCCCAAGCAGTCCAATCGGTCTGCCAGCTGTTTGCTAGAAATAACCAGTTATCGGTATTCATATCAATATTAATATTGACGTCTGGTCTTTCTTGAGTATCATACCAATAATCAGAATCTGGGCTCAATTCTAACTGACCCCTAAAACTCCAAAAAGTGCCAGCACAATTTCTTGTTGTTGTTGCATATGGTTGATCAACAAGGACTTTATGAGAATATGGTAGTGTTAATAGTTCACCAGGAGTTGTTGCAACAACTTCTGAAATAGTTCCAGAAGCGCCGCCAGCCCCAGTAATGCTGGCAGAAACAACAAAATTACCAGTAGCATCTTCAACATAAAGTCTTCTTGATGAAGTTCCTGGACCAATCTTTCTGATTATAGCTGTAGTCGAACCTGAGGTAACAGTTTCGCCCACAACAAAAGAACCACTACTAATGCTAACAGTAACTCTCTGATCTCTCGAAACACCAGAAGTTGTCACATTAGTTCTAACCATATTTTGAGATCTGCTTGCGTCATAAAACAATTCAGTGTTTTCTAGTTCAAACAGAGGACGCATTTCACCTTTTTTAGTATCGATAGATATTTTATAATCTAAATCATGAACATTACCAATACCATGACCTGTGAAATTATCTGCGAAAAATCCATTCTTGAATCTATCCAAACCGTTTTCATCTAAAATAGATAAATTTTTAGTATCGGCTTCGATAGAATTTAGTGAAGCCTGATATTCTAGTCGGTCGATTCGAGAAGCTATTTGACCGATATCTTTCATCGTATATCGTTTGTTTTTTGCCAATTTCAAGACGTTTGATAGGTCTGGTCTATTTGCTCTTCTAGCTTGTTCAAATGGAAGAGATGGATATGGCGCTAATGTGATAGACGCTAATGGCATCATATCTTCATTGACGTTTGGAGTATCAGGTTTTAATGATGCAGTTCCTTTGGTTACAATAAATGTACCTTCTCTTGATAAAGAAATCACATCACGACGAGAAAGGTAATAATCTAAATCTGCACTGAAATTTTGATTTGGAGGAGAAAACCTCAATCCTCCAGTTGGAGTATCAACAGAAGTTGATGTAGCTGGATTTGTACTTACCGTTCCGATTGTTGATGTGGATGTTGCTGTGTCGCTGATTCGTGGTCTGAAATCAATGCAATTTCTTAGATCAAATCCAGATCCAGTGATTTTAGAAATATGAATTGGAATTTCGTATGTGTAGATTTTAGATGAATCAGTACCAGCTGTAGCATCATCAACAGGATATGAATCTACAGTAAAATAGTTACAATCAGAATTATAGCTGTGAGTGAAATGATCAAAAGTAACTAGTAGATAATCACCAGAAGAAAGGCTGTATCCAGATTTCATTACGAGTTTTGCGTGATCGTAATAATTATCTGTTGCGCCAGAATCTAAAGTGAAATATTGTGTCACATCAGAACCTTCTGAGGTTGACGCAAATACTCCACCATTTTTCTTTCTGACTGAAACTAGTTTGAATCCATCTGATAGACCAAGAGTCCATGGACCAGTAAGCGCAGCAGAATGGCTGCTAGTGTTAATTTGTACTATTCTATTACGAACAACTGTTTTTGATGCTTCTTGCCCATCAACTTTATTATGTTGTGCAATAACTTTGGCGTTTAGAGTTGTTGAAAGGTTTTCGTTGATATCAAAAACAGCTGTTGTTGAAGGAGTGCCAGAAATCGTGATGCCACGAGAGCCAGCACCACCAAGACCAGCAAGATCAAGAACCTGACCTTGGATAATCCGCTTATGGTATGCTCCAGTTGCACTATGACCTGAACCAAGAACTTTAGCAGAACTGCTTGACGAAACTTCACTAACAACAAAAGAATCACTACCAGTAGTAGAAATAACATCCCCAACATTCAATTCTGCAGTAAATGCTGTGCTCGTGCCTGTTACTGTATTTCCAGACAAAGAAATGGTACCAGACAAAGGAGATGTATTTGCTGTACCGCGAGCAACAACATAAAAATCTGATCGAATAGCATCACTGTTTAATGCCCCTGAACCATCAAATGTTTCAGATGAATCGGTTGTGTTGATAGTTGCTTGACCAGAAGTATTGAAAGTGATATTATAAGACTTATAGAACTTAAACGTATTATCAATGCTTCCACCAGTATCTCTCAAAGTTTTAATAGAACTAGATGGTAAGCGGAAAATAGAGCGATTAAATGATGGGTCTTTTACGTTCGCATTATATCCATTTGATAGTTCGATATCAGCATGACCATTTGCCTGACCCGAACCAGCATTATAACCAATGAACTGTACGTTTGCAAAACTCTTACCAGCATTCATCTGAATGTCTGAAAGATAAATTTTCCATTTTGCGTTTGGTGCACCAGGAGTGCCAGAATAATATTCGAATCCTTTTACTCTAGCACGACCAATATGTGTTCCTGGAAATGTAGTTGTAGAATATGTCGTTGTTGATACTGAATTGGCTTGTGTGTCGCGCAAAGAAACTGTAGTTTGACCATCAAGATCAAACGATCCGCTTACATTATCGACAATAACGTAATTTCCATATTGTGCAAGAGCAACAGCAGATTCAATAGATTCGTAGTTAGTTGCCTTATCGATATCTATACGCTGTGAAACGATAAATTCCGAATCATATCCCTTAGCATATGCTTTACCTGGTTCAACAGTAGCAACCAATTTAGTGCTATCACCACCTTCTGCAGCAGTATAAAATCCGCCATTATTACCAGATTTTAGGTGTTCTTGAATTCGAATCCCCATACCCTTAACAATATAATCGCCAGATTCGTCGTATGTTCGCGCAGCCATATAATCACGAATTTGCGCATACTGTGTACGATTGCTAATAGACTGAACAACGCCATTTTTAACCTGCATCAATTCAGTAAATGTATTTGATACTGTAGAAGTCAAATTCTGTGAGATAATATTTACTTCAAGTTTTAATCTTGCAGCGCCAGGAGCAGCATAATTATATGAGCCTTGTGCTGGATCTAACAATGTTGTGTCGGTTACTTCTGTGATAATTGATTCTGTAATATCGAAACCAACACGAGCAGAAGGATATCTAGAATATTTTGATATAACAACAGTTTGTTCTGGAACCCTAATGAAATGGTCTTTAGCATAAACTATGCCTGAATTAAATTTGACTGCAACACCAGCACCAGTTGCTCCGCCAAGAGCAGCAGTGATTGTATTACAACTTAACCCAGAACCATCAGTTGCTGTTAAAATTTCGTTATTAGCAAAGAATTTTGCGCCGCTAGTATTTGCAGCAGTATATTTTACGAAAAGCGTTTTGAAATTTGGTGTATTTGCTTCTGACCCAGCAGCAGTATTCAAAACTATAGCCTGAACGCCAGAAACAGAACCTTTTAATGTTTTGTTTAACAAATTTGAAAGACTTACGCTACTTCCAGTGCTATTATTATCTCTAATTTTAACATAATAATATTCTTGATCGTAAGTCATTTCAAACCCACGAACCTTCGTACCTTCTCTAAAAATATGTTCTGCAAAACGATCAATCTGATTTTGCAAAATAGTCTGCATCTGTGTGAGTTCGCGTGCTTGTACAGCCAGACCAGGACGGAAAAGAATTCTATGGTAGTTCTTTGTCTCATCAAAATCATCGTAGTATGGTGCTACGTTGAAGTTAGTGTTTAGCGTAACATTGTTTGCTTCGTTAGCCATTTTTCCGCCTTAATATCTTACAGTAATTTTGAAATCTTCAGTCTGCAAAGGAGACCGTGATATTGGTTCTCTATTTTCATTATATATTACGATACCACTAAAGGGTTTTAGAGCAGGAGGAGTATTGGTAACAACTGTTGCAGTAACATTTGACGTGCCCCCAACAACAGTTTCTCCTGCTGCAAATCCCTGACCAACTCCATTAGTTGTGACGCGAATAAGTTTCAATACTCCAGCAGTTCTAGCAGCATTAGTATTTGCAAAGTAAACCAGACGACCCTTTGCTTTTGAAGTCTGACCAATAATAAGTTCGTCAGCAAAGAAATCACCAATTGCGCCGCTTATTGTAATTCTGTGTGTCTGATCGATCACGCTAGTATTAGCATAAGAACCATTTGCGAGTTTTGGATCACGAACAATACCAACAATTCTGAAATCGTTATTTGTAACAAACGTATTTGATTCGCTGTTGATCGTTTTGATATTCATCATCACAGAAGTGCCATATAGTTCATCTACTGGATCAGAACCATGACCATTTTGTGGTGAAATGATAGGTCTTGCAGTTGCTCCGCGACCATATAAACTATTGGCGCTGATAACAACATTAGCAGTAGAATATGATCTACCTTGATTTATCACAGCGATCGAACGAACTTGCCCAGCATAAGCATTGGAAACATATGCAGTTGCGCGAGAAGTTGTTGTTAGTCCACTATCACCATAGATAGTCACAGTTGGTGAAATATAATATGTGCTTGAAGTGTTTGGTGAAGTAGAAAATGCAGTATTGACAATAAGAGTATTGTTTGCGCCGAAATACTTTACGATCTTGCGCAATTGTCCAGAACCAAGACCAGAACTGATATAAATGCAAGAACCGACGTAAACGCCATCGTCGCCAGAAGCATTATCACCAATAGTCAATAGAGTAGAATTACTAATGCTTACGAAAGTGTTTGTTGTGTAAAGATAATTTGAGCCGTTCGCAATAACTTTAATGTGATTTATTGCGCCGTTAGCAGCATTTTGTTGCACAGTCCACTGTGCACTACCATCATTTGCAGTAAGAGTCTTTACAGGAATGAAATCTGCTGTAACAAACTTTAGTGCTTCACCAGAAGAAACAGTGTACATATATTTCCAACGATACCCATCTGCAGTTTCTTCGATGGTTGTTGTGGTTGTAGTTGGCATATGTGTTGAGTTTGCGCCGTTATTATTATCAATACACTTATAGACGTTTCTGTCAGACGTATAAACATAAAACGCTTTGGTTTCTAACGATGCGTCTTGATCGTCGTATTGATAGTAAAACGTATTGTTCGCCCAAGTATTATTAGTTATGACGTGTGTGCGATCAGAAACTTGTACACGCTTAAGAGACATCATATTACGCCAAATATCGTAATATGTATCTTGATATGAGTCAGTAGGAGTAGGAGGATTAAACTCGTTAAATAGTTTGCGAAGATAAACGTTCGCCCCAGCAGTAATTGTATTGTAATTACTGCTAGTTGTAATGAATGTTTGTGCTGTAGGAATTGAATGAATCACATGAACGTTTGATTGACCAGTAACAGCAATCCTATCACCAACAGCAAGTTCGGTAGTAAATAAGGTTCCAGCACCAATGACTGTATTTGAACCAGCTGTAGTTTTAACAGTACCCGTCAAAGGAATAGTGTTCGCATACGCATACGATTTCCCAATAAAGAAATAGTATCGTGTTGGCGGATCTTCAGTAAACGATTCAAAAAACTGAATCGCGTTATGTATTCTAAAATGACGAGTAACGATTGCAGGCATTTATTACGCAGACGCTGTATATGTGATATTGATTACGTCGCCGTCAGCAACGCTCTTATCGCCGCCAGTAAACAGACCAGCAGAATAAAGAATTCCTGTTGTGCCGTCCTTAGTTGAATTGCTGATAAGGAAAGCGCCTTTTACAGTTCCTGATGATGCGATAGTAAATGATGAGGCGCTTGATGTGCTCTTTGATCCACCAGAAGCAGAAGCAAAGGTTGCAGCAGGACGAGTAGCTTCATCATAGTTCGGAGCATTTGTAGGACCAGCTTCTCTCCATCCAGCATGAGAAGATGCAGTATCGCCAACAGCAACAGCAGAATATGAAACAGAACTGATCAGACCAACATACCATGTTGCTGTATATGAAGTGCCTGCAAGATACTTGTCTAGCAAATCGTTCTTACCAACTGTTGTTACTAGATTCTGAATTTCGTCTTTCCATAGCAGATTGCCTGAAGTATCGTGGCATGTAACTTCATATGTGCCACTTGCGTGTACCGATTCCATATTCTTGGCTCCTCTGATGACTGATGCGTCAGTAGTTTCTTTTGATGTAATTGACTCTGTTGTCATAGTATAATCCTCGTGTTATTTATAATCAACCTGGACCCGTGCTGTAGTAAATTTGTGCATTTGATGTCACAGGGAGATATTCTGTGCGTATGGTAAGTGCTGTATTGGAGAAGATAGCGTTGACCTGATATATAGTATTTGGATCGAGCGTGTCGCCAACAGGAACAATAAACAGATTCGATCCAGGACCACCGACATTGATCGAACCCCCATTAGCACTAATTGCTCCATTCGAGAAGAACGAACCGCTTGTTGTGTTAGTAACAAGTTTCGCCTTACCATCAAACGTACCAACTGTAATATAAGCATATGGCTCAATCTGAGCAGCCTGAAGTAATTGAATTTCACTATTGGCGTATTGAACCTGATAGTAACCGCTCATAAGAACGAAGCGTTCGCCGATCTGCGCAGTAGAAACAGTAAGAATTGCATCATTAGCAAATGACTGGAATACTGTTTGTGTGCTTGATGAATCGGTTGCAGTAAATGCCTCATTCGCGATAGACTGGAAGTTTACCTGAGTGGATTGTGTCGATGTTGCAGTAAATGCCTCATTCGCGATAGACTGGAAGTTTACCTGAGCAGATTCTGTTGATGTTGTAGTAAATTGTTCATTTGCAAATGAACTGAATATTGCAAGTGAACTAATTTCATCATTTGCTACTAATGAATCCGCCAATGGCAGAGTTATAGAAGCGGCAAGCGATTCTGAAGCAGTTACAGATTCGCTGTGTGACGTTGAAATCTCAACAAGCGTATTTGCTAAAGCATGAACATATTCTGTTTGTGATAAGTTCAATATATTGATCTTACTTACTGCTACTGTAGGAGCAACATTCGCTTTTGATCTAACAACATATTGACCAAACATGATGGTGCCTGAAGGATGCACCAAATTACGAATAATTTCACGATACTTTGCTAACTGTTCACTGACTCTGATAACATATGAGAATTCTTGATAGTAATAGTTATCTTGGAGTTTATTGTTCCAACTCAAGAAACCTTTTGTATCAATATAACGACCAGGAAATATCGTAATGCCTTTTGGTTCTGGTTGAGCAGAACCAGAGTACGTTTTCTTTCGGCTTAGATATTTTGTGTTTGCAGAACCATTTGCTGATGCGCCAGTAGAACTTAGAGTTATTACAGAATTGCCCTGAGAAGTGTTTATTAAAGAAGCATATTCATATCTGTTGAAATCAACACCAGGATTAATGATTCTTAATTCATCGATTGTTCCTGGTGCGTACGAAACAGAAACAGTAGCATTTCTGCCAAGATAACCGCCATATCCGTCTGATTCAAATCTTGGTCCTACTTCACTATCTAATATTGTAATTGTAGGTAGAGTGCTGAAATTATATCCAGGATTGATTAGAGCAATAGCATTGACTGCATAGAATGCTGTATTACTAAATGTAGAAGCAGAGATAATTGTAGAATACAAATTTGCTGCTGCTAGTGCTCCACTAACAGAAGATGTATTTGCTCCAAGACTTACGAATGTTGGTCCAGTATTAAGAACAACGTTTGCAAACGGACCAATTGTATCTGTGTTTAGAGTTACAACTGTTGGTTCGCTTGAAAATGAACTAACAACAGCTTCAAACCCAAGACCGTCACCTTCAACAACAACTCTTGTGTTTTCTTTAGTGTACCCAGAACCGCCATTAACAAGCTGAATCGTAACAGCACTATCTGATCTAACTCTATCAACTACTGCTGTCGCAGAAGAAACAGAACCAGCACCAGAAATTTCAATGGTGTCGCCTTGTCTATGGAATGCGCCACCATCTATAAGTTTGATTCCTGAAAGAGGACCGATCTGAGCATTAACAGTAACATAGTTGCCATCAGCGTCTACAACACGTTCGCCGTCGATAAAATTACCAAAGACGTTTTCAACAGTCATATCATAAATCATGAGACCAGAAGCACGTGCGCCTATGACCGATTGAACCAATCCTTTTGCGCCTGATTCAACGCCACGAACTTCTATGCCTTCAAATAGTCTAGGATTTTTACTATATGGTTCACCGACGCGGAGTTTACTTTCACGAACCCATCTACCATCTGATGCACGAAGGATATCATCTCCAGGATAATATATGTCTATTTCTCTATTGAACAATATTCTGAACAGAAAACGATATGATTCTTCAGAACCACGAGAACGATAAAATTCAATAATATGTTTTGTAAGGAGTCTCTTATCGGCAAGAACAGAAGCAGGAATATTTACCATAAACTCGCGGCGGAAATATTCTACAAAATTATCTACCGTTCTATCAATATCTTGCAAATCTTCAAGCGAACGAACAGCATCAGTAGCATTACCAGACTGTTCCATGTACTCGAAGTATGCCTTAAGAAAGGCGACAAAGTTCGGTCCCTCTTCACGAATGAAAGAAGGAAATTGAGACTCGATCTGCGAAGAGATCTTTTTGAGTATTTCTGTGCCGCCGACTATAGCCATTAGATACTATACAACCTGACTGATGGTGTGATTAGAGTTGCTGTCTGACCAAAAGTTTCTACGTTTCTAGAAACAGCAACAGTTTTTCCTGTAGTATCATCAACAATATTAACTTCACTTTGTGACATCAAAAGAATCTGATTACGGATTGGCGTCACATCTGGAGCGAGTGGTGCTGCGATTATTGACAATTCATCTCCAGAAAATGCAGTAAGAGCAAAGTTAGACACATTAACAACGCCATTAGTATAATTAATGGTTCCTGCAGTGTAATTCGTGTAGACTCGTTGTAGTCTTCCTGCCGCAGAAGGATAATAAATTCGTAATGTTCCAAATCCATTATCATCAAAGAATGACCTATTTCCTTGATATGTGAATGAAGATGAAGTAACAGAACCAAAACCAGGATGACGAGGAGCTCCACTTATAAGTTCTGGAGTTCCTAGGCGCTGAATAGTATTACCAAAATTAATTGTATAGGAGTTTGAACCAGACAGATTAGGAACAAACGTTTTCTTTAATCTGATAACAGCGCTCGTTCCAGAAATAGAATCGTCGGTAGAATCTAGGTAATCAAGGAATCGTGAAAATCTAAAAGGTTTTGCAAAAGTTGAAAGATATTCTCTTTCGAATGCAACGACCTTTGCAGCAACTGCTGCTGCAAGTTCTCCAGGAGTTCTTGTCGTATTAGTAGGATTGTAGCGAACTGTTATATCAGGAACAATATTCAAATATGTCGGATCGATCAGTTCGACGTCAATTGTTCTGACGTTATACTTTTTTATGCTCTCAATGATTCTTTGTTTACGATTGTATGAGAAATACTTACCGACTTTTGGTTTAACTGAAGCAAAAACCTTTCCGTAAATTGGAATATCGTTTTCTTCGCCGCCCCAAACATTAAGAGACGAAACGTCTGGGTTTTCACGAAGGATTAATCTTCTATAATCGTCAGCAGTAACGCTACGATTTTGAATCTGATATGAGCTGGTAGCATTAAAACGAACCGATTCGATATTTTCGATTTCAGCGCCGCCATCAGCACGACCTATAGGAACAACAACAATACCAGTCTGACCTGCGATAGTAGAATCTGTTATCGAATATGAGTTGGCGCCATTAGTTGCTTCGCCATTACAAACGCGATATGAAATGGTTACATTACTATCTGTTGCTGGTTGCTTGCCAAGAATGCCATCACCGAAATAGATTTTATATTTCTGATCGCGATCGGCATCAACATAATATACCTTTGAACTCGAATTGATAGTAAGAACGCTATCTGCTCTCTGATAGATTTCTGTGTTACCATTAAGAGTTACAGAAACTGCTATTCCTCGTGTATCAACACCCTGGTTTGGTAGAACGAACTGAGTATTTGATGTACGATTGTAGTTGTAGCTGTGTGAAAGTGGAATACCTTCAATGATATTGATATAATCAGCAAATCCATTAGTAGAGTTTGCGGTGAACGTATATGTTTGTGGCGTAACAAACGTGTACGATGTTCCATCAACTAGTGTATTGAACCGAGTATTTTTTGGAACAACAATAGAGCGGAATGTTGTGTTTGCTGTGCTTCCAGCAAAGATTAGTTTGACGTTTGCTGTTGCGCCACGAGCAGATATAGGAGTGTATCCCAAACCTTTGGCTCGAGAAATGACGTTATCATAAAACTGTGCTGTATCAATGAATGCTTCATTCACTGCCATATTTGCATAGAATGCGTTGTAATATGTGTTATATGCAAGCAGATCAAGCAGAGTGTTTAGTGCAGAATCAGCAAAGTCATAATCTGCAAACTCAGGTTTGCTGGCGATAAAGTTTCTTAGGTTTGTTTTGATCTGATCGAAGTTCAGACCTGAGACGTTTAGATTATTATCAGCCATTATCGGATCCTATTCAGATTGATGTTCAAATCTGACACTGAACTTGTATTTGTGTTTGTGTAGCGTATTGTTACCATCAGCGCATTTTCATCTTCTATCTGACGAACATATACTCCCTGCCCTTCACCAGTATCATTGATGGAAACTCTTGGTTCGAAATTCTTAATAGCAGTTTCTATAGCAACTTTCAGATTATCAGCAGTAAATGGGTCGAAGTTCTCAAACAAATGATTGCGCAGATCTGTACCAAGTTCTGGTGAATAT
>Ga0129333_10001643_pt1 | contig 20405 bp, 5 predicted proteins | sample CPB6_08_DNA_FD_94474 | JGI IMG/M metagenome (GOLD analysis project Ga0129333, IMG submission 94474) | Freshwater to marine salinity gradient microbial communities from Chesapeake Bay, USA - CPBay_Sum_0.6_0.8_DNA | ecosystem: Environmental > Aquatic > Marine > Coastal | place: USA: Chesapeake Bay... | reverse complement strand
TGTTAGTTCTAACTGAAACACCATTTTGGGTAGTTACATTTTCATTTGTAGATGGAGTATAAACCATAACTCCAGTGATTGGATCCCCATTCCAATGTTTGTTCCAAGATCCCCATTCGACGGAATTATATCCAGATTGAGAATCAAATTCTTCGGCAGTTAATTGATCTTCTGTCTTAGTAATACTTCCCACTACTTCTATTCTATTGGGAGATACTTTAACAGTATCTACCCATGTATCAGAAGATGGAGTAAGTTCTATCGAACCTCCATAGAAAGTTCCCCTAAATGGAGCGACGCTAGTAACTCTTGTTGAATATGGTTGATCTATTTCTACTACTTCAGTGTAATCCAGAGTCAGCATACTTCCAGTTTTTCTTATCCCATTACCATTTAAATCAGTTGCAAATCTTAAATCTGCAGTAGGGTCTAAACCAGAACCACTGGAAATTATGGACGAATATCCAGGTAACAAATCAATAAATGTGGTATAGTGAGAAGGTCTCAATTCTGAATTCTTAGAGTCGAATGAATTTTTAACTATAGTAACTTTCTTTTGCGGAGAAGCATCAGAAAAATCATCAACAAAAATTCCCAATTTTTTTCTATCCAATCCATTGGAATCTTTTATCTGTAAACTTGTGGTTCCGGATTCTAAGAAAGAAAGTGACGTGTAGTATTCTAGATTTTGAATTCTATTTTCAAGTTTTCTAATATCGAACATAGTATATCTCCTATGCTCGGTCAATTTAATATTGCAATCAGAAACATTACAGAGGTATGCTGGTAAAAATACACTAGCAATTTCCAATGAATTGTTGGCGGGCAACGGTGGTTGAGGGAATTCTGCCGGTTGCCCTTTACTTATTTGGAAAATACCATCTTTAGATAAGAAAATTTTGTCTATTCTAGGTAGATAGAATGAATAATCTAAGGCAAAAGATTCATCTGAAGCAAGAATATTTTTTGATGAGTTTTGTTTCTCAGTAAAATCCCTACCAAAATATTCAAAAGGAGATCTTGCATTTTCCGCAACAACATAGTCAGAAACCCTTGGTCTTATATCAATAATATCACATACTTTATTTTGATTAACAACATCCAAATCACAATAATCAAATTGACTATATGAATTTGCTGTCGTTATGTCTCCGGAATCTGAATCTGAATATGAAGCAAATTCACAGACAACTTTTAAACTTCTAACTGGTTCTGCTGTTCCTGGATTTCTCACTAATCTGCAATAATCCAAAATACTATTAGTTTGACCTTTTTCCAAAACAAATCGATTGCTTATATCATTATCACTAATTCCAATATTAGAAATGATTGCAGTAATACCGGATCCTTTAAATGTGACTTTTTCGCCTACAGTAAATGAGTTTGCATTTTTACGTACATAATCAATCTTTGTGCTATTTTGACTAGACACATAAATTGCAATTGTGGAACTTTCTTCACCTACAAATTCTTCACCAACTAGTAAGTCTGCGGTTGAATTTGTAATCCCATCTAAAGAAGTCAAAACAATGTTTGGCAAAACTGCATCTGTAGTTGTTTGTGATTCAAAAACGCCAAAAACATTTGTTACTTCTGATTTTAATAAACAAATATCTTCATCTTGAACTCTGGTTCCATATGGATAGTTTCCGTATACTAATCCATCATTTAATGTAGTTGCTCCTACTCCAGATGCTGCATATTTTGATTTGTTTATTGTTATAACTGCAACTTTATTTCTATCTTTAACTTTAGATTTTACTTTACTTTTTCTTAAAGTTGCAATTAATTTACAACCACTAGAACTAGATGTAGAAAGACCATTTATTGTTAATATCGAACCACCAGAAGTGAATGAAAACTTATCTTCGCTTAAAGGTTCGTTTGTTCCGTTGGCAGTAGTTAATACATATCTTTCCTCATCAAAAGGAAGAAATGTTTCATCTGTTCCTGCTGTGATAGATCCAGTTGAATTTGAAGTAATTGTTACATCAAACTCTTTTCTTATGGTTAAGACAGAACTATCTAAATTTACCTCAGATATATTATTTTTCGGTAATTTTGTATATAAGGTATTTGAACTTGATTTTTGTAGACTTGATGTTAAAATTCTAAAATCACTTGGATTGATCGAAGATGCTGGTAGAGAACCATCACATATACCCGCAACACTAGTTACGCTAGTAATTGTAAGTGAGTTTTGAGATACTGATGTTACTTTAGAATAAGTTATTGTAGAAAGTCCAGAATTTGTATATGATACCAGACTTCCAATTTTAACTTTACCCGTAAATATATAATCAGATGAGGTTACTGTGCTAACTCCACCACTTCCAGCACTAATATTTACTAAACCAACTGAAGAAGAAACGTATTGTTTAGTATCGGCACTAAATGTTAACGCTGTTCCAACACGACCAAACAAGGATTTTACTTCATCTAGAGTGTGTTGAGTGACTGCTATGGAAACTCTATTATTTTCAATACCATTGAAAATTAACTTCTCTCCAATAATAAAACTTCCACTGGTATTGTATGCGGTGATGATTCCAGAGTTTCTTCCATCATATCTTAAATAACCTTTTGCTCCACTAGATTTACCTTTAACTTGGCATGGAGTGTTATATAAGATATCAGAATCTAATTGATTATTTAATGTAATTTCAGTATATAATTGCGTATCATATAGAGAAATATCCCATTCATTGAGATTAGAATTTGACGAATTATAAGATCCAGACTCTAATGCAAAATCATAAACTCTAGAAATTCCAATTTCTTTTCCGGGAGAAGTTGAAGATGAGTCCGTGACAACTCTAGAATCTCTTAAACTTAAAGAATATGAAGTCGATAATCCTAGTCTTGGGGATCCAGAAACTCTATTTAAAGAAAAAGTTGATCCTGTATTATAAATTACTTCTTGATTTTCTAATAATTTAGTTGTTCTTGGTTTTTCAAAATCTAAAAATGTTGGGCTTATTGTGGATACTTCATAACCACTAATATATGCTTTTAATGGCGAAATTTGATAAGATCCTAAACTTTCTGATGCAATATTGTTATTATATGTTAACCTAGCATCAGGAAAAATTCCATCATTACCCTGAAAATCATTTAGAGTTTCTCTTACTTGTAATGATGGTGGATTAACATAATAGTCTCCATTTGTTTCATAAGTTCTTCTTGCCAATTCATCCAAAAATAAATTGTATTGTGGGTTTTTGATTATCGAAATCAGTTCACCATTTTTTACTTCTAATAATTGAATAAAATCAGTACCAACTTCGTCATCAGTTTGAATCTTATCTAATGTTGCAGTTATCTTTAACCTATCTGCTCCTGGAGCAGAATAATTTGAAAATCCTTGCGAATTATCATATAAAGTTTCATCATCATCTGAAGTTACTATTTCTTCTTTTACTCGTAACCCTATTTTAAAACTTGGTTTATTTGAATACTGATCTAAAATTATTACATCCTCTTCTACATTTACAAAATGTCCCCTAATATAAAAAACTCCTTCGGTCAATGTTACTAAAGAACTATAAAATACCGAGTCTGAAGTCTCAACAGCAGCAAAAGACTCATTTTCCGAAACCAATACAACTTCAGTTTCATCTAAAAAGTTAACATCAGAAATAGTTGTTTCTGCTATTAGTTCTTCACCGTTAATGAATGCAGAATAAGAAGATGATTGATAATCAGAATCTAGAAATCTTAAGTATAGAGTAACACTATTCTTTTCTGAAGCTGTAGAATCTATTGCCGCAATAACATATGCTCTAATGCCACTACTTCTTCCCCTAATATTAGTTCCAACAATATATGGAATGTAAGAAAAAATATCAATTCCATTAAATTGATTTTGCAATCTAACTGCTATTATTTCATTGTTATAATTTATTGCCCCTGGGATAACAATAGACCCTTCCTTAAAAAAATGATCTCCAAATTTTTCTATTTGGTTTTGGAGTATTGATTGTAGGGTTGTTAATTCCCTCGCCTGCAGAGGATATCCAGGTTTAAAAAGAACTTTATAAAAATTATTATTAGCATCAAAATCATCAAAATATGGAACTGAATTTAGGTTAGTCTTTTGTGGCATGGTTCTTTAAAATTGCAAAATAACTTTTATATCTTCTTTTTGATTTGGTGACCTGGTTATTGAAGGTCTGTTGTCAATATAAATCATCTCGCCGGAATATTTTTCAACCTCTGGAGTTGATATTCCATTTGTAAAAGATTGTCCTAGATTGTATGTTATACTATTTATGGTTGTACTTAACCCAGTAAATGAAGTATCAATTGGTAAAGTATTGGTTACTCCATTAATAGATCCTCCAGAAGAAGAAAATCTTATAAGTTCATATCCATATTGTGGGGTAAAACTTAAATTGCTATTTCCAGTTTGAAATCCAACAATACTTCTGTCTTGCCAATACTTCAATACACCAGTTCTATTATCATAAGATACCACTCTCCCAACCGCAGTAGTTCCAGTACTTACCGTTTGAGTGATAGTTGAATTCGCTGCAAAAGAAGCTGATGTGAAACTACCAGATAATTTTATCGCATATGTGTTACTAGCTTTTGGTATACTTAAATTAGTATCCGTAGTTCCTGGAGAAAGTGGATTTTTTAATACTCCTATCCTTGCAATTTTATTGCCTGTAATAAAATCGGGATTTAAGTTATCATTCTCTATTCTTGAATAAATTAGTACACTCTTAGCACCCAAATCTTTATAGATATCATATCCGTGTCCCTTTAGTGGTGGAATTATGACTTCAAAGGTCGGAAGAACATCTCCGGTTATTCCTGCTGATTTAATATCAATAGTTCCATAAGTGTATCCATAACCGCCGTTAGTTATACTAATAGATTCTACTGTCGAATCACTTCCAACAACAATAGTTGCTTCTGCATCAAAACCATCACCAATAATTGGAACATTAGTATAAACTTTTGGCGATCCAAGTCCACTACCTCTACTCAAAATAGTAGCAATTTTTAACTGTCCACTTATTAATGGATTTGCATTTGTCCTAATTGCTGAAGTATCTGTACTGGTACTCCAATTTTTTGGTACTGGAATATAATTTATAGAATCAAATTTTACAATGTCCGATGGTTTTATTGTAAATAAGTATTTCCATATATACCCATCTCCACTCGATCCAGCACTTTTTGGTTCTAAATCCGTAAATGTTGGTTCATCTATTGATGGTCTTCCATTTGGGTTTTCTGGATCAATGCCGTTTTGCAAACAAATATAAACACGATAATCGCTATTAATCACATAGAAATTTGACTCATACAAACTAGTTCTTGAAGATGGAACTGAAAGCCTATTTCTACTTATGTCGTGCCTATACATATCATATGTTGTTCCAGACTCCCACTCTATTTTTCTTACGACCTGTCTAACATCATCAGAATTAATTTTTTTAAGTGCTATAATAGTATCCCAAATATCATGGTAATTATCTAGAGAATCTATCGGTGATGGTGGAGTTTGTTCCCAATTAGTATCATAATCTGTTGAATTTGTCAATCCAACAAATGAATAGTAATTATTATCTTCAGACTCAAATGAAGAAATAAAGTTTTCGGCATTAAATATTCTTAATTGATCTGTTATAATCGCAGACATTGACTTATAGACTTTTTTATATTTATTCTACTTTATATAGAATCAAAATTGTTGCTTGATAGTGGGTTATATCTCCTAATTATTGGAGTGCTATTTAACCCAACCACCCCAAACTGGGTTCCAACATTAAATTCATTTTTATTTCCTGGGATATTTATTATTCCCCAACTATAATCACCATAGTAAGAACTATATCCAAATCCAGAAAGACTAGAATAAGTACTAATACTAACGACTACTTGAACTACAGTTGTGGTTCCTACTCCCAAAACACTAGTTGTTGCACTTGAGACCGAAATTACCTGATATACATTATCTAGCCCGGTCGTTCCTACTCCAATTATATTTCCATTCCTATCTAAAGAAGTTACTCCAGATCCTATTTTAGAATTGGAAACTTTAAAGTAATAATTTTGTTGTATTTGACTTTGTGTTATTGTGGTATCTACAATTGATGAATTTCTCAAATAAGAAGAACCTGGAATGTATAAATCCAGTATCAATCCAGTGGAAGCAAACCCAACAGAGGTAGATTTAATTCCCGAAATAATTCCAAAGTCACCGAGATATGAAACATTATCCAAATACTCTTTCTTTATTGTTGGTGGATCAATTAAAACTATTGGGGGATTTGTTTGAGAATATCCAAATCCGGGAGATGTAACTGTAATTGATGCAACAGAACTTCCCGAAATAACTGGTGATAGTGTAGCTTTTCCTGTTGTTCCAATTTCAAGTGGACTTTGTATTGAAACTGATGGTTCTGCATCATATCCAAAACCACCATTGACAATATTTACCGATTGTATTGTCCCCGCTGAAGATACTGTAACTGTTGCTATAGCTGCAATTAAATTGCTGTTGTCTATGATTTCTATTTTGTTTATAAACTTATTTTCTATATTCTCATTTTTTGTATCAAATGCGATTTTTACCAAATCAACAAATAACTGAGTAGATCCTATCCCAACCGATTTTATTAGGTTAGATACTGGGAATATATTTGGTTCATATTCAATTCTACTCTTGTTTACTTGAATTCCATCTATCACAAGGTCATTTCTTTGCTTTTGCCAATTAACTGGACGTAAAAACTCTAAATTGCTAGTAACTCCAACTGAATTATATGGACTAGTTTCGACAGTATCTGGAAGTATTATGTCTTTCACAATTCTTTGATTCTGTATCAATTCAGAGGTATTGCCATTAATCTGCAACAAATCTCCTGACTTAACGGTTTCTAAAATGTCTACATCTATAACATCGACATTGGGTGTTCCTCTGTAAAATATTATTCTACATTTATCACCAGATTTAGGAGATTCAGTGAATGTGATTGTACTTCCGCCATTGAAAACATACGCTACGTCTGGTTTTTGTAGTACATCATTTATGAATATAAGTAAATTATATTGTAAATTTATTTTTGATTGCTTTTTGGCAATGATAGCAATTCTATTGTTATTATATAATAGTGGAAAAGTTTTTCTGGATCCATTAAACAACGTATCAATATCATCTAGTTTTTGTAGTTCTCCTAAAGACCAACCACTAAAACTATCATTGTATATTCTTTCTACGGTAAGAGTAAATTCTTTAAACGGTTTTGTAGTGTCTGTTGGTATTCCGCTTAATCCACCACTTTCCACAGTCAAAACATCACCAACATTGTATGAATATCCATAATTTGTAATCGTAAAGTCAATAACACTAGATCCCTGACCCACTACTATATCTATTTTTGCTTGAGTTCCAACTCCACTACTTACACCAGAATATTTTAAATTTAAATCGGAGTATGATAATGGGGCATCAAAAACAACTTCTGGTGGATTTGTTGACGTATATCCAGTTCCAGGATTTGTAATAGCAATACTTACAATTCTTCCATTACTAACGGAAGCAGTTCCAATATATTGAATATTAGGTGTCCCTACACTTAAAGTTTGAACTCCAACTCTAACAATAGGTTGAACCAAAGATCTGTATCCAGATCCACTATTTCCAATACTAATTGATTGTATTGTACCTGCAACAGAAACTGTTGCAGTTCCTCCAGCAGATATTAAAGGTTGATATCCGAAACCATTGCTAGATGCAACGGACACTATTATACCTCCTCTTGGAATACTTGCATTATTTGGGTCATATAATGCGGAAGTTGCAGTTCCCGTAAAATTCAAATTTGTTTCAGATGATAATTCAGATAGTATATAATCGTTTTCTGGAGATTGGAAAATATTGTTTATGAGAATTATTGCATTAGATGTAGAAAATCCAGATATATTTTGATTGTTGGAAGTTAATTCAAAATCTTTTATTGCCGCATTAAAACTTGAGTTGATATCATCAAAAACATAATTTGTATTATAAGTGCTTTCATTAGAATTTGGAATTCCGGATCTTACAAATGCTCTTCCTTGGAAAGTAGACCTTATATTAACATCACCATTGATATCATCATATATTGGTCCGTAAGGAGCTTCTGAGAAATATATTTTACTACCAACAATATTATAATTTCCCCTTAACTTTGTAATTAAAGAATTACTAGAATGTGATTCTAAACCAGTTCCTAAGAAAGGTCTCTGAACTTCCACAAGATTTGAAGTTCCTATACCAACAGTAGATATTTTCATTATCTCATTATTAATTTTTATCAAATCTCCAGCAAAAAATGAAGTGATTCCTGAAAATTCTAATGTCGTATCTATTAATTCTATGCTATCAGTAAGTAATGAAGTAATAGCTGTGGAAACAATTGGTGATTGAATAATCTCATCAATTAATATCAAACATTTTGAATTTTGATTTGTTGATGTTACATAGTGATTGTTACCGGCACCAACAGAAGTTAAATTTATTAACTTTGGTGAAATAGATAAAGCATCTTTTGGTGAAGTGCAAAATCCAACTAATTTATCACTGAATTTATAGATATATAAATCTCCCCCCAATTTATTTGTAAGACCTATTCCGGAAACATATGTTTCCGCTATTCCTACAGCGAATGATGAGTTATACCCAAATGAAGTAGAATTTGATATTCTAGAAAATGTAACGGCAATTCCAGAATTTATTTGAGAACTAAGAGTGCTGGCTAAAGAAACTTTATTTGAGTTTACATTTGTTATCGGTATATAAACATTATTATTGTTAAAATAAGCATCGGAATTTAATCCAGTAGTGGATGAAACTTCCAAAATATTTGTTCCTATTCCTGCCACTGATGTTGTTTGTGTTGTGGTAACATTAACAAAATCAAAAGATCCTGTGCTGTATACTACCTTTTCTCCACTAACAAAGTAATGATTTGGTATGTAAACTAAGTTAGTAGATAGATTAATTCCCGAAGGACTTGATATTGTAGATTCTTTTTGACCTCCGAAAGACCTTTGAAAAATTGGTATAGATTTATAATTCAAGTTAAAATCTTTTTTAAATGAAATATCACTCGATGATGAAAATTTACTTAATCCAGTAGATAGTTCAGCATTTTTAAAGTTAATTGAAACAGGAAATGAAGAAAATTCGACATAAGAAACAATATGTTTTAAAATAGATACTTCAACATCTATATTTGGTTTAGGTGTAAAGAATATTTCTGTAATTGAACTAGTGGAACAATCGAATTCTCCTAAAGATTTTCCTGATGTACTGACATTTCCATATTCAGTAATAGTGCAATCTGAATCGTTGTTTAGTACAATTAATTCTGAAAGTTGTATGTGATTATTAGTTGTATCTGTTACCTGAACTACAAAATAACCCATATTATAGTTAGAAGTATAATCGGTTATTAATTCTGCGACAGGTGAAAATGAAGATGCTATCGAAACAACTTCCGATTTAACGTCAGCATACCTTAAAGGTCTAGAACCCACTGCAGTATAATTTGTACTAGCTATAGAAACCGAAATTACATTGCAGTCAAGATTATCGGAAACATTGGAATTGAAAATAACATCTATATTTGAACCGGAAAAAGATGCATCATAAGTTCCAATTCCGACTTGAGAAAAATTAGAGTCATTTGATAAACTAATCCTACCAAGTTCTGAAAAAAATATATCAGATCCGTTAGAAACCAAATTTATTTCATTATATTCATATGTTTTTCTATCGGACGAAGAAAACTCTACCAACAATTTGGCAGAAGTAAATTTTGATGGAATTGTATATATTGTCTGTGATGAATTAATACCTACGTTTAAATAAGTAGTAGCTATACTAACCGTATTACCAAAATCATAGTAGTCAAAATTCAATATATTTTGTTTAGTATCATATGATATAAAACTGTAACTGTATTCATTATCTCTAGAATCTAGTGGAAAAAACTCTAATACGGCTAATTCACCATTTGCTTTAATATCAAAACTACCAAGTTCATCCTCAGTAAACATTTTTGCATATTGATTTAAATATATTTCACTGCCATCTGTTAAGATGGTTATTACTGAAGATTGTCTTCTTTCTTCAAATCTATCATCTTTTACGCCTAAAAATATTTTTTTTGCTCTTACCTTGGTTGTCATGTTAGTTTTAGATATTAAATGAAGTTACAAATGTTTTTGATAATGATGTGTTAAAATCTACACTTATATCATCGATACTTAGTACTAGATTTCCAATTGATTCTGAGTAATCTTGAAGAATAACCGAATTAAATATTATTTCATCACTAGTTAAGGTATTTTCTACATAAAAATTATTTTCAGATACTAAATCATAATCACTTATACAATCAACATCAACTATACTATTTACATTAGATAATCCTGAAAGAAGTCCGTAATCTTGACTCGTGGATATTCCACTAAAACTTTGAGGAGAAGAGTTTAATGTTAAATCGCTAAATTTTTTAAATCCAAGTGTATGATTTAAGTTACTAACAATATCATTCCATTCCAGGAAAGGAACTTCCGATTTTAAAGAATATGAAAGATATTGATAATAATCACTATCTTGGACTCTTTGTAAGTTATCATTTAAAAAACCAGTGTTAGATTTCCATCCAGATTTAACTATCGATGAAGCATCTACACGACAGAAAGATTCGCTAGATAAAACTTCTTTAACAAAAGCTTGGGATTTTGATGCCTTCCCATAGATTAAAGAGTTTAAAACAAAATCCTTTGTTGATTCTATTGTTAAGTACTCGTTTTTAGGATCCCATCGTAATACTTTACCGATAATATTATCCGATTGAACTTCCTCCCCTATAACGAAAGAATTTTTTTCTAAAATAATATTGAAGGTTGGGAAAGAACTTTCAGAGATCACTCTTCCGGAAGAATTTTCTTCGTCAAAAGTACCTGGAATTTCTGAAGAGAGTAGATAATCTCCCAAATAATATTCAATTGATGCGTTTGATCCACCTAAGCTAGTATTTACTCCAACTACGGGGAACGTAGAATAATCATAATTTTTTGAGTTATATCCTTTATTTGAAGAATCTAAAACAGATATACCCTCTATTAAAACCCTATCTCCTATCGAAAAAGGAAAATCATTTACATCACTGAATTGTTTGTTAAGAACAGCTGAAACTATCTTGGTTGTATTATTAAATGATATAGAACTAATTCCAACTCCGTTTGAATTATTTACTGGTATAATTTTTGGAGTAACCCCATATAGGTTATCATTTTTTACAATATTTAAGAAGTTATTGTTAGAACCATAATTTAAAGTTATATTCTCTACAACTTTATTAGTAAAACCATCAATTACTACAAAATCCGGAAGAATAGTATAATCTTTTCCGTAAGATGTAATTTCTACGGATTTTATTGAAGACAATGGCTCAACTCTTAAAATTGAGGGAAATTTAACAAGAGGTCTGATAGTAGTATCCACAGAATAATTAAATCCTATGTCTTCTATTTCCAGAATTGTTATATTTCCCATAGTGTTGCTTTGTGGAAGGATTATAGCTCCACTTCCATTTAAAGATGTTATTGATGATATTGATGGAAGTCTTTGGTAAGAATTTCCTGAAGACTTTATTTGTATTGATTCAATATTACCAGATTCATTTTCTGAGTTTGTAATGTATCTAAAAGTAGCATTTGAATTTGAATAGTAATCAAAGTATAACTCATTTTTATTTTCAAAAGTGAATGAAGTCGATCCTATTCCACTAATGATTTTAATGCCATTTAGTTCGCTGGGATAAAATTCTAATTTATTTTTTGAATATACATCATCATCTATGATGATGTCATTTTTACCTATTGCCGTTGGAATTAATTTATAAAAAAGATTGTCTGGAAAATCAGAATCTATTTGAAACTCAAGTTTCGCATAAGAATCTATTCCAACTTGACCTAGTTTAATTATTTTAGGGGAACCATCGGAATTTATTGGGAAATATTTTGTAGAAAATGCTTCATCAGAAAATATTTCTAAGTCAAACGAAGAAGTTCTACCAACACCCACTGATTGTTGAGATAAAGAAGAGTCTGATAGATCAAATATAACTTTTTGATTTCTTTCAACGTTTATTTTTGGATTTATTTGATATAAAGTTCCAAATGAAGTTGATGAAATTCCAACGATTGATTTATTTTCTGAAACTGCTCCATAATATGAATCCGATAGTCTAATTCTGTCGGAATCATAAACTATTGCATAATATATTCCTTGATCTTCTAATCCTTGTGCGGGGGAAGAAGATACGTGAATTAATTTTTCTCCATTAATAAATCCGTGATTTTGTATTGGTATTAAATTATTAGTTAAATCAACAGTCGAAAAATACTTTGGATCTACTACTAATCTTTTATGAAAATTATTATATTGAACTTCTATTGTTTTTGTGGTCGTTGGAAAAACTTCAAAAACAACTTGATCGTTCACTTCAAGTGAATGTGTAGAAGCAAGAGATACTGTTATTGATGTTTTTGTTAAATTTGCTTTAGATACATTATCAAAATTTGTAACAAAACTATGATTCTCTCCTGATCCAGAATTTGTAAAGAATAGTGTTGATCCAGTCTGAGATATTCCTACAAATCCACCAGAAGTACCTACTCCGACTTTAATAGTGGATATTCCAATCAAATTATCGGAAATCTTAGCAACATATACTTTAGAATTATTCAATAAACTAAATGTAGAAATTCCACTATTTGAAACTATTATTGAACTTCCTCCATTAGTTTTATAAACTAACTCATCTCCAGTTTTTAAATTATGATTTTCTAAATAAATTGATTTTTCAGGAATGATGATAGATGTTATTCCTGATCCAGGATTTGAAAAATTGATTGTATATCCTATTCCAACAATAGTTCCTATACCCAAAGATTCTGATGGATTGAAATATATTTCTCTGTTTAAATTATAATTTTTATTTTTTAATTGATTTGCTAAATCAACATAGAATTTTCTAGGTTTTTGGTATAATGTAGAATATGCAGTGTGTGCTGATGAAACAGTAGAATTTTGACCTCGTAAAACTTTTACTCTTGACGATTTTTTATCAATCGATAATATTTTAACCTCTTCTGAACCAACAGAAAAAATATCATTTTCTCTAATATTATCATCAGTAATGTTAGAGATATTAAAATATGTAATTATTCCAGTAACATTGGTATTTCCTATAGATGTATTTAAAATAAATCTTTCTGAAATTATTCCAACTTTAAATGATTTTTGTAAAGATGGATCATATTCAGTCAATGAATTTAAATAAATTATATCACCATTGTTTAAATTATGAGGAGATGAAGAAAATCCTATAACTTTGTTCAGTGTCGTTGATGGATATATCTCTACATCATATATTTTAGTTGAAGTTTGTGAAATACCAGTTATTGTTTTTCCGCCAATAAAACTTACACTAGCACTAGCAGAAGATCCACCCGTATTCGAATTATCAAAAATTAATTTATCATTTACTTTATAATTTTCACCATCTGATATTACTTTAATGAAGTCTATTTTTCCCTTTGAAGTATTTTTTACCCTAATGTTTTGTGTTAAAAAATCACTAGAGTTTAAAAAATATTCATAATAAGAGTTTTCGTTATCTACGTTATAAGAACTAGTATTCCTTAGTATATTTTTTCCAACAAAATCAAAGTTTTCTTGATTTACTTTTGAATCAAAATTAAAATTAATAGGAGTTGATTTATAATTTTTTCCTATAATATAAGGGAATTTTGGTTCTTTTTCTCTGGCAAAAATTCCTTTAGTTTCTTCCGCAGGACTTTCACTAAGGGTCATAAAGTAAGCATAAGTTCCATTAGGAAATTCTGGAGTAATGCAAAATCTACCATTGTTTTCATCTAAGTCCCCATTATTTTCAAACACAAAATCTTCAATAAAATAACCAGCGGGAAAAATATTTTTATCTGGTCTGTAATTTTGATCGTCTATAGGATCTCCATATCCACTACGAATTTGTCTAACTCTTTTATTTGATATGGAATCGTATCCATATGGTCCATATATTGGATTTCCATCATAAGCCCAACCCAGTAAAGGTGAGTGATACTTTTCGGTATTAGATGAAAAATCATTTTCATAATCACTTCTATATTTCTTTAGTTCAGAATCAAAATTTTCAGAGTATACTTTTTTCCTTAATGATCTTGGTGCATATAAATGAGTGTATTGTAATCCATATATTTTATTATTACCCTCATAAATTACACCATCATCGGAAGATATCTTCTTAGTTTCTACTAATTTTTTAAATTTATTAATAGTCCAGATTTTTGGAACAAATTGTAATTGACAACCAGAACCAGAAGAAATGACATCTATGAAGGTATTTTTTTGTTCGTAATTAATTCCCCCAGATAATACTTTAACTTCAACCAATTTTCCATTACTTATAATTGGTGTTAAAACTGCACCAATTCCAAATCCTCTAATTACCAGATCTGGTGTAGAATTATAATCTTTACCTCCCTCTTTTATAGTTACGCTTACTATTTTCCCATTAGAAATTATTGGAGATACAACAGCACCTGAACCGGAATTTAAAGTATAACTTGGTTGTTTATTAAAGTTGATAATATCCGTAGATCCATATCCAGTTCCACCTTCATAGACAAATGCGGAATCAATTTTACCTCTAAAGGATGGTTGAACTTTTGCAGAAAAAGTCAATCCGGTAGTAGTATAAACTCCAACTTGACCGGTAATATTAACTTCAATTGGCTCGTAATTAAAAATGTGATTTCCACTTCCCGTGGATTTGAAATTTACATATTGATTTGTTTGATAATAAAAATCAAAAGAGGTACTTCCAATTCCAATATTAGAAAGTTTAAATGAGGTGTCGTTTATTTTAGTAACAATATACTTTCCTGTATTCAACCCACTTATATTAGTATCTCCCCCATAATAGTAGATAAGTTCTCCACTTAAATATGGATGCTTATAGACATTTACTGTATCATTTGCAGTGTTTATTCCTGACGATGAAACTGATACTTTTTTATTTTTATATCCACTTCCAGGGTCAAGAACAATCAATGAACTAATTTTTTTCTTTTTGATTGATGATCTAAATCTGTGATTTCCCGTACCAAAAGAAGTTATGTCAATAGTGTTTATTCCTACCAAAGAATCATTATATGTCTTATGCAATCTTATTGTATAATCATCAATAACTTTAGCAAAATATTTTGCTTCTGTTGTTAAACCACCTATTTTTCCAGTGTCATCTGCAAGATATATTATTGATTCTCCGGTTTTAAACTTATGAAAAGTAGAAAAACCTAAAGTATTTGTAGTTAAATTTATTTTTTCATTCGATGATGAAGAATTGAAATCAACATAGTAATCATAATCTACTATTTTGGGTGTAATAACTGCACCTTCCCCTGAACCACCAGAAACTGTAATTATTGGATTGTCGATATAATCAAATCCACCATCAATTAAATCTATTTTTTCTAAAGATCCCTCTACCCAACAATATCCACTCGCTCCAATAGAAGTATTGTTTGGTAATGAAATTTCTAACTTTGGTGGATTTATAATATCATATCCTTTACCAGAAGAAATAACATCTATACTCTCTATTGGACCGTAATAAACTACATCTTTTGATTTGTAATTACTTATTTCAACACCATTGATTAATATTCCAGTAGTGCCACTCTTTGTTTCATATTTTTTTCCATCATTTTCCGCATTTTTTAGTAATTTGATGCATCTCTGAGAATCTACAGTAGAAGGAATGTTATTTACTTTTGAAAATACTAAAGGATTAATGAAATTAATACTATCAGTTAGTGATGTTGAAGCAATACTAATGAATTTTCCTGCATCTATATTAGATCTACTTCTTGCTATTTTTATTTGAGTATCATCAACCTTTTTGACAAAATATACGCCAGTTTGTATTCCTAAACTATTAGAATCAGTTGTTGAATCAGTTCTAGAATATACAACAGCATCACCTGTTATGAACCCGTGACTATCACCATCATTTACTATTTTTAAAGTATCACCAGAAAATGATCCGTTTAAAACTACTTTTAAATCTTTAAACTCAGAATTTAAATTTTGGGAATAAAATGGAAGAGACGATGAAGTTACATATAAATCATCGCTACCAAAATCTTTATATAAATTTAATACATCTGCGACAAAATTATTTGAAAATTTAGATATTAATTTTTTTACTGTAAAGACTTTGGAAATTTCAAATCCATTTGTTTGAATTTTAAATCTTTTTTGTGGTATACTTCCTGTGGGGGTTGTTACATTAAATCCATCAATTACCGAAACTTCCCTTTTTCCTGTTGATTTATTAATGTATTCTATTTCTACCGAATCTCCTTGATATATTCCGTTATTATCAAAAGTTTCTATAGTATATTCAAATCCACCTTCATCTATAAAATTGGAAACCTCACACTTAATTGTCCTATTAAAAACCCAATTAGTATTCAATACATCATCTTTATTATATCCAAGATGTACAATCTTACCGATATCATTTTTTTCATAATAAACACCATCCTTCGGAGGATCTATTTTAGATAAAACTCCAGTTATCCTAAATCTTATTTCTTCTGCATCATTTTTTGCTGATTTATTAGAATATCCATAAGCATAGGTGTTTAAACATATTTCCAAACCTCTATTTAAAATTCCATTTACCCCACTGCAGTTTAAAAATTCATTTACAGTTGTTCCATTGTATTGAATATTATAAGTCGTACCTCCACTAATTACTATCAATTCCCCACTTTTGGGGAATCCTATTGTAGAATCTACAACAATCGTTGTTGAATTAATAGAAACATCATCTAAAATATTTGTTTTGGGGTGAATTTTTAATTCACCAAAAACAGATCCAGAAACATTTACATCTTTATTAAAATCATAATCTACCATCAAAATATAATATTCTTTATTATTCCTTATAATTTTTTGTACGTCGTTTACAGTACCAAATGATTTTGGAATATTATTATATTCATCTTGAAAAATTGTTTGATTTATAAGATCTTCTGGATTTCCTTGAATAGATTCAACTGCAATATTTTTTGTTACTCTGTATTTTGCATCTGATGGCTTTATCAAATAATCAGCAGGTCTAATTACTTCAACATCTTTACCGTACAAAACTCTAAACAATATTTCAAAAGATCCGTCCGTGCCTTTTGAAGAATAAAAATCTTTAGATTGCTTTAAAAATAAATTTTGATTTATATCAGAATATAAATTTCTATTTTCAAATCCATATAAAAACTGTTTTTTGGATTTATTAAAAAATTCTGTTAAAAATAGATTACTAAGATTGGTGACTGATTTATTTGTTCCGTCTGAATTTGTGGAAGTGTGTTCTTGAATTTCAGTGGAGGAGAAAATAAAGTCCTCAGAATTTGGAGTAGAATATTCAGTTATTCCACTAAATCCTCGTATACACTCTTCAAAAGTTGTTGAAGTTTTGGATTTATAAAGAATAATTTCATCATCAATAGAAATTAATCCATATGTTTTTGGAAACCCTTCAGTACTAGAAACATTAATCACATTATCAGCAAATCCAACATCTGATGTTAAATCTGTACTTGATACCAAATTCGTTAAATTATTAATTTTAATATATTGATCTACATTCTGTAGAATGTCATAAGCAGATCCTTTAGACTCCAGAGATTTATAATATTCTTTTAATAATTCAGATACTAAAGGATAATCCTCTCTAACAAATCTAGGAAGTTGACTTTCTACAATAGAACTGATTTTAACTCTTGTATTTTCCATTTACTAATTTCTTACTAGATTGCTATTTGAATAACTTGAAGATACTATATAATTTTTTCCTGAAGTATCGGAACCCGATTCAGTATTGTCGGGAATAATATCCACAATTAATTTATTAATATCTATCTCCAAATAAAGATCCTGAATACCAAAAACATCATTCGATTCTGGAGAGGCACTTATTTCAATGATAGGAGTTCCTCCTTGTGTTTTTTCCGTAGAAATAATATTGATTGGATCTATTATTATTTCACCTTTCACATAATCTATTGAACCAACTTGATACTTAGAAACAACTGGTTCTGTTTCTGAAATCAAATAGAATAAAAATATAGATCCGATTTTCTTATCTGAACTGGGAATATCGCCAAAATAAACAGTTTGGGATATCCCACTCACTTTAAATCCAGAAGATTTAATATTGAATCCATCATAGTTCTTAATGTGAAATTGATTTTTAAAGCAAATTTCATATTGAGCGAATTGATTCAGAGAAACATTTAAATCTCTACGAATTTGAACTTTTGAAATATTTGAAGTAACCGAAGAGTCGGTGGAATCAATTAATTTTTGATATTGACTATATTTAAATCTAGCCCCATATTTGTTAAACTCATCTGAGTTTGCATATTTGGTTATATTATCAATTATTTTTGTTTTTATTAGGTCATTACTTTGTACTGAATTTAAATCGCAGTAAACATTTGATTCTAATTCAATATACAAATATTTTACGTCCAATATCTCTGGGACAATTCCCGCAACAGCATATTTTTTTAATTTACTTTTTATGTTGTCTTTAATAGCATTTGATATAAAAGATCCATAAAAAGGTTTTATTGTTATGAAAACTTTTCCATATTGTGGTGGATCTAAATCTTCTCCACCAAAAGCACTTACTGATTCTGCTTGCGGGTAAATTTTTGGAATAAGAGTTTCATAATCTGATGAAGTTACAGCTCTATTTTGAGAAGAATACAATCTAGGTGCAAAATTTTTAATAGAATTCACAGATTCTATTTCAGCTCCACCATTAGATAAAATATTTGTTGTAATTAAAGAAACACCTTTTGAAAATGAATTATTTTTTTGATCTACTAAAACTCCCGAAAATCCAAATGATGAGAAATTGTTTCCTTCAGAACCATTACCTATCAAGTATGAAACTTCAATATAATTGTTTTCATTTAATTTTTCTCCAAAAACACCATCACCAAATATTAACTCATATTGTTCGTCTTCTATTTCTTGAATAAAAAATACTTTAGATGAAGAAGTTACGTCTAAAATTGAATTTGAGTTTACAAATTTTCTTGCCGAGGTACTATTGATACTATCTCTAACTGTTACATTTAAAGTTTCAGTATCTACCCCACTATTTTCTAAAATAAATCTTTGATTGCTGTTGGCAGAACTTACGATAAAATCATTTTTAACATAAGACCCTTCATAAATGTCTATCGCATCAAATGTTGCGATTCCATTCACTACAGGAACAGTGATGTCATCTAAAATAGAAAACACATAACTAGATCTCCCAAAATTAGATGTATTACAAACAGATCCTTTTTTTAAAGTTACCGTTTTAACCAAAGGGTTTTGAACTTCAACGAAGAAACTTATATTTGATTTTGCCGATTTTCTTGATCTTGGAACATATCCAATATTTCTTGCTAGTGAGACAACATTTTCTCTTAAGGTAGCACTATCAATAAAAACCTCATTACTAACCATATTTGCATTATATGATGCAATATATGTGTTGTATGCTAAAGTATCAATTATAATTGAAAGATTAGATCCTTCAAAATCATAATCAGTAAAATTTGAATTAGATCTCAGATAATCTTTAATAGAAGATTTGATCTGATCAAAATCTAAATTTGTAAAATTTACTAATGACATTATCGTACTGATTGTAGTGCAAACGTAAGTTGTTGTGGCAAGGCATCAATTCCAATAATGTAATATCTTACTGTAACATTAAATTCATAATTATCATAATTTGGAGAAACATCTACACTAATTAAATCAACTCTAGGTTCATAATTTTCTATAGTATTTCTTATTTCATCTTGAATAATTGACGCGGAAACATCATCAATATTATCAAACAAACTATTAGAAATTCTAGAACCTAGATTTTGGTTGAAAAATTTTTCTCCGGGTATAGTAAAAACAAGATTTTGTATAGAGCGAGATATTGCAGTTTCATTCTTAATGTCAATTAGGTCATAATTTAAAGGATTTACCTGCAATGACAGACTGATATCTTTAAATTGTTTACTAATTCGCTCTACTGGCATTCAATGCACTTTAATTCTATCTTATTTATTATAGATTTTTTGATTCGTAGAGAGGTTCTGTTCCATATTCCCAGTCATCATAATCGTCATCATTGCGAATTTTTTCATGAATTTCATTTTGATGAAAAAAATCATGTTTTTTTGGAGTCAAATCGTCATTTGATATCTCACGAAGCATTTTTTGCTTCTCAATTTGC
>Ga0129333_10001642_pt1 | contig 20406 bp, 24 predicted proteins | sample CPB6_08_DNA_FD_94474 | JGI IMG/M metagenome (GOLD analysis project Ga0129333, IMG submission 94474) | Freshwater to marine salinity gradient microbial communities from Chesapeake Bay, USA - CPBay_Sum_0.6_0.8_DNA | ecosystem: Environmental > Aquatic > Marine > Coastal | place: USA: Chesapeake... | reverse complement strand
GCGGTACCGGAAGTCCGGGGACTGATTATACTGGCAGACCTGGCGAGCACCCTGGCGGTACAGGTATAGCAGGTCAAGGCCATCCGGGCGGATATGGACATCACGGTGGCGGCCCTGGGTATCCAAATCCTGGATGTCAAGGATCCGGAGCTACTCATGCAGGTGGCGGCGGTGGCGGCGCTGGATCTAGAGGCGTAAGTACGTACTCTAATAATTCAAGACGAAATGGCGGGTTTGGTATCGATAGTAATATATCTGGTGTAGCAGTAAATTATGCATTTGGTGGTGGCGGGGGCTCTCATCACAATCAATATGGATTCTCTCCAGCACCAAGCGGCGCACCAGATAATCAAGGTCGTGGCGGTTCTGATTCAGGAAATATATTTGCCACACCAGGCGGAACAAATAGAGGCGGTGGCGGCGGTGGCGGTGGCCATCCTGGCGGAGAAAATCCTTCAGGAACAGGCGGTCCAGGAATCGTAGTCGTAAGATATAGGGTATAAACATGGCAACATTACGTAATTTAACTATTAACGATACGGGTTTTATACGCCTACCCAACGGCACCACTGCCGAGCGACCAGGTACTCCTGTTGCTGGGATGTTGAGATACAATACTACCACAGGCAGAAACGAACTTTACGATGGTGCTACATGGACATTATTTGAAGGATCAATGTCTGCTACAGGCGGAAGTGTAACAACATCAGGCGGTTATAGAATACATACTTTCACTAGCGGATCAACTAGTTTCACAATGGCATATCAAGGTGTCGTTGAAGTTTTAATGGTTGGTGGAGGTGGCGGAGGCGGTGGTATTGGCGGCGGGGGCGGCGCCGGCGGATTTGTCTATGAACAACAAGTTCAATTACCTGCAAACACATATACAGTAAACGTTGGATCAGGTGGAGGCGGTGAGCCGAGCCACAACAGTATCGCAGCTCCAGGAAACCCATCGAGTATTACAGGCCCATCAGTTGCAAATACTTACGTGGCTGTAGGCGGCGGTAGAGGATTACCCTACAGCCAGGGTGCTACATCGGGTGCTAGATTTGGCAATGGCGGATCCGGTGGTGGTGGTCCGGGAGGTCATAATAACGCAGAAGGAGGCTTCTGGCCTCAAGCTCCTACCGGTCACGGAGCTTCGCCAAATAATCATTGGCATCAAGGGCCAATGGTGGCTATAGGACATCCTTGGGGTAACAGTAATGGCGTAGGTCGAGATCAAATATCAATGGAAGGCAACGGCTACGGCAGCGGTATTGTAGGACAAGGACACCCCGGCGGTCACGGAGCTCACGGTGGCGGCTTTGATTGGGCAGCTGGCAACACCGTTATTCACGCAGGTGGTGGTGGTGGCGGAGCAGGTTCGTCCGGCAAACCTATTGCAAATTCCAATACCTTAGGCACAGGCGGTGCAGGCTTAGCCAGCCAAATTACAGGCACAGTTACTAGATATGCTGGCGGTGGTGGCGGTGGCACACACGGTCCGGGAAATCCTGGACACTACGGATTAAACGGAGCATGGGGACCAGGACCAATGGCAACTGCTTTTGGTGCCGGTCGTTCGGGAATACATCCCGGAAGTCCAGAAGGAGCCACTCCTGGAGGAACCGGTGCCACAAATACCGGTGGTGGTGGTGGTGGTGGCGTACACGGTTCTCCGGATGTGTCGGGTCCCGGTGGCCCAGGAATAGTTGTAATTAGATACAGAGACATTTAATGCCTCAGTTTAAGACTACACATAACATTTTTAAAGACTTCGGTGACGAAGTTTGGAACGATAACAACATGGACAGCGATAAAATAATTTTACCGCCAAGCCCAGATTGGAGTTATGACCGTGTTATGCAAATGGAAGATGTGGAAATTTGGGAAGTTATTATAGAACGAGGCGGTGGTGTTGCTTGTTATGCTGCATGGTGTCCTTATGCTGAATATTATATTATTAGGCACAACTGGGGACAAGATTTAGAAGCATTTTACGGTCGATTTGTTCAACCACAAGTTATAGAACGATTAGATGAACTAAAAATTTGGTATCCAAAAAATTCTCATTTTAGGTTTATGGATAAATTTAATGATAAGAATTACGGTAATATAGATAACGGTAATTCAGCTTACAGTAGAGAAGCAATTAAAAATTATTAAATTTTAACATATTATATCAATGTTAAAACTTATAGCATCTCTTGGATTGGTTGAAAAATTCATTTCAACTTCGTGCTCTAAATAAGAATCCCAAAGAAGTAATTTACCTTCTTCTGGTGTATAAGCAACAATTTCGTTTGAATTTACATTAGGTAAAAATTGCCTATATAATCTTGGGTCATAAAACTTTATTTTAGCACTTTCATTATCGGCATTCACATAATATGTACCAGAATAAAAAGAATGTGTGTGCAAATGCTTAGAATGATGACCGTTCTCTAGCATTCGCGAGAGCCAAAACGTAGTAACTATTAGTTTTTTATTGCCTATTGCAATTTGTTGTCTATTTAATATTTCATAACAACTTTCTAATACAAAGTCACAAAATTCTGGCATTGAATTTTTAAGTTGTTCATTAAGATCTTGACCGCCGTAAAAAGTTGTATATCCATTAGGGTATCTATCATCCTTTAATGAATCCCAGTTAATGCTTTCAAATATTTTTTTTATATTTGGTAAAATTTCTTTATTGTAAGAATAAGAAATAAAAGTTGGGAACCAAATTTCTGTAGTTAAATTGTTATTCATAATGTGCATTAAAACTAATTGACACTCTATCCTCATCAGTTAAATTTGTTGTGACTGAATGCTCTAACCATCCAGGAAATATTAATAACATTCCTTCTTTGGGTTTGTATGATACAGTAGAACTATTAAGGTTATTGTATTCTTTAACAATATAAGGAGGTAGATAATTTGTCATTAAATTGTTATTATAAAAAATAATGTCTCCACAGTCGCCATTTGGAACTTTAACATAGTACACACCACTAAACATATTTCTATGATGAAAATGTTTCATATTATAGCTGTTAGGAATATTAATATTGATCCAAGATTCTTTAACGAAAGATCTATAATTAATTTTAAATCCTACAGATTTTTGGATCTGTAATAAGAATTCGTTTATCTTTTTCAACAACAGAGTATAATTAGTAGGAGGATTTTCTATATTAAAGTATTGATGGCCTCCTTGGCTTAAATTTTTTTCGTGTTTGTTTTCAAGTAGTGTTGAGCTATAGGCAAAGTTAATAAGTTCTAGGTTATCTAAATTGAGAGTTGTTTCCCAAATAGGATTAGAAAACCATTGATCCATTTTAAATCTATTCATCAGCATTTAAAAATTGTAATTAGTGTTGAATGCTATTGAAATTCGATCTTCATTTGTAAAATTTGGACTAACTGAATGCTCTAGCCAACTAGGAAATATTAAAAGTGTTCCTGTTTTTATTTTATAAGTAGCAGTCCCGCTAGTTAAATCATTCCAATCTTGCACAATATAGCTAGGAATATAGCTTAACGGTAATGGATCTCTATGAAAAGTAATATCCCCACAGTCTCCCTGAGGAACTTTAGCATAATATACGCCGCTAAACAAACTTCTAGGATGCAGGTGTTTAACATTAAAGCTTTGAGGTGGATTTATGTTTATCCAAGAGCCGTTTATATAAGACGGATATTCTTCTTTTAATCCCATAGAAAGATGTGCCTCCATTACAGCTTGATTGCATACATCAATAAGCTGTAAGTAAGGCAATGTAGGATTTTTTAGGTCGTAAAATTGCCATCCGCCTCTGTTCGATTTAACATCATTATTTTTTTCTAACGAATATGCATATTCTATAATAGAATCGTTATCAATATCAGTAAGTTCAATTTCCCAAATTGGATTTCCAAACCACTTGCTTGCTATTAAAGTATTCATTAGGTAAAATTTATGTTGACAGAATAACGCTGACTATAGTTTATTGGATTACTACTTGAATGATATCGTAATCCAGTATCTAACATAAGCAATCTATTTGCTTTAGGAGTAATTCTTTCTTTGATTGTTGGTTTTACATGAGTTGGATGCGTTTGAACTATATTATTGTCAAAAACTTCGTTAAAGATAAAAGTATCTCCGTCACTATCTAATGGATAATAAATTAACACATTATGTTCATGATACCTATCAACATGCGCACCATTATACATATGAGATTGATTATTTGGAATAGGAGTTTGCAAATTAATTTTTATTCTTAAAAAGTTGTTTATTTTAATACCAGACTTCTTTTGAAAATTGTCTACTATAGGTTCAACATAAGACAATGCTTCTGATACCTTTCCATGCTCGATGTCCCACACCGCATGGGTGAGTCCAAAACTTTCAATGGCATTTGGATCATGATTATTAGGGTCATACTTATAAGCAATATTAGGTTGATAGTACCAAGGAAAATCTCTCCAAGTCAAAAAATTAACCAATTTTTCATGCTGTTCTTTGGAAATTAAATCATCGTAAATCATATTAGTCAAAATTAAAATTAATCACATAGCGATGTTGAGACATAGACGGATTGCAACTTGCATGAAATCGCATACTTTCAAAAAACACTCCGCTGCCTCGTTGAGGTGATATGCGTTCCATTGTAGTGAATTTATCTGGAATAGTTTTCATATTATCAAATTCGTTAAACAAAACAGTATCTCCGTCTGCATCATTTATATAATATAAAAACACATATTTGCCATCTCGATCTGAATGAGGAAAATTATAGTTTTTATGTTCAAATGTTCTGTCTCTTAATAACAAATTTACTTTTATTCTAACAATGTTTTTTACTGTAACTCCTGCTTTGTCAGCATATAGATATAATAGCGGATATATTAAACCATAATATTTTGAAAAAATTTCGCCTTTGTGAAAGATTGCATGAGTAAACTGTCCATTGTCGATAATATTAGATTGTTCTAATTGTTGATTCCAAAAATCAAAATTTTTATCTTCTGGTGCGTATGAAGTATTTGCACTATAATACATAGGCATTTCAAAAACTACTTCCTCTAAATCAGCTGTATATTTTTCTGGAAGACAATTTGGTACTTTGATAAACATTTAATTTTCTCTCAAATATTGCAAAAAAGAATAATGGTCAATAAGTGTAGACAAATTAAGATTTACATTCTTAGTATATCTGTACTTCATTAAATCATAATCATGTTTTCTTTTGCCGTGGTAAAAGCTATCAAATAATTTTCTAGCATGGAGAGGATCAAAAAACTTTTGTCCGTTACCGCATGCCAAAAAACTTTTTGCAGCCCAGTCTAAACCGATGTTTGAAAACATATCGTAACTAGGAATAGTATACTTAGATTCTTCAATTAATTTATGTAGAGATTCTGGAATTTTATTATCTGTGGTAAAGTTTCTCCAAAAATCTGTGTCATTTCTTTTTGTTATATAATGAAAATATACAAAACCGAGGGTATTATCATTCATATCGGTATGGCGCTGGTTAACACGATCTCTGGCCATTTGATCGTCGTGCGTGATAGCTCCAATATTCTCGATCCAAGCATTTAACATCATCAGAGAAGTCCATATTGACGTAGCTTCTAAAGGTTCTATAAATCCAGAACTTAAACCAATAGCGATACAATTTTTTTCATAAATTTTTTCATATCTACCAGGTTCAAAATTTATTAATCGCGGAACTTCAACTTCTAAACCAATTTCTTTATCTAATTCAGCCTTAGCTTCATCGTCAGATATCCTGTCGCTATCGTAAACATATCCGCAACCATATCTGCCTTGTACAGGAATTTTCCACATCCAGCCCCATTTCATTGCTGTAGATTCAGTATATGGGGGTATTATGGTTGACTGATTAGTTATAAAAAAAGGCATTGCCCTTTTAGCAGGCAAGTACGGTTTATAACTTTTCCAATTGGTTTTAAATTTCTTACCTATAACTAATCTATTAAAACCAGAACAATCAAATAAAAAGTCGCAAGTTACAAGTTTATTTTCTTTTGTCCTACAACCTATTACATTTCCTGTATTATCTTGTATAATTTCATCTATTACAGTATCAATTACAGAGATATTTCTTTGCCGCCCAATTTTTTCTAAATACTCAGCAAGTAAGTTGGCATCAAAGTGTAAAGCCATCCTACCTAATCTGGTAAAATGTAATATTGGATCAAGATCTTTGTAAAGACTAGAACTATCCGGAACGTACCTTACACAGTTTTTGTCGCTTGCAAAAGAGTTAAAATCTATCTGATCTATAGATCCCCCGTTGGCGATAACTTCTAGGTCCATTAGAGGATATTTAGTATGCGGTAGTTCACTAATAAGCGTATGATCTAAATCAAAATTATCTCTAAAGGGATGATAATAATAAGATCGATCACCATTCCAATTTGAAAATTTAATCCCATTTTTGATTGTAGCTCTACAATTCTTTACGATATCAGAAACAGGTACATCAATTTCATCTAAAAAATCATATATATGAGGTGTTGTGCCTTCGCCGGCACCTAATATTCCTATTTCTTTACTTTGTATTACGGTAATTTGAGCGTCCGGAAAATTAGTTCTAATAAAAAGTGCAGAAATCCAACCTGCAGAACCGCCTCCAAGTACCAAAAATTTAAAATTATGATTGATATTTTTCATAAAAAAGATCTTCTTTTGTTTCAACAGGGTATTTAAATTGATCAATATCTATATGAAAACTTTTATCCGTAATCCATTTTTCAATAATTTGTGAAAAAATTAAATTATTTTCCTTGTTCATATGACATGTTCTTCCAAAGTCTGGAGTGTAATAATTAACATCGTGATAATTGTAATCTATAACGCTGATATCGTGCATACATAACCCTTGAAAATTGTATATACTATCTTTTGTTACCGGAATTAACAATGCCTGTGGGAAGTTTTTTTGTATTGAATCAACAATGGATCTTTGTATTAAAATTTCTTTTTCCCATACCCACAAATAATTGAAATATTTTTCAACGGCATCTACAATATTTTTTTGTTTAAAATCGTTAACAGGCTTAAACAAATTTGCAGTATTTTGATTTACAAAATGTTGCGTCAATTCACAATTTGGAACGTACAATCGACCTACGGGTGCTACAAAAAAAATTATTTTAGAATATTTATGTCCATGAATTAATAACTGTTCGTAGCTAAAAAGAAGGCTACTGCCAGCTTGCGCATAATTCGTTATTTTGAATTTTCTTGATAAAATTTCTATCCAGCTGTGATTAAATTTAGGATTTGGATCAGCTGTACTATCGCCAAACACCGCAATATTATTCATATGTGTTACCTATGATGGCTTAGAAAATTTATAAACATTTCTTCTGCTTTGTTATATAATTCAGTGGCTATCAAATCTTCGGTTGCTGTTTCCGGATCAATCAAATTTAATCCGGCCATTGTCCAATTCCATAAACCAACAGCCGGCGCCCCAAATTTTATTCCTATTTCGTGATGTCCTAGAACTTTGTATTTTGATCTCTCTATTAGATCTTTTACGTACGGACTAATAATATTATCTTCTTTCACCCAGCGCCAAAATTCAGTATCTTGTCTACCGCCCTGATAATGTAAAGAAATAAAATCTAAAGTAATGTCATACATTTCACACATTCTTTTATTATAAGATTTTTTGTTTTCGAACGTGTTTACATAATTTTTCTCTTTTACTAAAAAATCGTTCACAAAAATAATTATTTGTGCTAGAGTTGTATGGATTGAAGTAGCCTGCAACGGTTCAACAAAGCTAGAAGCTAACCCTAAACCTAATACATTATTTTTCCATAACACTTCAGATCTTCCGGGATCAAATTTAATTACTTTAATTGGGGTAATAGGACGATTTAATTTTTTTTCTAATTCTTTTTTTGCCTCATCTGCCGTAATAAATTGATCGTTAAAAACATAACCACATCCTCTTCGATTTTTTAAAGGAATATCCCACATCCAACCACTTGATAAAGCTGTTGCAGTAGTACAAGGTTCTATATAATCATTTGGTTGATAATCTAATAAGAACGGAATTGCAGAATTTAACGGCAAGGATTTTTTATAAGAGATCCAATTAACATCAAGTTTATTCATTAAAACTCTATTGAATCCGCTGCAATCTATAAAGAAGTCTCCACCAATTAATACACCATCATCAATAATAAGATTAGTAATATCGCCTGTTTCTTTATCTTGTTGTATGTTGTGTACTATAGTATCGTAAAATTTTACACCTAATGTTATACAACTGTTTTTAAAAAATTGTCCTACCTTATGAGCATTAAAGTGTAAAGCGTCAATTACTTCATAATTTTTGCCAGTATGGTAATCAACACCTAATCTAGATGCCAAATGTATTTTTTTGTTACCAAATTTGGAAAGAACATATTTAAAAATTATATCGTTGGTACTAATGGCGGTATTGGATCCATCTAGAGGAGAAAAGAATGATCCCCCGTCTTTACTCCAGTCAACAAACTTAATACCAATTTTATTTGTTGCATCACAAAAATTCATAAATTCAGAAAGATCAATTTTTTTAGGAAAAAATTGCCCCGACAACACATTAGTCAAAAGTCCTGTGGCACCTTCTCCGGCTCCAATTATTCCAATTTTAGATGATTCAATTACGGTAATGTCATGTATTCCAGGCTGGGCGGCACTAATATAATATGCAGCTAACCATCCCGCGGTTCCACCACCTAAAATAACAATTTTCATTTTCTACCTAAATTAAAAACTAATGTAGTTCTTTTGGTTGATTTATTTTTAGGAACCTCGTGCTCTAACCAGGATTCCCATAACAATAGCAACCCATTGAAGGGCATAATCATAACTTTTTCGTATGATGCTATAGTCTCTTGGCTTCTTGGTAAAGCTAAGAACTTTCTAAAAGGTCTTGGATCATAAAAAACTATAGGGGCAGAGTTTTCATCCACATCCAAGTAAAATACTCCTGAAATTATAGCATTGGGGTGTGTATGAATTCCGTGTGAATCGTTTACAGTCATATCACTAGCAAAAATTTGAACTGTAAATTCAGCATTACTAACATCATAACCTTGTTTGTCTAAAAAAACTTTAGCTTTATTAACAATTAAATTGGTAAATTGATCAAATTCTTTAAATTTTTCTAAACCAAATTCAACTTTAAAAGTTGTTTTATAACCCCAATGATAAGTTAGTTCTTCTTTTGCATCTAAATGTTGTTTGACTACAGGCAGTATCTCTGATGCAACCTGTTCTAGCTGTTCATAATAAATTGCTGTTGGAAAAAAATGATCAATGTGCATTTAAAAAAAACTCAACCAACTAGTAATAATATATTTGGATCCACTTAACGGCGGATTACCACGGTGAGTATGCAAATAACTTGCCGGCCAAATAACTAATCGACCAGCTTTAGGTACTATTCTTTGATGCAAATAAAGAAATTCAGTTTCTCCGCCATGATCTACTTCGTTGAGATAAAACATCCAAGTCACTACTCTCGTACATGTTATAGCATCATAGTTTTCAAAATGCCAATTATGAAATCCTCCGCCTGGTTCGGTTTTTTGAATGCGTATTTGATAAAATCCGTGTTTTCCTGCGGTCTGTAATACACTAAATTCTTTTGAATAATCTTCATATGCTTGCCAAAAGCCTTCAAGAAAACTGTTAAAAATAGGTTGAGTTTTATCTAATGTTAATACATTAGGAGTTAACATAAAAACACTTTGATCTTTACGATTAACGTGCGACGGCCCAGATGCATATGATTCTTGATTAAAAACTAAATTTAAATTTCTAACAGATTCAAAGTACTTGATTATATCATTGCAAGCGTTTTGATCGATCACATTATCGTAAACCGCTATGCCGTTTTCTAAGTAGGCACGGATCATATAAAATTAAAATTTACATTTATTCTCATCTGACTCTTACTGAAGCCAGCGGCATGTAGAATTTTGCCATCAAACAGGATAAATCTACCTTTAATTGGATTAATTTGATTTATTATATTATGTTGTGAATCTAAGAAAAATGTATCGCCGTCACAATTATTAGCATAATAAATTAAAACTTTATGGTCGTTATTATTATCAATATGAGGAGTAGTGTGAAGTTTGTCTGTATAGTACGGCAGTTGTAAATTTGCCTTAGTTCTAAATAAATTTGTAAAATTTATGTTTGTTCTGTTCAGAAATCTATTTAGAATAAAATCAGATAATTGATAATTGTCAGAATTTCTTGATGAATTTAGATAAAAAGTATGTGTTAATAATATGCATTCATCCCTATAATCACTTTTGTTATTGTCATAAGTTTCTTTATCTACTGTATAATGATTAACCCCAACAGATAAAAACCAAGGGAATTTTGGATCTCTTAGAAAATTTTCTATATGATCTTGTTCTTTCTGATCTAACAAATTATCAAAAACTTCGATATTCACGGTGAAAAAATTATATAATGTTTGTTTGGAACATAGGTTTCAGAAATTATTCTGTCTAAATTCCGTTCTTTATTAAAACCTATTGAAGGTCGTCTATCGTATTTGTAATCAGCATAGGGTCCATTAGCGTCTACATAATGTAAAAAAACTTGTATATGATATGATCCTTTGGGCGCAATAAATTCTTCTCTCCAGTGTTCAACTTCGCAACCTCTGTATATTACTAAATCACCAGTTTCCATAGCACATTCTGCACCTTCTATGTATATTGGCCATTTATAATCTGCTTCTAAATAATTAAATTTGAGCGTGATAGTAGTGGATATTTCACAACTAGGTCTGTCTTTGTGCTTTTCTAGTATTGCACCTGGGCGATATACTCTATAGTATGAATAAGTAGGATACAATTTTAAACCGGTATTTGCTTCCATCAGTTGTTGCATTTCTAAAAGCATCGAATCCATTAAACAATCGGCGTACTGACTATGCGAATTATGTATTTGAGGATGTTTTCCTTTCTCTAAAGTTAAATTATTTTTCTCGTCTAGTAATGCGTATGTAGAAATTAAATCAATAATTTTTGAATCTACGGCATTTTTAATCAAGACGTATTTCTTGTCTTCAAAAGTTTTTTGATTATCACTCATATTATTAACTATTCAACGGTCTATCGTGAATCCATGTAACTAATGAATATTTTGTTCCTTCTAATACTGGATGTGCAATATGTCTGTAAGCATAATTTGATGGAAACAAAATTAGCATTCCTTTTTCTGGTTTTATTTTTACTTTAAAGTTTGGAAATTCAATCTCCCCGCCAGTGTAATTGTCGTTTAGATAAATTACTGCACTTAAAGCTCTACCAGATCCTGTTCCCCCGTCATAATGAACTTTATATTGTTCACCCGGTCTGTACTTAAGAGCCTGATATTGTTCGTGGAACATTGGTTCCGCTATTTGATATCTGTCCGCATATGGTACAGTTGCAGCTAACAACAAGAAATACATTTGATTATGTACATCCATCATAGTTTGATTAGATACGCCTTCAGCTCCGTATGTTATACCTAAAGCTAAATTAGTTCTAGCCGTTTGCCTGTGTTCTTGCCCAACTGTTGTAGCTCTACCCCAACCTATACCAGAATTATTATCTGCACATGCCATTTCAATTCGTTGAATAGTAAAATCTGGATCCGGCCATGCATTTTCAAAAATGTCTATACAGCCCCCTACAGTAGCACTTGGCTGTAATTCTCCAAAAAATAAATTATTAATAAACATAGTTAATCTTCATCCTTATGTATATTTTTCGCTAGATATTCAAATAGTGAAGGTTGAGAACTTGCAAACTCTGACCAACGTGCTTTTCTTTCTTCAAACATTGCAAATATTGGATCAAATTCTAATTTATAATTTCTATGGTCAAAATTTTGTCTTATTGTTGTAGAAATTTTATCAAGCACAAAATAATTCATACCAACACTTATCCAATTTATTCCTGCAATTTCGCTTGCATAATGCCCTTCAAACATCTTACTGTTTTGTAGTTGGTAAAAGCCAACTGATGTATTAGGTTCAAGTTTAGGTAATCCCGGGGCATAAACTCTATTAGCATTAGCTTTCCAATATTCAGTATCGTTACGTATACTTAATGCATAATGTAGAGCTACAAATTCAGCGAAATTTCGCCACATGCCAAATGTCGCTGCATTATAAACGTCTTTATCCCATTGAGTAACTGCTGGTCTTTGTAGAACTTTAATTAATTTAAAAAGAAATTCGTGTACAGTATAAAGCCCGTTTGATTCTAAAGGTTCAATAAAGGCTGCTGCTAGACCTATAGCTACACAATTTTTAACAAATGTTCTTTCATGAATGCCAACTTTAATTGGAATATCTTTGAAAATGTATGAATCAACTTCTTCTCTAGTCCTAGGACATACCATCTTATTAGACATTAGATGTTGTTTAAATTCTTCCTTAGCTTCTTCGGGAGTGATAAACTTATCGCTATAAACATAGCCAGTGCCTAATCTTTTCCAACTAGGTATATTCCACACCCAACCATTACCTAAAGCTGTAGAATTCGTAAATGGTTCAAGCTCTTTTTCTTTGTCTTTATAAGGAATCTGAGTAGCCCATGCCCTATTATTAGGCAGCATATGATCATAAGGAATAAAAGGTTCATTGAGGGCGCCTTCTAATAATAAACTCTTAAAGCCAGTACAATCAATAAAAAGATCAGCTGTTACTTCTTCTCCTGTATTAAGAATTAATTTTTCAATACCATTGTCATTAACTTTTACATCTACCACAGTGGCCTTAATGTGTGTAACACCTCTAGGAACTGCATAGCGATCCCTTAGCCATGCTCCAAATTTTGTTGCATCAAAGTGATATGCCACATCATTATCTGGATCGTAGTTATCAAAAAGACCATACTTGTTTAATGAAAACTTATTTTTTTCAAAAAGTGCGGCCGCAGGAAAAAAACAATGAACATAATCCTCAACTGGTGTTTCGGGATACAATGCTTTTTTCACCAACCAATCATTCATTCCATTTTTTGTACCTGCTGTGAAAGGTCTTCCAAACGGATAATGAAATGCTCCTCCGTCTTTTTCATAAAAATCTGTAAATTTAATGCTCATCTTATAACTTGCATCTGTAAATGTCATGAAATCTTTTTCATTAATTTCTAAAAATTTACAGTAATCGTTAATACCGCCTAATGTACTCTCCCCAACTCCAATTATAGGAACGTCGGGAGATTCTATACAATATATTTGTTTATCAGGAAAGGCCTTTATTAATGCAGCAGCCGTCATCCATCCAGAACTGCCACCACCGGCAATAACGATCGAATTTAAAGGTTTAATCATACTTTAGAGCTCACCGCCATCATCCTAACTAATACATCTTCAAAAATTTGAACAGTAATGTCGTCGTAGCCGTCCATAGAACTTAACGTTTCTGTTCTAAATTTTCCTAACTCAGTACTTAACTGGGTAGAATTAATTGTTTTGTTGTTAAATTTTTGCCAAATAGTTTCTAGCTTTACAATTAGTGCTTCAACTTTTTCTGAATCGTTTTGTCTTACTAGTTTATGTACTCTAAGATTATCAATTAGAGTAGGAATAGGAATATTTGTTTCTGGGGGTGTTACTTTAACTTGTTCGGGAGGTGTCCAAACGTGTTCTGTTCCAGGAGGAATTACATATTCAACTCCGTTTACTATTCTTGTTGTGCTCATGGGTTTGTCTCCTAAGGAAAATACAGAGATATTTATTGCAAAATCAAGGCCATTGTAAATTTTTTTTCATCCAACGGCCATTATTCTTAAATATTTAATTAACTATTCTACTGAAAACTGTAAAAATGATAAAAATTATAGATAAATTAACTTCCCAATCAAACGTGCAACATCTAGAAAGGTGTTTGTTAGATCATCCTTGGTATTATTTGAAAGACACGGCCTATAATCAATTTGAGGATAAATGTAAACCGTATGACCCGTCGTGGACACACTTTCTTTATAATAACGAAGAATCTTTGAGCGATCTCAAACCATTAGCTGAAGCTATTCTTATTAAAGCACTAGATAGTTTAAAATTACCAATTAGTAAGTTAATTAGAATTCGAGCAGGGCTATCTACAAGAACTCCTCAAACTATCACACACGGTCCGCACGTAGATTGGGATGATTCACATATGTCTGCAATTTATTATGTCAACGACTCAGACGGTGATACAATTTTTTATAAAGAATTTAGAGATGAAACTCTATCAGTTAATAGCAGAGAATGGAGTAAGGGAAGAAATTTTACTATTGATAACACCGTAAAACCTAAGGCCGACAGGATTGTGATATTTGACGGCCTTAGATACCATTCTAGTAGTACGCCATGCAATAATGATTATAGAATAATTATTAATTACAACTGGTTACCTTGACTCTTCTCTTTCATCGAAAGATATCGCGCAATCGGTCGTTAATAATAAACTAGCGACTGATGCTGCATTTTGTAACGCAGTCTTAACTACTTTGGTAGGATCAATAATACCCATTTTCAACATATCGTCAAATGTTCCTGTAGAAGCATCATAACCGTAGTTAAAATCTTTGTCGTCAACCTTTGCCAAAATAACTTCTGGAGTCTCTCCTGCGTTTAGAATAATTTGTCTAAACGGCTCTTCAATTGATCTAGCTATAATCTGTATTCCTGCATCTTGATCTGAATTTTTGCCTTTTATTAAATTTAATTTTTTACGTAGTTTTATTAAAGCAATACCGCCACCTGGCACAATACCAGATTCAACTGCCGCTCGCGCAGCACTGAGAGAGTCATCAATTCGATCTTTCTTTTCCTTCATCTCTATTTCAGTTGAAGCTCCTACCTTAATGACCGCAACACCGCCTGCTAATTTTGCAGCTCTTTCTTTTAATTTTTCTTTATCATATTCAGCACTAACGTCATCAACTGAATTTTGAATATACACAATTCTGTCCTTAATTTGTTCAGGATCTCCTTTGCCTCCTACAATAACAGAATGCTCTTTGCCAATTTCTACCTTATCGCACTGGCCTAAGTCGTTAAGAGTTGCTCGTTCTAACGAAGAACCAAAATCAGAAGAAATTAATTTTGCTCCAGTTAATATAGCAATGTCTTGTAAAATATGTTTTCTTCTATCTCCAAATGCTGGTGCCTTAACTGCACACGCTTTCAAATTGCCTCGTATGTTATTAACTACCAAAGTAGAAAGCGCATCTCCTTCTACATCTTCTGCGATAACACATAGTGGTCTACTAGTTTGAGCCACCGCATCTAGGATAGGGACTAGATCTTGTACCTTTGTAATTTTAGTATCTACTATTAAAAGATAAGGATTTTCTAGCACAGCTAATTGTTTTTCAGAATTATTAACAAAATAAGGTGATAGATATCCGCGATCAAACTGCATGCCTTCCACTATCTCAAGTTCGTCTATCAATCCCTTACCATTTTCAACTGTGACTACTCCGTCTTTTCCTACTTTGTTTACAGCTTCAGCTACCAAATTGCCAATCTTCTCATCTGAATTAGCAGAAATTGATGCAACCTGCGCAACTTCTTTTTCTGATGCACACGGAATGGAAACTTTTTCAAGTTCCTCTATAACTGTTAAAACAGCTTTATCTATACCCCTTTTGAGATCCATAGAATTCATTCCGGCAATAACATATTTCATGCCTTCTTTTACAATACTTTGTGCAAGGACAGTTGCTGTGGTCGTGCCGTCCCCAGCTACATCGGCAGTCTTGGAAGCAACTTCCTTGACCATCTGGGCGCCCATGTTTTGTAAATTATCACGAAGTTTTATTTCTTTAGCAACAGTAACACCGTCCTTAGTTACTAAAGGGGAACCGTAAGTTTTTTGTATGACTACATTTTTACCTTTTGGTCCAAGTGTTACACGCACGGCGTTGGCTAGGATGTTTACACCCTCTATTAATTTTACTCGGCTGTCTTCACCAAAATAAACTTCTCTAAAATCCATATATCTATCCTTTATGTTAGCTTATGCTCTTTGATTTTATTTTCTAATTGTTTTCTAATGTTTAAAATTTTATCTCTAAAATCAGTACCAACAGTTCTCATTTGCTTATTATAGATCATTTCAAGATGCAGATCGTCCATTTTTTTAACTTCGCTGATAAGGTTAGATAATAATTGTTTAATTTCTGTTTTTTCCTTACCTTCGGGAATAGCTGAAATAAGATTGTCATATCTTTTTATGTCGTTTTGAAACGCTGTCGATTTCCTTATTTGTGTTAGCATTATCAAATCATCCTATTTTGCATATTTAATTTGTTGTATAACCATCATTTGAAAGAATTGGCTAATTGAAGTACAGTTTCCAATTTTGATCTAATAATATTGCTATGTAAAGTTTGCTTGAGCCCGCCGTGTAGATTTTTTGGTAATTCATCAAGATCACACCATGCTAAACTTTTAACAGCCTGACTTAGAAATTCCGTTTCTACAAGACAAACATATGTACCATATTCAAAACCCCTGTCTGTACTAAGATACAACTCTATCGGTAAAATTTTACCTTTTTCAAATTTAGACATTAAAATTTCTGCGTCCTCAAGTACAGACTTTTCTCTTATAAAAGTTGGAATAGTCCATTTTTGATCCTGATGAATCAAGAGTATTCGACTAGTAGATTTGGCGAGAAATAGTAATCCGGCACGCTGTTGCATGCCTTTACTTATGCGTCTAAATCAAAGCGCCAATAGCCTTCCGAATATTCGCCCTCAAATGAACGCAGCCATTGTGTACCGTCCCATTTGTATTGTATGCCAGTGGTTAGGTTACTTACGTATTCGGTTGTTTCAGTAGTATCTGGGTCAAATTTTGTTTCCCAAGTTGACCCAGACCATTCAATAATGGTATTTGCTCGTAGATACAGATCATTACCCGCTAGATCTTTCCAACCGTCAGCTCCGTCGTAGGCATTCAACGACGAATTGTCTGTGCTCCATTTATTTGTCTCTAAAAATTGACCTCTGTTGGGGCTTGGATTAACATCTTCCAACATAAGATAACGTGTGCCTGCCGGTATATTGGCTATAGATCCAAATTTTTTCTTAGGATTAAACTTATAAGGATCTACTATGGCGGTAATTGCAGAAACTGTGTTAGTTGGCACAGTATCAACATCTAGATCCACAACCAAGTAACTAGGATCAAGTTCGTTTACTGCAAATGTACCCACTATCTCATAACCATTAGGTTGTAAAAAATAAATCTTACTGGTTTCTGTATAGCCGCCATACATTTCTAATACCTTAAACCAATCTATACGAGTTGGATAGGCCTTTGATGGGGGGTCAAGACCTAATTCATTTATGGCCTGTGTAGGATCTAGCACCGAACAATCATACATACCTGTAGTACTATTTTTCATCAGCAGTAATTTAAATCCACCTTTTTGTAATCTCAATACACTAGATGCAGCAGTATTGTCTGCTGTGCTGGAAGATTCGGTAAAAATCAAATCATCTATACTACGTAATTGTCCTGACTCACCAAATATATTCATCACGATATTTTTAATAATGCCCAATTTCTTAACTTTAGCTGGTGCTGTGAGATATATTGGTGTTTCAAATTCTAAGGTAGTAATATCTATTTCGCTTTCTGTGCCCACAGGTACGGTACGGCTGCTCCAGTTGACGCTGGTCATTAATACTACACTAAGGCTGGTCCAATCTATATAGTTGTCTGTGGTCTGTATTTCAAGACTGGGATTGAACATGATTAAAATTTGTTCTAGCAGTTGTAGTTTTTGATCAGTGCTGCTGGTCCATATGTCTGCTTTAAGACGCAACTTGTAAGGCACGGGCATGAGTCTTTCAACCGTATATCCGCCACCTTGATAATTTTTGTAGACCTTATCGCCGCTTTCGTTTAGGTCAAAGGCTTTTTCTCTGAGATGAACCTTACCAACAAAACTAAAGTCACCTTGACGAGATTGGTCCATTTCTAAACCGCTGATATAACAAGCAATTTTAGGTACTGTAAGTAATTTGTTTTCGCTGTTTTCTTTTATGATAGCAGCGGCCTGACGAGTTAGATCGCCATACATCACCGGAACCTGACGTTCCTCTGGAGTTTCTCCGCCAGTCTGATACTTGTACCCAATGAAGCAACGCATGAATTGCGTTACGTATCTTCTTATCTGCCCGTCATAAAAATAATCCATTATTCATCAGCCTCTGGTCTTAGAGCCTTAGTAAGGCTTTGTTTTTCTTTGACAACATTGCCATTAATGTTGGCAAGATTAGTATTGTTCACAAAGCTACCAAGTTGTGTATCCAGTACTGCCTTGCCTTCGTAGCGATCGCCTGGACCTGTGTCACTGGTACCTAGTTTACTCATTGTAGTTCTCACATTATCCTCTACCTTGACCCAACGATTGCCATTATATCTAAACAGTCTGTTTGGTTTGAAGTCCTTACGTAGACAGAACTGTCCAAACACAGGATTGATAGGAAACGCTATACCAGCAGTATATGGAGCACCGTTGGGCGGAATACCGTCACCAACTAGATAACCATCATAGCCTGATTTTTCTGCTGTGTGGTAAACTGTACTGGCTGTAATACCAACGTAGATAGGATCGCCATTATCATCAAACAATAGATTGCCGGCTTCGTCTGTGGCCTGTGTTTGAATACTGGCGTCTGCATCAGTAGTGTCAACGCTGACTATGGCAGGATTGTTATTTTCATCAACTGTGAGTGTATAAAGTCCTGAGGTGTCTGAACCGCTCTTTGGCGAGTCAGCTTCAGCTTGATCCAATACAGCCTTGGTAATTTGCATTTCTTTTTCATAGGTGCTCATTACTTCTCTTAGGCTATCCGCTAGTCTGTAATAGGTAGCATTTGGAGGCTCAACCCCTGTGACGTCTGCTATTACTTCGTACTTTTTGCCGTTAGGTGCTATAACAATATCACCAATCTCATAGGATGCAGAACTGTTCCATGTGCCTACCAGTGCTTCCTTGTTGGCAATGTCATCTAGAATCTGTTTGAACTCTTGGCTATCTACCAGTGGTTTACATTTTGCTCGATATAGATGAGGATACCATGTTACAGAAAATCCTTCTGCTGCACGATTAACTTCTTCTACCACATAAAATCGTTTCAGTGCATAATTTAGATCGTTAAGCGCATAAGGATCTTTGAGGTGGGGAAGTTCAATAACATCACCGGATATAATTTTACGGCCTAATTTTTCAATGGTATCATTGATATGAAAGGTCATAAAAATTGTGTCGTTCTGTAAAAATAAACCAAACTGACTGAGATTAAAATCTATGTCGCTGAGATTATATACACCCCGTAGTACATACACGTCTGGATCATACTTGCGATCGCGATTTTCTAAAAATAGTAAATCTTGTATGTTTAAAGGATCGTCATTGTTGTATATGGGTTGACTAGGACTACCGTCCGATCCTGCTGTATCAGGACCTATATACTTGTGAAATAACACATCTGTACCGCCAACCTGGAACATTTCCCAAATATTGCGGTCTATAAATTTATAATCGTTGCCCTTTTGCGGACGATAAAGGCTCAGTCTTGGCATAGTTATATATTTACCGCTACGATAAATACTGCTATGAGCCAAGTTGACCAAGCTAGACAGGAAGTCTACACCTTTTGTAAAACCATGCTAGGTGATGGTATGATTGATGTTGAGCTAGATCCAGCTCATTATCAAACCGCATTAGATCGTGCCCTAGCTGTTTTTAGACAGCGTAGTGACAACGCCTATGAAGAAAGTTTTGCATTTTTAACAATTCAAAACGAACAAAACGAGTACATACTGCCCAAAGAAATACAGCAGGTGAGACAGATTTATCGCCGTAGTATAGGCAGTAGAACTGGCAGCGGCTCTGGCGGTACTGTATTTGAACCATTTAATCTTGCCTACTCAAACACATATCTATTAAGCTCAACAAACATGGGCGGTCTACTAACCTATGAACTTTTCGCAGGTTATCAAGAATTAGTAGGTAAAATGTTTGGTAGTTTTATAAACTTTACTTGGAATCCTCAGGCTCACAAGCTGACCATACATCAGCGTCCGCGCAGCGATGAAGAAGTTATGTTGTGGTGTTACAATGTCAAACCAGATTTTGCCATTATAAACGATGTCTATGCAGGGCAGTGGATTAAAGACTATTCATTAGCCAATTGTAAAATGATGCTAGGTCAGGCACGTGAAAAATTTGCTCAAATTGCTGGACCACAGGGAGGAAGCAGCCTTAATGGCGCTGCTCTGAAAACTGAAGCACAGGCTGAGATGGAAAAGCTAACTGATGATTTGATGAAGTTAGTTCCCGGCGGACAAGGTTACACGTTCATCATAGGTTGACAATAGATTTG
>Ga0129333_10001641_pt1 | contig 20409 bp, 19 predicted proteins | sample CPB6_08_DNA_FD_94474 | JGI IMG/M metagenome (GOLD analysis project Ga0129333, IMG submission 94474) | Freshwater to marine salinity gradient microbial communities from Chesapeake Bay, USA - CPBay_Sum_0.6_0.8_DNA | ecosystem: Environmental > Aquatic > Marine > Coastal | place: USA: Chesapeake... | reverse complement strand
TTCGTTCGCGATCGCTACCCCGATTTCAAACCGAAACGCATTCTCGATCTCGGCTGCACCGTCGGACACAGCACATTGCCCTTCGTCGACGCCTTTCCCGAAGCCGAGGTTCACGCCATCGACATCGGACCGTCGTTGTTGCGCTATGCGCACGCTCGGGCCGAGTCGCTAGGCAAGCGTGTGCACTTCTCGCAGCAAGATGCCGCGAATACCCGCTTCCCCGATGGGCACTTCGACCTGATCGCCTCGTCGATTCTCTTCCACGAGACTTCAGGCAAGGCGCTGCCCGCCATTCTGCGCGAATGCCACCGACTGCTCGCGCCGGGCGGCATGGCGGTACATGGCGATCTGCCGCCGTTCTGGGCGATGGATGAATTCAACCAATTCATGCTCGACTGCGAGACCTATTACAACAACGAGCCCTACTGGGGTGCGATGCGCGAGGTCGATCAGGTCAAAGAAAGCGTGAAGGCCGGCTTCGCAGCGGAACATGTCGAGTTTTGCATGGCGCCTTCGGCGTATCGATCGTCGGCGGGTCACGAACGAGAATTTCAAGCGGGCGAATTCGCGCCGGGCAACGCCTGGCAAGTACTCGTGACTCGCAAACAATAACTACAAGTCAGGATCCACCATGACAGACAGCACGCGTCCACAGGATGTCGGCAGCCCGGACATCAAAGTAAAGCGCAGCGTCAAGGGGCGCCGCCCGCAGTTCTTCGACAACGTCGAAATCGACAGACTGCACGGCATGATGATGGCGATGGCCACGGAGATGGCGGTGCTCTATCAGCGCATCGACACCATGGAGCGCGTGGCAGCCGAAAAAGGCGTGATTCTGCGCGAAGATCTCGAGCGTCACGTCGCCGACGCCGCCACCGAATCCGAGCGCGAACTATGGCGCCAAAAATTTCTCGATCGCCTGTTTTATCTGTATCGGGAAGAGCTGGACGACCGGATGGCGCGCGAGAACGAGGCACAGTACCGTGCCTTCCTCGACGAGATCGCCAAATAGGTCGATCCGGGAACGCCTTGGGCGCGGCGCGCGCCAGCTTGCGCGACTCGGCCTGTGGTGGCTCGCCTGCTTGCTTGCGAGCGCCTTGCCGAGCGTTGCAACGACGCCACGCGCAACCACCGTCGTCGCCGAAACGCTGCGCCAACGCATCGAGGCTATCGATGCAGGCACCGAACTCGGTATCGAAGGCGAGCGGCTGCAGGCGCGACGCTCGCTCGCCAAACTTTACGCGCTGAACGAGTATCGGCCTTACTGGGATGCGACGCGACTGCAGTCGCTGATCGAGGTGCTCGAAGATATCGCGGACGATGGACTGCGTCCTGCGGACTATCACTTCGAAACGCTGCGTCGTCTATCGGGCCAGAGCCCGAGAACGGCTCTCGATCAGGTTCAACTCGACCTGCTCGCCTCCGATGCCTTCGCGCTCGTGCTCTATCACCTTTACTTCGGAAAGGTCGATCCCGTCTCGCTCGATGCAAACTGGAACTTCGACGCCCGCGTAATCCGCGAAACCGATGCCGTGCGCTTCGTGCACGACGCCATTCGCGGCAATCGCATCCGCGGCAGCGCGGCGCTCGCACGACCCGATCATTGGATGTATGCCGCGGGTCGCGAAGCGCTCGCCCAGTATCGGGCGATCGCCGCACTCGGCGGCTGGCCGACGATTCCCGAAGGACCCGTCTTGCGATGCGGCATGAGCGACCCGCGCGTGGCGCTGCTGCGTCGACGCCTCGCGATGTCGGGTGATCTTTCGGCCACGGGAGCGACTGAATCGCCAGCCAACCTGGAAGTCTTCGATCGAGGGCTCGAGAAAGCGCTCGCGCATGCACAGCGTCGACATCGACTCATGGTCGATGGCAGGCTCGGTAAATCCACCTTGCGCACGCTCAATGTTCCCGTCGAGCAGCGCATTGCCCAGCTGCGCGTGAATCTCGAACGCGGTCGTCAGGTACTGCACGAAATTCGCGACGACGATCTCGTCGTCGTCGACGTGGCAGGCTTCGAAGTGCACTATGTTCGAGCTCGCAAGCGTATCTGGCAGGCACGCGCCGTGATTGGTCAGCCCTACCGAAAAACACCGATCTTCAAGGCGAGCATCGACGAGATCGTGCTCAACCCCACGTGGACGGTGCCTCCCGGCATCCTCGCCAAGGACATCCTGCCCTCGTTGCGCAAGGGCGATCGCCGCGTGCTCGAGCTCAAGAATCTGAAGGTGCTCGATCGCAGCGGCAAGGCACTCGATCCCGCGGTCATCGACTTCTCCGCTTATACGGTACGCAATTTCCCGTTCATACTCCGACAAGACCCGGGCCCCACGAATGCACTCGGCGTGGTCAAAATCAACTTTCCGAATCCGCATCTCGTCTATTTGCACGACACGCCTTCGAAATCTTTGTTCAATGAAACCGAACGTGCGTTCAGTTCAGGTTGTATCCGCACCGAACGACCCCTCGAACTCGCCGAGTTGCTTCTGGCCGATCCCGCGAAATGGAATCGGGCGGCACTCGACGCCGCCGTGGCCAGCGGCGAGACCCGCACCGTACGGATGTCGCAGCCCGTACCGATACTGATCATCTACTGGACAGCCGATCGGGATGACGACGGCAGCATCGTGTTCAAGCCGGACCCATACGGGCGAGATGTGCGTGAACTGGCTGCGCTCGACGAGCCTTTTCGAGCGGGCAAGCGTCCTCGGCTCTGATACGCTACGGCTCTCTTCGATCGGGGGGTGTACGCATGGAAGACATCGGGCTCGCGCACGGGCTGCTCAAGTATCTGCATATTTTGCTGTTCGTTTATTGGCTGGGCGGCGACGCTGGCGTTTTCTACTCCAGCAAGTTCGTCACCAACGCCAGTCTTTCGCGCGATGCGCGATTGGCAGCATTCAAAATATTCATCAATCTCGACATGCTGCCCCGCTATTGCCTGGCACTGATGCTGACGGTCGGTGGCGTACTCGCCGAGTTCGTTGGCTATGAGCATCCGCTCTGGCAGACCATCGCCATCGTTGCGCTCGGTCCGGTGTGGGTATGGGTGGTACATACCATCCACGCCAAAGAAGGCACCGATTTCGGCAAGATGCTTGCCACTTGGGACAAACGCTTTCGAGTGTTCATGATCTTCGCGATTCTCGCGTCGGTCGCTTACCACTGGGTCACCGGGCCGCTGCGTCCCTATCCATGGATCGCCGCAAAACTTTTGATCTTCGCTGCCCTCATCTTCTGCGGCTTCATGATCCGTCTGAAACTGCCACCGTTCATCGAGGGCTTCCGAACGCTCGCCAGTACGGGACCCACTCCGGAAAGCGATCGCCAGATGATCGACGGCATGGCCGCTTGCAGGCCCTACGTGCTGCTGATTTGGGCGGGCGTGGCGATTTCGGCGCTGATCGGCGTGTTGAAGCCCGGTCAGGGACCGATCGGCTGAGTGAACGCCGCCGTGCCGGCGGAGCGTAGGCGCGCAGCGCTCAGCCTGATCGCTGCGCTTGGTTTGATCGGCCTGCTCGGCAAAGAGTCGCGAGCAGAGGTCGTGCTGACGGGCGTCGCGATCTTGCCGGCGCAGACTTTTGCGCCAGAGACCCCCTCTTCCGGGGCTTATGCGGACGATGGTCGCAAGCTCGCCAGCCCGCGCTTCGCAGCACAGCCCATCCAGGGTATCAGCGCCATCGCCCCGGTTGCAGCGACCAAGACCACAAAGAATGCACCGATGCAGTGGTGGGCGCTGTCGGACAACGGTTTCGGTACCCGCGCCAACAGCGGCGATTACCGGCTGGCGATCTATCGCATGAAAATCGCACCCGTTCGCGCGCCGGCAAAGCCCGAGCGCCGCGCACGCCCGAAGCCAGGCAACGCCGCGCCAACCGTCACCGTCGTACAGCGTATCGCGCTGCGTGATCCGAACCGGCATTTTCCTTGGCCGCTCACGCTGGGCAGTGATCGCGATCGACCCCTTACGGGTGCCGACGTCGATCCGGAATCTTTGATTGTGATGGACGATGGCAGCTTCTGGGTCGGTGACGAGCACGGTCCATGGCTGCTGCATTTCGGCGCCGACGGGCGACTGCTCGAGGCTCCGGTGGAACTCGCGCTAGGTGGCAGCGTGCTGCGCTCAGCGGCACATCCCGAGGTGGTCGATACGGGGAAAGTTGCGCGTATCGGCGCTTCGAAGGGTTTCGAGGGGCTCGCCCGCGGACTGCGCACAAACACCCTCATCGCCATGCTCGAGGCGCCGATTCCTGGCGATCTCGCTGCCGGTGTTCGTCTGCTCGAATACGATCTGGAACTTCGGGCCTGGACGGGTCGCGAGTGGCTCTATCCTATCGACGGCGCAAGTCATGCCGTCTCCGAGATCGTCCGCGATCCGTTCAGTGGCGCTGATGGCTATCTCGTCATCGAACGCGATGCGCTACAAGGACCGGCGGCGGAGTTCAAAAAAATCTTCCGCGTCCACCTGTCGCGTTTACCAGAAAAAACTCTGGCCGTGGACCTGCTGAACATCGCCGATCCTGACAAGCTCGCCGGCGGTACGGATCATTTTCGTTTTCCGTTTTTGACGACCGAGGCGCTTTGGCCGACCGCTCCGGGCGAACTCGTCGTGGTCAACGACAACAATTTCCCGGCCGCGGGCGGTCGCAGCCCGGTGGTATCCGATCCGACCGAGTGGATTTTTCTCAGGGAATGAGCGGCTTCAGGGGATGAGCGGCTTCAGGGGATGAGTACGGTCGAGCCCGTAGTTTTGCGGGCTTCGAGATCGCGATGCGCCCGCGCGGCGTCGGCCAGCGCATAGCGCTGACCAACGTGCAGCTTGAACTTCTTCGACGACAGCGCGGCAAACAAGGCCTTGGCGGCCGCGTCGAGATCTGTCCGCTGCGCGATGTAAGCAAACAGGGACGGCCGGGTGAGAAACAGCGAGCCGCGCTTCGAAAGCTCGAGCGGCGAGATGGCAGGCGGTGGTCCCGAAGCGTTGCCGTAGCTCACCATCATGCCGAGTGGCGCGAGGCAGTCGAGCGATTCCATGAACGTGTCTTTGCCGACCGAGTCGTAGACAACCCTGACGCCCGCTCCCTGGGTGAGTCTGCGCACCGACTCGGCGATCTTGTCACGACCCATCACGAGCACGTGCTTGCAGCCGCTTTTCTTTGCGAGAGCTACTTTGGCCTCGCTGCCGACCACGCCGATGACCTTGGCACCGAGTGCCTTGGCCCATTGGCAAAGAATGAGACCGACGCCGCCGACGGCGGCGTGCACCAAAATCCAGTCCCCGCGTTGCACACGATAGGTCCGACGCAAAAGATATTCGGCCGTGAGGCCTTTGAGCATGAGCGCTGCAGCCTGTTCGTCGCTCACGCTGCGCGGCAGTTTGACGAGTCGCGCGGCCGGCAGATTGCGTACTTCGCAATAGCTGCCGGGTACCGTATGCACATAGGCCACTCGATCACCCGGCCGGAAATCTTTGATCTTGCGGCCGACGGCAGTCACGACTCCAGCGGCCTCGCGCCCGAGACTGCCGGGCAAGGGCATCGGGTAGAGACCGGTGCGATCGTAGACGTCGATGTAATTGAGACCGACGGCGGTGTGGCGTACTTGAACCTCGCCCTCGGCAGGCGCGACGATCACGATATCTTCGTAGCGCATTTCCTCGGGCCCACCGGCCCGATGAATACGGATGGCCTTGGCCATTTTTTAAGAGACGTTCGGTGTCAGCTCAGAGCGCCGACTCGTCGGTCTCGCCGGTGCGGATGCGAATGACGCGATCGATCTCGGTGATGAAGATCTTGCCGTCACCCACCTTGCCGGTCTTCGCCGCCTTGACGATGGCCTCGGTGACCTGATCGACGAGGTCACCGCGAACGGCAACTTCGATACGGGTTTTCGGCACGAAGTCCACCACGTATTCGGCGCCACGATAAAGTTCGGTATGACCACGCTGGCGACCGAAGCCTTTGACCTCGGTGACGGTCATGCCCGAGACGCCGATCTCGGACAACGCGGCGCGCACGTCGTCGAGCTTGAAGGGCTTGATGATGGCAGTGACGAGTTTCATGTTGTGTGCTCCCGATGCAAGGCGCTGACGCAGCGCGCGAAGTATTGCACCTTCCATGCCACGCCCGCGAGGCCCAACTGAAGCCGGTTTTTAGCCCCGGCGGTGGCCCAACGCACGGGCTTGCGCACCATAATGGCGCAGTGCGGTCGCCGCAACGCCCGTGAGTGGTGCGCCTCGACGTTCGGCCCTATCCTCTTCGCCATGATTCAGAGAGTGGTTCTCGCGGGCGCGGGCCAAGCCTCGGCGCAATGCATCGAAACCCTGCGCAAAAAGGGTTTTCAGGGACAGATCGACCTCGTGGGTGACGAGCCGCACCTGCCGTATCAGCGGCCACCGCTGTCCAAGAAGTATCTCGCCGGCGAACTGGGCCTCGATCGTCTGACCCTCCGACATCAAGCGTTTTTCGACGAACACCGCGTCGGGCTGCACCTCGGTCGCAAGGTGTCGGGCATCGATCGCGGTAATCGGACAGCGACGCTCGATGATGGGCGCGTCCTGTCTTACGACGCCCTGGTGCTCGCCACCGGCAGCGTCGCCCGACAACTGCCACTGCCGGGCGCAGAACTCGCTGGCGTGCACTACCTCAAAGACATCGCCGATGCCGATCGGCTGCGTAGCGAAATCGAGCCGGGCCGACGAGCGGTGATCATTGGTGGCGGCTACATCGGACTCGAGGCTGCTGCGACCCTGCGCCATCTAGGCATGGAGGTCACGGTGCTCGAGATGGCCGATCGCGTGATGGCACGCGTGGTGGCCGAGCCGATCTCGCGCTATTACGAAGCCGAGCATGCGGGCCATGGCGTGCGGCTCTTGTTGCGCGCAGCCGTCCAGAGTTTGCAGGGCGACGCGAACGGTCGCGTTTGTGCCGTGAACACCGCTGCGGGCCGGATCGAGGCAAGCATCGTCATCATCGGCATCGGCGTGCTCGCCAACGATGCTCTCGCACGCAGCGCCGGACTTGCCTGCGACAACGGCATCCTGGTCGACACGCACTGCCGTACCGAAGATCCGCACATTTACGCGATCGGCGACTGCAGCAACCACCCCTCGCTACGCTACGGCAGACGAGTGCGCCTCGAGTCGGTGGACAACGCCTTCGAGCAGGGCACCACCGCGGCACTTAATATTCTGGGCGGCGATCACCAGCACGATCGCGTACCGTGGTTCTGGTCGGACCAGTATCACCACAAGCTGCTGATCGTCGGACTCTCGCAGGGGCACGACCGCGTCGTTCTGCGCGGCGACCCTTCAAAGAATTCTTTTTCCTGCTGCTATCTCAAGGAAGATGGCGAGCTGCTCGCCATCGATACGGTCAATCAAGCCAAAGATCAGATGGCGGCCCGCAAGCTGATCGCGGCACGCGTCAAACTCGACGCCACCAAAGCCGCCGATGGTTCGATCGCTCTCAAAGATTGCGTGTTGTCGGCTTGGTCAGATCAGGGTACGCCCCGAGCCGAAGAATGAGCAGCGCCGAACACAAAAACATCGCCACGTACACCCAGAGGACGGGTGTATGCGTGCCGAGCTGGTCGAAGACGCGATTGGTGACGAGGACCGCTGTGCCCGAACCCAGTGTCCAGGCGGCGTACTGCCAACCGTAGTTCTCGCCGTAGGCGCGGTTGCCGAAGTAACGCGTCACCAGCACGGCGATGACGTCGAGTTCGGCGCCGGCAGCAACTCCGATGCAGACTGCGGCGACCAGAGCCGTCGTCCCGCTCGCATCGAGTGCGAGCATCGAGACGCCGATGAGCGGAAAGACCAGAATCACGGCAGCGACTCGCGGCGCAAAAAACCGATCCATCAAAAATCCTGCAAACGCCCGACCCACGATCAGCGCGAGCCCCAGGGCGGCCTGCACGGCCGCTGCCTGTTCGGGTTCGATCCCGCGCGCTCGCAGGATCGGGACCAGCGGGATCAGCACGCCGCCGATGCCGAAGGCGAGCAACAAGAAAGATACGAACATCAACCAGAAATTTTTGGTGCGACGCGATTCGGCCGCGCCGTAGCCCACGAGCGAGGGAGCGATGACCGCTGGCGTCGCTGCGCTGCGATCTGGCATGACGCCGTCGAAACCGAGACCGACGTCGGCAGGCGAGTCGCGCAATTTCATGAAGATGATCGGCAGCGTGACCACCAGCATCAGCACCCCGAGTCCGACGTAGGCGCCACGCCAGCCCACCGTGCCGATCAAATATTGCGAATAGGCCGACAACACCGCGCCGCCGATACCGATGCCGGCCAGCGCCGCGCCGAAAGCTTGTCCGCGCCGGCGATCGAACCACGCGGCGATCACCCGCGAATACGCGATCGATGAGGTACCCGCACCAATGAGCGGCATCAGTGCGAAAACGGCGTAGAAGTGCAACAGGCTGTCGCTCAGCCAGTAAAGCGACATCATCGAGGCGGCCACCAACACCACGCCCGCGAGCGCCCAGCGTCGTACGCCCTGCCGATCGAACCACTTGCCGATGTAGAGCGACGACACCACCGTCACCACGGTACCGACCAAGGTCACGAGCGCGTATTGGGTTTGGCTCCAGCCGAACTCTTGGGTGATCGGCCCCTGGAAAATTCCGATCGCAAACAGGTTGACCGACGCGATGCCCGTGGCGAGACCAATCATGGTGGAGAACACGAGACCACGCGTCCCCTGAGGCAATGCCGCGAGCACTGCAGCCACGATCGCAAGCGCGATCACTGCCCCGCGAAACAGGGGCGGGACGAAAAACGCCGCTCCGAGAAAAACCACCGCCAGCGCGACGAAGCGCCGATCGAAGCTCAGCGCTGCATGATCACCCGACGTATTCGCCTGCTGCATGCTCCCCCCAGATGACCATCGCGGCTCGGTACAATGTCGAAGTCCAGTCGATCATACCGGAGCCGAGATGCGTAACACCTTACTCGCGATGCTGGCCGTTTCGTTCTGTGCCATGACGATCTCGACCACGGTCGCGGCAGAGGAGCGAAAGAACATGGTTGCCATTGCCATTCACGGTGGTGCCGGCGTCATCCCAAGAGATCAGCTCGGGCCAGACGACGGCGCGAGCTATCGCAGCGGTCTCGCCGAAGCACTCGATGCCGGCTATGCGGTACTCGCAGCGGGCGGCAGCAGTCTCGATGCAGTCACGACGGCGGTTCGCTTGCTTGAGGACAATCCACTCTTCAATGCGGGCAAGGGCGCCGTGCTGGCTCACGATGGCTATGCCGAACTCGATGCGTCGATCATGGAGGGGCGCTCGCTCGCAGCCGGTGCCGTGACCGGGCTGCGTCACGTCAAAAATCCGATCGATCTCGCACGCCGCGTCATGGAAAATTCGCCGCACGTATTTTTGTCCGGGAGCGGTGCCGAAGAATTCGCGCTCACGCAGGGCTTGACGCTGGTGCCCAACGAATACTTCGTGACACCGACCCGCAAGCGCCAGCTCGAACGCGTGCTGCAGGGGCGTGTCCAAGTACGCAACGAATTGCAGGGATTGGGCACGGTCGGTGCCGTCGCCGTCGATGCGCAAGGCAACGTCGCCGCCGCGACCTCGACGGGTGGCATGACCAACAAACGCTGGGGTCGGATCGGCGACGCGCCGGTCATCGGCGCAGGGACCTACGCCAACAACGCGAGCTGCGCGGTGTCCGCGACGGGCCACGGCGAGTATTTCATCCGCTCTGTCGTCGCCTACGACATCTGCGCACTGGTCGAATACCGCGGCTGGACGCTGGAAAAAGCCGCCAAAGAAGTCGTCCACGGCAAGCTCGTACAGCGCGGTGGCGAGGGCGGCATCATCGCAGTCGACCCGAAAGGCAATGTGGTGATGCAGTTCAACAGCCCGGGGATGTTTCGCGGCATGCGCGACTCCGCAGGTCGCCGCGAAATCGCGATCTACGAAAAATAGCCGGCGAGAAACTCGGCAAAGTCCTGCTGCGGCGCACGTGCCATCGCCTCGGCGGCGACCAGCGACTCGGCCGCTTCGTCGGCGAATTCGCGCAGGCGCTGCTCGTTCGGCTGGTACAAATCGAGGAAATAGGCCTTGTGCGCCGCCGAAGTGCGAAGGGCCAGATCAAAGAACGACTCGCCGGTCTCGCGCAACTCGACGATCAGCCGCGCAGAGGGCGTGCGCGCAACGTCATCGAGCTTGGCAGCCTGTACCGCAAGTGCTGCCGCGTAGGGGCGCTGCGGATCGCCCTCGTCGAGCATCTCGCAGACACCCTGCATCTGATCGAGGATCTCGCGCGCCCACTCGAGCATGGGAATGTCACGACCGTCGCGAACCAGCGTGAGTCCAGGCTCGCGTCCGCGTCGCGCCACCATGACGTGATTGCGGTCGAGCGTCGCCTGTTCGGAGATGTCGATCAGCGGGCTGTCACGCATCACGCAAAGCGCGAGAAACGCCTCGATGAAGCGCATCTTGTTCTGGTTGACGCCGACCGGATCGAACGCGCTGACATCGAGCGCGCGTACTTCGACGTATTCGACACCGCCGCGACGCAAAGCCTTGGTCGGTCGCTCGCCCGAGCGCGCAACCCGTTTGGGACGGATGAAGGAGTAATACTCGTTCTCGATCTGCAGCAAATTGGCGTTGAGTTGGCGCCACTGGCCATCGACCTGCACGCCGAGGCGTTCGTACTCGGGGTGCGGCTGACTGATGGCACGACTGAGATCGCGGACGTACTCATCGAGACTGTTGACCGATACTTCGAGCCCCGCCTGATTGCGATTGCGATAGCCGAGATCGCTCATGCGCAACGAGGTCGCGTAGGGCTCCCATGCCGTGCCGCGACCGAACTCGGGCAAGTGCTCGCCGCGCGCGCGCAAAAATGATTTGCACACGGTCGGCGACACACCGAACAAATAGAGCACGATCCAGCCGTAGCGACGGTAATTGCGCAGCAAATCAAAATAGCTGTCGGAGACGAAGTCCTGACCTTCGTCACGCGACTCGCGCGCTGCCGCCCAGATCGGCCACAAGCGCTCGGGAAAAGAGTAGTTGAAATGCACGCCCGAGATCGCCTGCATCACGCGGCCATAGCGGATGCCAAGACCCTCGCGATAAATCGTCTTCATGCGCCCGACGTTGGAAGGCCCGTACTGCGCGATCGGGATGCTGGCGTCGCCATCCACCACGCAGGGCATGCTGGTCGCCCAGAGCAATTCGTCGCCGAGGTGCCGATAGACGAACTGATGCAGATCGCAAAGATATTGCAGCAGCTCCCAGTTGGTGTTGAAGGTCGGCGTAACGAGTTCGATCAGCGCTTCGGAATAGTCGGTGGTGATGTGATCGTTGGTCAGCGCCGAACCCAATGCTTGCGGATGCGGAGTGCTCGCAATGCGTCCCGCAGGATTCACGCGCAGCGATTCTTTCTCGACGCCACGCCGCCCACCTTGCAGCACGCGCCGCTCGCCACTATTGATGACGGCAGCCAGGCGTTTCTCGAAGACGCGGTCGATGCGACTCACGACTTACCAGGGAATTCGGCCCGTGAACACGTCACGGGCCATGGCGAAATCACCGCGCAGGCTGAAGAGCGGATATTTGAACGTAGCCGGAGTGTTCTTCTCGAAAAAGTAATGTCCCACCCAGGCAAACGCGTAACCCGTGACGAAGCCGCTTGGCAACAACCACGGGTTGACGGTCAAAAAAACCAGCACCAGCTGCAGGACGGCAAGAGTTGTGCCGACCACGTGCAGGCGACGCGAGGTACGGTTTGCGTGCTCGCCGAGATAGAAGGGGTAAAACTCCTGAAAAGTCCTGAAGGACATCGCGCCTCTCGCTGGCTTGCCGGCGGGCCGCGATGCCGCGACCCCGTTGTCCCGGACGGCCTAATGAGGCATCTTGCCGTGCCAGCCAAAGGGATTTCAAGGCTGAACGTATCACCGACCAAAAAGGGGAGATTGCGCTTCATGATCGATCTGTCTTCGACCCACTGGCGTCGCGCGCTGCTCGCGGGAGTCATCGTCACGCTGACGGCGTGCTCGACCACTGCCACCGTGACGCCGCCGGCTGCGCGCGAGCGCTCCGTGATCGCTCCGGCAACGCCCACGCCTTACCCATCGACCTACAAACCGGCAACCAGCGTACCCACGTTGATTCGCGGCGCGACGGTGTTGATCGGAAATGGCGAGCGACTGGACGACGCCGACGTGTTGATGAGCGACGGCAAGATTGCCGCCGTCGGACGCGCTCTCGAGGCACCGGCGGGTGCAGTGGTGCTCGATGGTCGCGGCAAATGGATCACGCCAGGACTCATCGACGTGCACTCGCATCTCGGCGTTTATCCCTCACCCGGTGTCGAGGCGCACTCCGACGGCAACGAGGCCACTTCACCCTCCACGCCGAACGTGTGGGCCGAACATTCCATTTGGCCCCAGGATCCGGGCTTCGAGGCTGCACTCGAAGGCGGCATCACCACGCTGCACGTTCTGCCGGGCTCGGCCAACCTCTTCGGCGGTCGCTCGGTCAGCATCAAAAATGTTCATGCGGTCAGCTATCAGGCGATGAAATTCCCGGACGCTCCGCATGGCCTAAAGATGGCCTGCGGCGAAAATCCGAAACGCGTTTACGGCAACCGTCGTCAGCTGCCCTCCACTCGCATGGGCAACGTCGCCGGCTGGCGCGCTCAATGGATCGAAGCGCAGGAATACATGCGCGATTGGCGGCAGTACGAAGCGCGAAGCGCAGCCGGCGCCAAAGATTTGCGACCTCCGAAGCGCGACCTGCGCCTCGAAACGCTCTCCGGCGTCTTGCGCGGCGAGATCCTCGTCCAGCATCACTGTTATCGTGCGGATGAAATGGCGATCGTGATCGACATGGCGCGCGAGTTTGGTTATCGCGTAAGCGCCTTCCATCACGCTACCGAGGCCTACAAGATCTCCAACCTGCTCGCCGAAAACAACGTTTGCGCGGCGGTATGGGCCGACTGGTGGGGCTTCAAAATGGAGTCCTACGACGCGATCCCGGAAAACATGATTCTGGTCGACGCGGCGCCCGGTGGTTGCACGGTTGTTCATTCAGACTCGGCAGAGGGCATACAGCGCCTCAACCAAGAAGCAGCGAAAGGCATGGCCTTTGGCAAGCGTATGGGCGTCGACATCAAGCCAGAACATGCGATCCGCTGGCTGACGGCCAATGCCGCCAAGGCGATCGGTCTCGAGAAGAGTATCGGTACGCTCGAGAACGGCAAGATGGCCGATGTCGTCGTCTGGAACGGCAACCCGTTCAGCGTCTATGCGCTCACCGAAAAAATCTACATCGACGGAGCGCTGCGTTTCGATCGTAGCGCGCCGCGCGAGTTGCCAGAATCCGATTTCCTGCTTGGTCAGCCGGCTGCGGCGGGGGTGATCCGATGAAACTTCTATCAACCATATCTTTGATCGGCGCGACACTCGCTGCGGCGCTCGTGGCACCCGCCGCGCCTGCCGACACTGGAGGTAGTTCGCTGCTCGTGCGCAACGCCACCGTGTACACCATGACGCGCGATGCCTCCTCGGCGCTGACCGGTACCGACGTGCTCGTGCAGGATGGGCGAGTCACGGCGATCGGCACGGCGCTCGCAGCGCCGACGGGCACTCGCGTCGTGGAAGCCAAAGGTCGTGCCCTGACCCCGGGTATCTTCGGAGGTCTGGGTCACATCGGTCTCGAAGAAATCGGTCTCGAACAATCGACTGGCGACTACGCACAGCGCCTCGGGCAGATGCGCCCGGAGTTCGACGTCACGCTCGCCTTTAATCCGGAGTCGATGTCGCTCGCCGTTCATCGCACCAACGGCATCACCTTCAGCGTGCTCGCCCCTGCGGCGGCGCGCGGCGGTAGTCTGGTCGCGGGTCTCGGCGCGCCGACGGCCCTCGATGGCTCGGCCCCCGCCCCCGTGCGCTCGATGTTCGTCGACCTCGGGGGCGACGCCAACGATCTGTCGGGTGGCTCTCGTGCGGCGCAGTTCATGTTGCTGCGTCAGGCGCTGGTCGAGGCACGCGCACCGAACCTCGTGATGGTGCACGACGAGCGGCTGCTCTCGCCCTCGGGCCGACAAGTGCTGCTCGAGTTTCTCAAAGGCAACGGTTTGTTCGTATTGCAAGTCGATCGCGCGATCGACATCCGCAATGCTTTGGCGTTTGCTCGCGAGGAAAAACTCAATATCGCGATCCGCGGCGGCGCCGAGGCTTGGCGGGTCGCGGCAGAACTCGCCGCTGCGCGCGTCCCGGTGATTCTCGATCCGCTCGACAATTTGCCCGACAGTTTCGACAAGGTCGGTGCCACGCTCACGAATGCGGCGAGACTGCGTGCTGCAGGCGTTACGGTTGCGGTCTCCATCAACGACACCGACGTCGACGATGCCGGCAAGACGCGACAGGCCGCCGGCAACGCGGTCGCGCACGGCATGCCGAAGTGGGATGCCCTCGCCGCCGTGACCCGCGTGCCTGCTGAAATCTTTGGTGTGGCCGATCGATTCGGTAGCATCGAACGCGGTCGCACGGCCGATCTCGTGCTCTGGTCAGGCGATCCTCTCGAGGTGTCGAGCCTGCCGGATCTCGTGGTCGCGGGTGGTCGCGTGCAAACGCTCGAGTCACGGCATACGGCGCTGCGCGATCGTCACTACGAGCGCGTCAAGGCCGGAATGGCGCGTTGAGAGCAGCGCCATGCTGGTAGGGAGTGCAGTTCGCCGCGTCGCCATCATCGGCGGCGCGCGCATTCCCTTCGCACGGGCGCACGGAGTCTACTCGCGTGTCGGTAACCTGCAGATGCTCACTGCGGCGCTGCAAGCCGTCGTCGGCAAATACGGTCTCGATGGCCTGCGGCTCGGCGAGGTGGCGGCGGGCGCCGTGATCAAGCACTCGCGCGACTTCAACCTCGCGCGTGAAAGCGTGCTTGGCACGACGCTCGACCCACACACCCCCGCCTTCGATTTGCAACGTGCCTGCGGCACGAGTCTCGAAGCCGCAATCGGCATCGCCAATAAAATCGCGCTCGGGCAGATCGACTCCGGACTTGCCGGAGGCGTCGATACCGTCAGCGATCCGCCGATCGTTTATCCGCGAGCGTATCAGCAAATTTTGATGCGGGCCTTCCGCGCCAAAACGCCGGGCGCGCGGATCGCGCCTTTTTTCGCGCTGCGTCCGGGTCATTTCAAACCGGTGATTCCGGATGCCAGCGAGCCGCGCACCGGTCTATCGATGGGCGAGAGCTGCGAACAGATGGCCAAGCGCTGGGGTATCGGTCGCGAGGCGCAGGATGCGCTCGCCTGCCAAAGTCATCGCCATGCAGCAGCAGCCTGGCAAAGCGGATTCTTTGACGATCTGGTCGTGCCTTTCCAAGGTCTGCAACGCGACGACAACGTCCGCGCCGACAGCACACCGGAAAAACTCGCGAAGCTACGTCCGAGCTTCGATCGCTCGGGCTCGGGTACGCTGACCGCCGGCAATAGCACGCCACTCACCGACGGCGCCTCGGCGGTGCTGCTCGCCAGCGAGCCCTGGGCTCGCGCCCGCAATTTGCCGGTGCAGGCTTGGCTCACTTTCGGCAAGGCTTGGGCCGTCGATTTCGTGAGCGGTGCAGAGGGCTTGCTGATGGCGCCGGCTTATTCGGTACCGGCGATGCTGGACGATGCCGGTCTTGGTCTTCAGGACTTCGATTTCTTTGAGATTCACGAGGCCTTTGCAGCACAGGTGCTGTGTACGCTGGCTGCCTGGGAGTCAGCCGAATGGTGCCGCGACAAACTCGGTCGGAGTACCGCGCTCGGCAGCATCGATCGCAGCAAGCTCAACGTAAAGGGCAGCAGCGTGGCGATCGGTCATCCGTTTGCCGCAACCGGCGCACGCATCGTGGCCACGCTCGCGAAACTGCTCGCCACAAATGCGCACAGTCGCCGTGGCCTGATTTCGGTGTGCACCGCGGGCGGCATGGGCGTCACCGCGATCCTCGAGCGAGCCTGACCGCCGCAGCGCGCGGCAGCGGGCAACGCGACTCAGCGCGTGCCCGAGCTCCCGAACCCCCCTGCGCCGCGGGCCGTGGCGGTGAAATCTTCGACCACCTCGAGCTCGACCTGCACGACGGGCACCAGCACCAACTGCGCGATGCGCTCACCGGGCTGCACGGTGTAGCTCGCGGTCCCGCGATTCCAGCAGGACACCATCAGCTGACCCTGGTAATCGGAGTCGATCAGGCCGACCAGGTTGCCGAGCACGATGCCGTGTTTGTGGCCGAGTCCGGAGCGCGGCAGGATCACCGCGGCCAAGGCTGGATCGGCGACCCAGATCGCGAGCCCGGTCGGCAAAAGCTCTGCCTTGCCTGGTGTGAGTTCCAGCGGTGCATCGAGACAGGCGCGCAGGTCGAGGCCCGCCGAGCCCTCGGTCGCATAAGCCGGCAACGGAAAATCTTTGCCGATGCGCGAATCGAGAATTCGCACTTTGAGTGCACGACGACTCATGTCTCACCTCCTGCCGATCCCCGGTAATTTACGCCGCGCACTCGCGACTCCACGAGACGCAAGCCGATGATCTCGATCAGGCGCCGCGCCACCTCGTCCTTGCTCGCCGGCCCGATCTCGAGCCGTCCGTCGGCCCAAAGCAATACAAGCGCATTGTCGTCGCGATCGAAAGCCTTACCCTCGCCCACTTCGTTGGCGGCGATCAAATCGAGTTTCTTTGAGCGCAGTTTGTCGCGGGCGTATTGCTCGACGTCATGAGTCTCGGCGGCAAATCCCACCACGAACGGTCGATCAGAGCGCGCTGCGACCATGGTGAGGATATCCGTGGTGCGCTCGAGCGGCAGATCGAGACGTTCGCTGGTTTTTTTGAGCTTGCGCAGCGAGCGAGTCGCCGGTCGATAGTCGGCAACGGCAGCGGTACCGACGAAGACATCGAGTCCCGGTGCCTCGCGCTCGACGGCGCTCGCCATTTCTGCGGCGGTCTCGACATCGATCCGTCGCACCCCTTCGGGTGTCGGCAAACTTACCGGCCCGGCGACGAGCACGACTTCTGCGCCGACCGCACGCGCCGCAGCCGCCACCGCAAAGCCCATCTTGCCGCTGCTGCGATTGGTGATGTAGCGCACGGGATCGATCGGCTCGCGGGTCGGCCCCGCAGTGATCAGCACTCGCAGCCCCCCGAGCGACCGCGACTCTTCGGTGGCCGCCGTCACGACGCGAAGTGCGGCAGCACGCGGTGGACGATCGGCAAGCAGTGTCGCAGCCGCTGCGGCGATCTCGACGGGCTCGAGCATGCGGCCCGAACCGGTTTCACCGCAGGCTTGGCTACCGACGTCGGGGCCCAACAGATGCACACCGTGCCGACGCAAGGTCGCGACGTTATCCTGCGTGGCGGGCTTCGCCCACATGACACGGTTCATCGCCGGCGCGAGCGCCACCGGCGATTCGGTGGCGAGAATGAGCGTCGTGAGCAGATCATCCGCACGACCCGCGGCCACGCGAGCCAAAAAATCGGCCGTCGCGGGCGCCACGAGCACGAGATCGGCCCAGCGAGCGAGCTCGATGTGCCCCATCGAGGCCTCGGCGGCTGCGTCCCAAAGTTCGGCTCGCACCTCGCGCCCCGATACCGCCTGAAAGGTCGTGGGCGTCACGAAACGCTGGGCACCGGGCGTCATCACCACCTGCACCTCGGCGCCCCGCTCACGCAGACGCCGCACCAGATCGGGTGATTTGTATGCCGCGATGCCCCCGCTGACTCCGAGCAGGATGCGTCGCCCGGCCAAGGTTGGTGGGACGGTGACATTCATCGGGGGATTATCGACCAAGGTCACGAGGAACGTCGATTGACCAAAGGTTATGCGGGTCGCGGGCTTCGGTTATGGGACAGTCCGGCGAATTTCGCCACTCGCCCGATGCCGCCGCAATGCGGAAGCTGCGCCGATTTCTGCATCGGAGAACCTCATGTCACTGAGTACACCCCTGCCCTTGCGTGCCTGGCCAAGCGGCGAACGACCCCGCGAAAAACTGCTCGAGCGCGGCGTTGGCGCACTCTCCGATGCAGAACTGCTCGCGCTGCTGCTCGGCACGGGGCCACGCGGTAGCGATGCGCTCGAACTCGCACGCCGTTTGCTGCGCGATCACGATGGTCTGCGCAATCTGCTCTCGGCGCCGACCAATCAGATTCTGGGCGCGCGCGGCATGGGCCCGGCGCGGGTGGCTGCGCTGCAGGCGTCGCTCGAGCTCGCCCGTCGTCACTACGGCGCCGCGCTACGCGCCGGCGTCTCACTCAGTTCGCCCCTCGAAACCCGGCGCTTTCTCAACGCGCAGTTGCGAGATCGACCGTACGAGGTGTTCTGCTGCCTTTATCTCGACAACCGACACCGCCTGATCGCCTTCGAAGAACTTTTCCGCGGCACCATCGACGGCGCCAGCGTGCACCCCCGCGAAGTGTTGCGACAAACGCTCGCGCACAACGCCGCCGCGGTCATCCTCGCGCACAATCATCCCTCGGGCATCGCCGAACCGAGCCGCGCCGACGAACTCGTCACCGTGCGACTGCGCGATGCGCTCGCGCTCGTCGACGTGCGCGTGCTCGATCACCTGATCGTCGCCGGCCCCGAGACCCTGTCGCTGGCCGAGCGCGGCGTGCTGTAGGGAGGGTCTAATCGCCGGACCCTTTGCGCCGACGGGCGCACGGCCGCGGTATATTCCACGTCGATGAGCGGAAACCTTCATGCTGCCATGGCGCTACATCGCAAGGGTCGATTGCGCGAAGCCGGGCGGATCTACCAAAAAATTCTGCAATCGCAACCGAATGAGCTGAACAGTCTGCATCTGCTCGGGGCGATCAGGCTCGCGGAAGGCGATGCAGAGGCGGCTCGCGCGCTGATTAGTCGCGCGCTCGGGCTCAAGCCCGATTACATCGAAGCCCATGTCAACATGGGTTCCGTGTATCGCGCACTCGGGCGGCCGCGTGATGCACTCGCCAGTTACGATACGGCACTTTCCATGCGCGCCGATCTGCTCGACGCCCACTACAACCGTGGCGTCGTGCTGCAGGAAATCGGCGAGCTTGATGCAGCGCTCGCGAGCTATCGCATCGCCTGCTCACTGCGCGCCGATCACGCCGAGGCGCTATCGAACTCCGCGTTGATTTTTTTGCTGCGTGGGGATCTGGCGTCGGGCTGGCCGCTTTACGAGTGGCGACTTGCCACGCCGCAGTTTAAGGCAGCCCATCCGCAGCAACTTCCGGGTGCGCGATGGAGCGGCAGAGAATCTCTGGCTGGCCAAACAATTTTGGTTTTCTGCGAGCAAGGACTAGGCGATGCGCTGCAATTCGCCCGCTATCTACCGCTATTGGCAGTACGGGCACCAAGAGCGCAAATCGTCGTCTCGGCGAGACCTGCATTGCACCGACTTTTCGCGCGTCTGCCCGGCGTCTCGGCGGTGATCGACGGCTTCGAGCGAGAGAGCTTCGACTTCCACTGCGCCTTGCTCAGCCTACCCGGAATATTCGGCACTACACTCGCAGACATTCCCTCGGCGCAGACGCCCTATCTTTCGGTTGATCCGCAGTGGGTCGCGAACTGGCGTAAACCGCTCGATGACGCGATTGTGGACAAGCGCAGGCCGCGCATCGGTTTGATGTGGAGCGGGGGTCAGATCACTGCAATCAAGGGTCGCAGCATCCCGCTCGTACTGCTCCGCGAACTGCTGGACTTGCCCGCCAACTTCATCAGTCTGCAAAAAGAAATTTCGTCGAACGATACGGCCTTGCTGCAGACGTTGCCCGGGCCCGGGCTGCGTCACTTCGGAGCGCCATTCTCCGACGTCCAGCAAACCGACTTTGCCGATACGGCAGCAATCATTTCGCAACTCGATTGGGTGATCAGCGTCGACACCAGCGTTGCCCATCTCGCGGCTGCGCTTGGCAAAGAGACGTGGATCCCCCTGCCGAAGGTCAGCGACTGGCGCTGGCTAGAAGCGCGCAACGACAGCCCTTGGTACTCGCAAGTACGACTCTTTCGGCAGTCGACGGCGGGCGATTGGAACCCGATCCTAGGCGAGATCGGTGCAGCCATCCGAGCACGGCTGTAGGCCAACGGTTGCCACCAGCGGGCCGGACTGGTATAAAAGCGGCCCTTTGCCCGGGGGCCAAAGCCCCTGGTCTTGCGTAAACTACTGATTTTAAAAGGTTTCCTACGATGTCCCGCGTCTGCGAACTCACTGGAAAGCGCCCGACCACGGGCAACCGCGTCTCGCACGCGAACAACAAGAAGCGTCGCCGTTTCTTGCCCAACCTGCACACGCAGCGTTTCTGGCTCGAGAGCGAGCAACGCTGGGTCTCGTTGCGCGTCAGCACCAATGCGCTGCGCACCATCGAGAAGAACGGTCTCGACGCGGTGGTCACCGACCTTCGCGCCAAGGGCATGAAGATCTGA
>Ga0129333_10001640_pt1 | contig 20420 bp, 10 predicted proteins | sample CPB6_08_DNA_FD_94474 | JGI IMG/M metagenome (GOLD analysis project Ga0129333, IMG submission 94474) | Freshwater to marine salinity gradient microbial communities from Chesapeake Bay, USA - CPBay_Sum_0.6_0.8_DNA | ecosystem: Environmental > Aquatic > Marine > Coastal | place: USA: Chesapeake... | reverse complement strand
TCCCACTTATGGCGTTCATTCGCAAGAAGGTCAAAACTTTCAAGTGGCCCGTCAACGTCGAGGAGCCGGCTGACGGTGGCACCTTTGAAACCACGACCTTCGACGCAGTGTTCAAGCGCCTGGGCCGTGCAGAGTTTCTCAAACTGAGTGAGAAAAGTGAATTCGACCTGCTCAAGGCGGTCTTGGCCGGCTGGGACGGCATCGACGATGAGGCTGGTAAGCCTGTACCTTTTTCTCTCGAGGCTGTGCGCGAACTTAGCGACGATCCTTACTGGATCCGCGGAGTCCTCAAGGCTTACACCGACACCTTCGAAGGCGCTCGTGCGGGAAACTAAAGGACGCTGCGATCTACTGGGCCGGCGGCGGTAAGCGGGTCGAGGACAACTCGCAGGACGATGCCAAAGCACTTGGCATTGTCCTGCCATCGCCCAAGTCGGACAAGACCAGCAGCGACTTCGAAGTCTGGGACGAGAATTGGGACATCGTGATGATGTTCCTACGCATGCAGACGCAATGGACCGTCAGCATGGCCGGCTATGTAGGCCTCAAATACGAGGTCCTACTTAGTAACGGGGGCTTGTGTGACCTCTACAATGTGGAGAACCGCCGCGACATGCTTGAAGGTCTCCAGATCATGGAGTCAACGGCATTAAGCGAACTGCGTAAGCGCTCCGATGGCTAAGACGGTAAGCGACATCAAAATCAAGGTCAGCCTTGAAGGTGAAGCTACGTTTTCGCGCCTGAAGGGTCAGTTTCGGGCTCTTGAGCAGACCGTAGGCGTAACCGATAAGGGTATTCAGGAATTACGACGCGGGGTCCTCGAGTTTGGCAATCAGAGCGCTAAGAGTACGCAATTAATAAATGGGCAGATCCAGGCACTAAAAGGTCTACAAGCGCAAACCACAATAAACAGCGGTACGTATAACAAATTAACCAGAGACATTGAAAAACTAAACGCGGAGCTTGGGCAGCTAGATGGCTCAGTAACCAAGGTAAAGAATAATCTTGGATCTTTTACTGTTCCCGGTTATGGAAGTGAGCAGTTTGCTTCTGCTATTCAAGCGAGACGTAAAGAACTGCAGGGCCTGGCCGTAGATAGCCAGGAATATCTTGAGCTTCTTACGGGTATTCGTGCCTATGAGCGCCGTCAAGGTTTTATTACTGGTCGTCAAGAAGTGTCTGCAGCAGCAGCTGCGGCACGTCGGGCAATGCCTGAGCGGGCACTTGCCGTTGGCTTACCAGATACGGTGGCTGGTCTCCGCCAACGAATTACTGAATTAACTGCTGAAGTCGATCACTTAGAGATCGGTAGCGACGAATTGCGTCGTACACAACAGGAACTTATAGGCGCGCAACGGGAACTTAATGAGGTACTAGGGCAAACTTCAGCGGCATACGACGAGTTACAGCGCCGTGAAGATGGGGCCATTCGTCGGGCCGAAAAACTGGCCAATATCCAGGAGTACTACCGCACCCAAGGTCCATTAGCTCCTGGAGTAGGCGGGTTCAGAGATCCAGTCACCGGAGCAATGATCGCCGGTGGTACGCGGGCTGGAATTGTTCCGCTTCCTCCTCCCCGTCGAGGCGACAACATCTTCCCGATCAGTAGCGCCGTCGATGTGATGCGGGCTGGCGCTGCTCGCCAAGCTGCTCGCCCACCCTTAGGTGCCCGTGGATACGCCCAAGTCGCAGGCGCGGCCATCTCAGGCGGTATTTTCGGCGGCCCCGAGGGTTTCTTAGGCGGTGTTGCCGGTGGTGCATTAGGCGGCGTTGGAGGCGCTTTTGCCGGTGCAGCCGCTGGTGCGCAAGTCAGCGCCCTTAGGCAGCAGCTTGCAGGCACCGCCGACTACGCGGCTCAGATCAGCAAATTGCAGATTGCGCTTCGCGGGGTCGCTGGTTCGCAGGCTGAATACACCCGTGCAGTCCAGGCCGCAGCAGATGTAACCAAAACGCTGAACGTCCCACAGGACGTGGCGATTGCGGGCATGACGAGACTCAGCGCCGCAGTTAAAGGCGCCGGCGGCAACGTAACTGATGCCGAGCTCGTCTTTAAGAACGTCACCTCTGCAATCAAGGCGACAGGCGGTGGTGCGGAAGACGTTCAAGGCGCCATCACTGCGATGGTTCAGGTCTTCTCCAAAGGCAAGGTAAGCGCAGAAGAACTAAGCGGCCAATTAGGTGAGCGCTTGCCTGGTGCGGTCACGATGTTCGCCGAAGCGAACAAGATGTCGCTCCCCGAACTGCAGGAAGCATTGAAGAAAGGCGAAGTCGGCTTGAACGAGCTGATGAACTTCGTCGAGGCACTGGGCGTTCGCTTTAATAAGACTGCCTTAGATATCTCAGGGAGTAGTGCAGACGCTGGTGCGCGTCTGACTGTTGCATTCAACGACATGCGCCTTGCGGTAGGTAAGGCGCTCCAGCCGATCGGCGCCGAATTCCAAGCAGCCTTCGCTAAGTTCATTACCGACATCACCCCTGCTGCAGTCGAGGCCGCTAGAAAGATTGGGGAAGGACTGAAATTTATTATTGATAACGCAAGTAATATCGCCGCTATTGCCAAGTTTGCGGCAACGTTTGCATTAGTCAATCTAGCTATGAAGGCGTTCATTGCGATGAATGGTCCGATTAGCACAGCATTTCTAGCATTACAAGCTGGATTTGCTCGTACATCTCAGCAAGCTATTGTCGCTGAAATGCGTATCAAGGCTGCCGCGGCTTCGCTACGTGCGTTTGCACTCGCTGCCGCTGCTCCGATCGTCATAAGTGTCGCTGTTTTTGGTTTACAGACGCTGATTCAAGCCCGTCAAGAGTTGGACAAAATTAGGCAACGCAAAGAAAAAGGCGGAGCTGCTGCCGCATTTGAGGGTGCGTCTAGAGAGACCGTATTAGGGGCGCAAAAAGCGCAGAAAGCGTATTTACCCAAGATTGAAAAAGCCGCAAAAGATGCTAAAAAAGCGTATGAAGATTTTCAGCGTAATCCAATAGCGCAAATAGGTGCTTCCGGCCTGGCTAATTTAGAGAGACTAGAACGTCAATACCAGCAGAAGCAACTTGAACTTGACTTTACTCGTGGCGTTTTAGGCCTACCTGTTCCAAATGCTCCCGCACGACCAGAACGAACTAATTTCAAACCTCCTACAGGTGAGGGCGCAGGCACCGGAACAGATGGAAAAGGCAAAAAAGGCAAAGAAGTCGAAGACTACACAAAAGCAGAAGCAGATATACGCATACAAATTCTGGAAGCACAGCGTGAAGGCAACACATTAGAGCAAATCAAAGCCCAATACTCTTTAGACGTTTTTGAAGCTAATAAGCTCAATGAAAGTCCCGAAAAAAGGCGCGTAGCGCTAGCAGAAGCATACAACAAAATGCTGGTAGACACCGAAGCTATTTTCGATGATCTGGTCGATAGACGTAAAGAGATGGCAAAATTAGACCAAGATCTGAATAAAGAACTGGAGGATAGAGCTTACAGATTAGGCATTGTTAACGAAAAAGACTACACTAATATCCTCTTACTACGTGAACGCCAGCGACTAGAGGAAACGTACCGAGGGTTGCCGGATGCACAAGCGCGCATTGCAGCAGGTGCCGAACTGTATCGCCGCGAAATCGACCCCACGTTTAGAGAGGCTGGTGAGACCGAAGTTGCTCGGATGCAGCAAGATCTAGAAAAGATGCTCAAACCGATCAACCAATTAAAGGAAGGAGCCCAGGCCTTTGGCAGTGCGTTCAGCGCGGCCTTTACAAGCGTTGTTACGGGTAGCCAAAGCGCTGATCAAGCAATGGCGCAGTTCCTTCAAAATTTGGGGCAGTACTTCATTGACTATGCGGCCAAGCTGATCACTCAGATGATCGCCATCGCCACTATTCAAGCAATTATCAAAGCCTTGGGCGGACCAAGTACTGGTGGAGGTGGAGGTGTTGAACAGTTCAATGCCAGCGTCTCCCAGTACACACCTAACGCAAAAGGCAACGTCTTCAACAAAGGCCTCAAGCGTTACGCCATGGGCGGCATCGTCAACAAACCCACGATGTTCAAGTACGCCGATGGTGGCACTGGCAGCTTTGGCCTGATGGGCGAAGCTGGCCCGGAAGCAATCATCCCGCTTCGCCGTGGACCGGACGGTCGCCTAGGCGTCTCAGCCTATTTCGCTGATTCGCGTGCTGCGCTCGGTAACCGCTCCGCTGGTGCGGGTGCATCAGCCTTCGATGAAAACCGCATGAGCATGGAAGGGGCTGCAACGATTGAACGCGAGCGGCGCATGGAGCGTCTAATTACATCGGGAGCGGGCAGTACTGAGATTCGCTACAGCCGCGTTGGTTCGGGTGACCTGCCCTTTGTGACTGAGGAGGATATGCTGCAGGCAACACGAGTTGCAGCACAAGAGGGCGCACGCTTGGGGCAGGCACGCACGTTGGCAGCGCTGAAGAATAACCCCGGTGCTCGCCGCTCGATCGGTATCTGACGATGGCTGAAGTTGCGATCGGCACCTACATCCGCTTTTTCCTTCCACGCGGCGGTGCCACCACCTACGCCTTCCAAAACTTTCACGTAGGCGAGACCCGCGAGTACGGCGGCGTGACCTACACGTTTTCCGGCTTTGGTTTCACTGGTACGACAGTGTCACTACAGGGCAACAACATAAGTTCGCAGCTTGTGTTTGCTGTTAACCAGCTTTCCCTGAACTTCGTACAGCAAGCGGCCGACGAGCGGTGGATCATCCAGGTCCGCACCGTCTGGCTTGACCCCGATACCTACGAGGAGACAGGAAATTACACGGACGAAATCTTCCAGATCACGGCGTACCAGCACGATGGAAGTAGGCTGGGCTTAGATCTTGGGAGTCCGCTTGATGCTGTTGCAGGCCAAGCGCCCAGGCGGACATTGAGCCAGTATCTAGTCGGCTCCCTTCCTTCTACTGGAACGATCTCCTTCGTCTAATGCTGAATCCGAAAGGCCATCCCATTGCTCTCCTTCCTCAGGACCGTGAGCTGATGAGCCTGCTCGGCATGAGCGAGGCCGAGTACCGGGGATTTGTACGCGAATGCGCTAAACGCAGTCGCATTGAACCGGGAACAATTGTCAATTTATCCGGCTTTGAGATTATTCTAATTAACTTAGTAATCGGTATAATACTTAGCGCAGCCTCGATTCTTCTATTTAGACCCAAGCAACCAGGGCGTCCCACTGAGATCAGACAGACTTCAGAGCCTGGTCAGAACGTCGTTAATCGCAACGAATTTGCACCGAAAGCCGGCTTTGATTCGCTACAGAACGTCGTCGAACTCGGCAGCATCATCCCACTGGTTTACGCAAAGCGCGAAACAATCGACGGTGTGACGTATGGCGGGGTCCGCATTAACACGAACCTGTTGTGGTCTCAAATGATGAGTGAAGGGGGCGGTCAAATGCTCCGCGCCATCTTCCTAATCGGTGAAGGAACGATTGATGAGCTTGACGCAACTCAATTCGCGCTAGGCGACAACGTACTCGGCGGCTACGACTTCACCACGGGAAACTCAGCATCCAGTCGTGTGACGTTCTACGCGAGCAGAGATGGTGGACGGATTGTGGGGGCGGACCGTATTGCAGGTCGCAGTGCTGCTAATGATGCGGGCAACGCCGAGAATGACGGAGGTGGAGATGTCTTCCAGATTCGCGGTCTCAATAACGCCTACACGACCGATTTTTGCTACGCCTTCAAACCCAGCACCCAAACCCAATTCGGGGTATACCAGCTAATCGGCAATGGGTTTGGCTATCGAGTCAATCCGCAGCTCCGCCCTGCCGTAGTAATCAAGACGGAGCCCGCTGGTAAGACGGACACCCGAATCAGGTGCAATACCGATGGCGTAGCCACTGCACAGCGCAATAAGTACAACACTATATTTTCGAGCCGTTCAGGCGTCACTCAAAAGAACGGATCATCAGCAAGTGGCTCACAGAGTTTCGCTATTGGCGACACAATAACGTACCAACTAAGCAACGGCAGTGACGCCAATACCGTATTCGTTGGTGCGCAAGAGGGTCCAGATCACGAGGAGAAATGCCGTGATGTGGCGCAAGCTGTCGCAGGTAGACAGCACTCGTGGGACGACTCCCTGACGATTGGCGACCTGTATAAGTTTGGTACAGCGCTATTCATCTGCGAATCACGTTCACCGGACACCGTGGTCTTTTCTTCTGAAATGGACCAGGAGCCGATCGGCGGCGGGCAGGCCATTGAAGTCACCCTTCGCTGCGTAAAGGCTGGCAATGCTGTCCTAAACGGCATTTCAGGTACAGCTTCTGCCACTGCAACCAGCCACCTATTCAAGGTTGCGATTTCCAGTTTTGCCTTGCCCCGTGCAGCTCAAGTACTTGAAATCGGCTTCCGCAGCACTCTTGGTATCCGCATAGGCGGTCTTTGCAATTTCCGCGATTCGCTAAGTCAGGGCGAGATCGACGGTCGTGCCTGCACGTACTACGACAACAAAACCTATCGCCCCGATCAAAGCCTCGAAGTCAGCAGTTATCAATCAGGCACGTTTAGCGGCTCCGAAACCCGCTACAGCTTTTTCAAACTCGGGTACAGAGAAGCAGGCAGCGATCAGGAATACACCTACCTAAGCCAGTGCTTTGGCACCCGCAGCCTGACCCAGCAATCGACATATACCTACCTGCGGTTACAGATGCCTACTTCGGCACGCTGGGAGTTCCGCATTGAACCGCTTACGGGTTACGAGATTCGCAGCAGTGCCGCAACCGGCAACTTGGAAGTACTCGACGCCCATCTAAGCGGTACGCGCACCGTCACCTCGGGCAGCGGTGATGACGTAGTTACTGTTGTATTCACAGGCGAGCCAGTTTCCCGCGATTCCAGTACGTTCGGAATTGCAGCAACCCGCGATCAAAACCTAGGCGTAACACTCCAAGACGGCAATAGCTACGCAGATTCCTGGGGCAAATTAGCTGAGGACTACGTATTCGAGGAAATCACAAACTCGGCTACTAACCCCGAGCACGAGGTTGTTTACATCAATCTCATCAACCCGAACGCCACTACACCGCTGTACGACAACATGGCGCTGGTTGGAATGAACCTGCGCAGCAGCACCGAAGCCACGCAACTTAATCAGCTCAGTGTCTATGTCAACAAGGGCATCAACAGCATCCACACCTTCCCCGAGGTTTTCAAGGACCTATTAACGAATACGCGCTACGGAACGGGTTCAATCCTCAGCGCACAGCAGGTCGATGACATCAGCTTCGCTGAGTGCGCCCAATGGACTCGAGAGCGCCGTTACTTCTTCGATGGTGCGCTTTCTCAACCGATCAACCTACGGGAATGGGGCAGTCAGACCGCTGCATACTTCCTGCTCGACTTGGTGATCCGCAACGGCAAATTTGCGCTCCAGCCAGCGGTTTACTTCGATCGCGCTGAACCAATTACTAACCTGTATACAGCGGGCAACATCCTTGAAGATTCGTTTGAGCTGGTCTACGTCGATTCTGAGCAACGCATCCCCAACCGAGTATCGGTGAAATGGCGGCAGGAAAAAGAGACAAGCACCGACAGCAATAAGGGCTTATTCCCGGTCATCCGTGAGGTGACAGTTCGCGAGGCCAGCACACCAGCAAATGCACCACTCGAAACGATCGACCTTAGCGATTTCTGCACAAGCGAAACCCACGCAATCGACGTAGCCAAGTACATCTGCCGTGGAAAGCGCCTAATTACGCACTCGATCAGGTTCAAAACCACACCAACGCAAGCTGCACTCGAAGTGGGCCGCTGCTTCAAGCTGGGTCTGGAGACAGTGTCGTACGCACAACCCAACAATGGTGCGATCGATTCCAACGGCTACATCACGACCACCGAACCCTTAGCCGACGGCGCCTATACCGTGCTGCTCTGGACTGGTACGACCAATTCCATACAAGAGGTCACACTCAACGTCAGTAATGGGCGCACTACTCAGTACACCAGCGCAGCCTTCTGCTTAAAGCAGGCCAGCGCCGAAACCCGCGCATACAAAGTGCAGAGTCTGGGTTTCGACGAAGACGGCAATATCCAGGTCGATGCGCTGTACTTCCCGCTCAGCGACAACGGCTACAGCGCTGTAGTTGACGGCTGGGACGTGGCAACAAACTGGACAATTGAAGGCCGCATTGGCACCAGCGAAGACAGCGGCACCACGACCAGTGCCTTTACCGGCGTTTCGATCATCGGTCCAGGCAGCGTGACTGTGGACACAGCAGAGACCTACAGCGCCCTAATTAGTGGTGGCGCTGGCACGTATACCTACGCATGGTCAGGAGCTGGCGTCACTTTTGGCAGCAGCACTTCCGCTACAACAACGGTCACCGCAACCAGCAGCGGAAACAAAACCATCACTTGCACCGTAACCCGTGACGGTCAGTCCCGTTCTGACAGCAAAACCATCGCAGCCGTTACAGCGCCCACAGTAACCACCATTGGTACGGCAACGATTAGTGGCGATACAACCGCTGCCGTCGGCGCCACCAAGGCGTATACCGTCAGCTACACCGGCAAACCTGCCGCTACAGCCGCAGGCTCGTTCATTACGGGACAGACTTATCAAATCGTCAGTGTCGGCACAACCAATTTCACCGCAATCGGCGCCTCCGCCAACACGGTCGGCGTAGTCTTTACCGCCACCGGCGCGGGCACGGGAACTGGCACGGCGGATGCACTATCTGCAGCCTTCACAAGCTGGAGCTGGGAATCCGCAACTACAGACGCCTCAGCTTCAATTGGGAACTCAAGCGCACCACGCGCCACGATTACATTTGATACAGCTGGTACGTACACCCTTACCTGTACCGTCAGTTCGCCATCAGCCAGCGACAGTCCCCAGTCCGATACGCATACCGTTGTTGTGACATGAGTACCGCGTTTCCCGCCCTGACCCCGAGTTCACGGCAGATCACTCAAGGCCAATACGCCACCAAGCGGTTCACCTCAATCGCTGGAACGGGCACGACGCGTGCGTACAGCACCAGGCCCTTCAACGCTGAGCTTGACTTGCAGTTTGAAAATCTGACTGACGCACAAGCCCTAAGCATTGCAAGTGCCTATGACCAGGCACGAGGAAGCACCGACGATCTGGCATTACCCGATGTCTTTTGGGCCGGAATGTCAGAGGAACTAAGAGTTTTGATCGCTGGTACGTACCTATGGCGTTTTGCGGAGCAGCCGCGTTTGACATCTGTGCGTCCAGGTGTGAGTAGTATCTCTGTAAGACTGAGTGGCCAGAGGGACGGCTGATGGCAGTACTTACGGGCTCAAACGGGGAGCTGCGCTATAACGGTTTGCGCATTGCCAAGTGCCGTGAGTACTCGCTTGAGATTGCGCGTGAAAGCCTAGAGACCACTACCCTTGGCGCATACGACCGTAGTTACGTACCAGGTATTCGCGGAACCAGTGGAACAGCCACTGTCATCTATGACCGTGACGACGCAGGCACCGTAGCCATACTAAACAGTATCTTTACTAATAGTACTGATATTGGCTCACTTACTTTTGTATTTAATACTTCGGATAACACCTTACTAGAGCTCGACGCATTTGTGACGCAGGTATCAACTCCGGTATCCGTCGGAGCAGTTACGACCTGCAGCGTCAGTTTCCAAGCCAGCGGATCGTTTGATGGGACCTTCTAATGGCTGTTCTCGGTACAGGCGGTAAGGTTCGCCTTCGTCGTGAGGCTCCAGAGCCCACTGTTTTAAGCCCAGACAACATCAACCTAGGCAGCAATGCGATTTATGTTCGCAATCCTGCGTTCTGGAGCGGAGATCAGGTAACACTTACGAGCGTCAACGGTCTTCCGATTGACGTCGATGGAGATTCGCAGCCAGATTGTCCCGACGGACATGCGATGTACTACCAGTCCAAGTGGACACTTGGATCAAACAGGGACCACATCACAAGCGCAAGCGATCCTTTCTACAGCGCAACCAATACAGATCCCTTCTACATGAGGGAGGAGGAGTGCGGTCTTACGACCAGCGCCACCTACTTCATCTATAGGGACCAATTAGATCGAGTGAGTTTTTACACGACGCGCAGCGCTGCTCTGACTGGCGCCGCGGTTAATCGCACCACCTTGTATCGCGTCGACTTCCGCTCTTTGATTATTGCGGCCGCTGGTACGACCGACTACCAGAACGCAATTACGGAATGTGCTGCTGACATCGGCACCTATGCCTTTAGTGACGGCCAGGATGAGGTGACCCTGGAATCGATCTGCGATTTTGCGCCTAACTACGAAGAGCCCGCCGCTGATACAGCGGAATACAACAACGCTAATTTTGAACCTAGGTACTACATTAACGCCGGCGAGAGCGGAGCGCTCTGGCGCGTTCAGTGCGAGTTAAGCCAGTGGACGCTGAACCTAAGTGCCCCCGAGGTGGATACGACATCCATTGGAGAACGGTTTGGGGAAGCCGTTAAGTCGATTGTCAGTGGAGGCGGCACCATGGATTTCACCGTGGAGCGCGAAACCTACACCGACAACGAGGACCCCACAATCCTTATGAGGCTTTTGCTGTTGACCGAAAAGGGATGCCGCACTGATGCGCAGTTCTGGATGATCGATAACCGCACTGCTACTGGGGATTTACTGCCGGGCGACCTGTTCTACGACACTGAAATACTCGTGACCTCTGTGGCTATCAACACTAGAGCTGGCGACATCATTGCAGGCTCTATGAATTTTGTGACGGTTGGTGAAATAGCCCTAAGGATGGGTACGAACTAACGGCTTAACACGGGTTCTATACTGAACCCATCGGTGCGCTCGTAGGCAGTGACGGAGATCGTTCGCGGTGGTCAGTCCGGCTCGCTGGATCACATTGACAGTTCACAGGCCACGTTCCGCACGCAGATTGCGGCACTGACCGATGCCGTTCGCCAGCTGAGTGGCGCAGCCGAAATCGGCTCCGGCGCAGTAATTAACGACCCCCTTAGCGCCCCTTACGTCCTTTACGTCAATCCGTTTACCGGCAAAGACACCTTTGTTTCGGGGAGCTACAGCACCAGCGGCACCGCTACTCAGCGTATTGAGCTACAGCGCCTGGAGTGCGGTTACACCGAAGCTCGCCCCTTCAAGACGATCAACCGAGCCATCATCGAAGCGGGCATCATCACCGCTAAGTCGTACTACGAAAGCCCACTAACCAATACGGACTTAGTCAGCATCGTGATGATGCCTGGTGTCACCACGATCTACAACGGCACTGGCGCGGCATCTGTTTCTGAGTGGGCTACGAACAAGGAACCCACTAATGCCGAGCTGACCGAGTTCAACCCCAACGCAACCGGCGGTGTGATTCTGCCCAGGGGTGTGTCTCTGTGCGGCCTGGATCTGCGCAAGACCATCCTGCGTCCTGATGTCGTTCCAGCGGTAGCCAACGAAGCCGCCGATGCGAGTAATCGTCGTGCCATCTTCAAAGTCACTGGTACGGGCTACTACTTCGGCTTTACCTTCATGGATAAAGCCGGCAGCACCAGCAGCCACCATCTGCTCGACGGCTTCCATTTTGCCAGCCAAGCCGAACTCGACGAGTTTTACACCAAGATCCGTCAAGCCTTTGGCGGCACGAACAACACTGGTGGTCTCGATAATGATCTAGCGGTCACCAACGTCAACGAGTATCAAATCACTGGTCCGCAACCTGCGGCTGGTTCGCAAACCATTGATACCGATACCACAACCTCGGCTAGCCCCTATATCTTCAACATCTCGACCCGTAGTAACTACGGGATGTGCGGCGTTTACGCAGATGGCAACAAGCCAAGCGGCTTTAAGTCAATTGTGCTGGCGCAGTTCACCGCTGTCAGCCTGCAACGCGATCTGAGCTGCTGGCAAAAGTACAGCGGCGGCGCCTGGGGCTCCTTTACCGACTACGCCGATCTAATTAGCACTGGTCCCGACAGTGTTCGGATGAACCCGAACCGCCGGTCATTCCACATCCGCGCCGTCAATAACGCCGTTATTCAGGAAGTTTCTGTCTTCGCTATTGGCCAAGGCGTCCATCACTGGACTCAAAACGGCGGCGAAATCACAATCACCAACAGTAATTCCAACTTTGGTGGCTGTGCTGCAATCTCTGAGGGCTATCGCGGAACCAGCTTTACCGCCGACAGCGACTGGAACGTCAGCCGATTCCGTGTCGCTAACAATTTGAGCGAGCTGTCCAGCAATATCCGTCGGATCTATCTGGGTACTGTCAGCGCCGTAACCAGCAGCTCGATCACACTGACCACGGCATTGGGCGAATCAGTAACGGTTCCCGGTGTACCCGACGTCGTTGCAAAGGACGGCTACACCCTGCGTGAAGACAGCTATGTCTGGGTTGAAAACCCTCTGGGTCAAGACTGGCGCAGCACGTTTACTGCATCCGCATGGTCAACCGGAGATACCGACCTACTCAACATCAATGCCGCACTTGCTGACGAGGATGGCACCGCTCCTGGAAATACCGAGGCCGGTGTAAGCAACGCGGTTGGCAAGCGCGTTTATATCCGCCGTTTTGTCGACACCCGTACTCCCGCTCAGCGCCGTTACAGCCTCAAGCTCTCGAACACTGGAACGGCACGCCTGCCGATCCGCGATTACGTTCTGCAGACCAATACTGACGGCGCCAGTATTGACACTGAGATCAGCTCTGCATCTGCCCTACTAATCAACAGCTCCGGTAAGACGACACTTAGCGGAGTCAGCAACGCGGCTGAGATCACGCTGCGTCGTGGTAATGCGTCGGTCAGCTGGACCAGCGGCACGATGTATAAGAAGGGTCAAACCGTAAAGCGTGCTGAAAAACATTACACCTGTATCGAAGACAACTCAGACACTGCATTCGACGCAAATAAGTGGGACGAGAGCTACGTACACATGCCCTCGGCCTTTAATCCCGAGGACTTCTACAAGAACGAAGCCCCAATTCTTACTTTTGACAACGACACCAGCGGATCCGAAGACTCCACAACACTCGGGTACAACTTTTCAACGCTCTGGGGAACTGACACACTCATTCAGGCGCAATACAGAAGTGCAACCGACTACCTCGGTATGCACCTGTTGCTTACCGCTCTCGGATTCACATCGGCGCAAGCGCATACTCTGTTGACGCCTAAGGCTGAGGCAAGTCGAGACCGCGATCCAAGCAGCAGCGCGGACATGAGCAGCTACGTACCAAGTGGTGCTGCCAATTCGCTGGCCAACTGGCCGATCGAGTTCCGTCGTCCCAGCGTTATCCGCCTCTTCGGTCATGCGTGGGAATGGGCCGGGTATCTCAACTACACCAAAGCGATTCCTCAATACCAGGGCAACCTCTCCGCGCAAAACAGGTTCACCTACTACTTCACCAACGTCGACGGCGGTCGCGTTTACGCCACCGGCTTTAACGAGGAAGGCTACCAAGTTACCCCTCGTGGCTTGGAAGACGTAAGCACGGGCCAGACCCTGAGTGTTGAGAATCTCGGTGCCAATGACATCACGATTGATCAACCGACTGAGTTGAACGACCTGACGTTGACTGGTACGACCACAATCAACGACACGCTAATCGTCAATGCGACCAACGTTACGTTCCCTGACGCGCTTTCTGCCACAACCACTAATGCAGGCGTTGGTGAGATTGCGAGCATCAGTGAGATTCAAAACACCGGACTTGCGACGACCGATAACGGTCTGAACAGCGCGGGCAATAAGTTCATTACCGCTGCTGGTCTTAAGTACTGGGCCTCGTGGGCCAAGGTACTCACACAACGCACTGGTACGACCACCCTTTACGTGGTTCCCGATAATGCAACTAATGGGAGCAGCTACAACTTCAACGGCACCACTGCAACTTTGGCCGGAGATCCTAATCGTAGTGGCGATACGCTTGCTGCCGATCCACCGACAACTCGCGCAAAAGCTGTCTTCTTCAGTCGCGCCGTTGCCTATGCCAACTCGACGTTCAGTTCCCTGGAGACCGTCAATTATCAATTAGCAAACGGACCGTACTGGACTGCGGTGAGTTTCAACCACATCGCCAACGTCACTGGTGCGCAGGCTCAGTTTCCTGCTGTGCAACACCTAGCTGATTTCACCGCATCCAGCACTACGCCTACTACTGGTGTAGCTGCTCTATATACGTCGACTTTTAACGCACCTACCTTTGCGACCATACTAACCGTTAGTGCTAATACAGATATTGAGCGTATAGTTAATACAGCCCGACCAACGTCGCTCAGCTTTAATTTCGGTGGTTCGGTAGCTGGATGTGTCTGGCTAGGTGCCGACAAGACACTGAATTACACTACACACTTCCCCGATAGTCTTTACAGCAGTTTTACAGACATTACCACCTACAGAACTAGCTCTGTAACTATTGAGGATTTTATCGACAGCTATATTACGGACCAGTTTGCCTCTTCCTACCAGTACGATAAGTTCTACGGGTTTGATACCTTAATACTGGGCACTGGTACTCTTATTGTTCGTGATTGTGTGTTCGGTCCGAAAGCAAGTGGTGTTGGAAATATCGGGTACGGCGTAGTTGATGGCATTGTTCGTGTCACGGCCGGAGACTGCACAGTAGATATGAATGGTATCTACCTCATGGGTAATATAACTATCACACAGTTTGCAGATGCAGAAGCGAAAGGTATCACAGTTATAGGAAGTAACGTTTACGGCACCCGTAATTGCCAAAGTTTAGTCACACAACGAACTACTACATCGACACCTGTTAATTTAATTTTCCGTATGAATTACAGGGAAACGGCTAATACGGTAGGCGGCATTTTTGATATGGACTTTGATCGCAACTGTCTGCACGTACTGGATAACAACGGCAATTACGGTTTGTTGGCAAACCGCGCCGCTACCGACGGAACCCGAGGTGCAACATTCACACATTTAATTGGGCTTCTCACGCCCGGATCCACTTTTACGATGGGCGGCTATTCCTTCTACCAAAGCTCTTTTGCGTTGGCCAATGGGCACCACGGAATTGCTGGTGCGTTCGGTGATGTAGGTACTTCAACCTTAGGTCCCGTAGGCATCGGATTAGACCGTGACCCGATCAGCCTGTTTAGGCTCGACTCCTATCACGCTTCCTTGTGGCAACAGGCGCGAACCGGAACGAGAGTTGAACACAATTTATCCGCAGTTGTTACTGCATCGATAAGCGGCACGACAATGACGGTGTCGGCCGTGACCTCAGGAAACGTAACCGTCGGTGCGCTGATCACAGGAACAGGGGTAACTGCTGGCACCACGATTACCGCACTAGGCACTGGTACTGGGGGTACGGGCACTTACACAGTCAGTGCATCGCAAACTGTAAGTTCGACCACAATCACGGCCACGCCAAATTTCAGAAACGGGGTTGATCAAACCGCATACGCAGACTCGTCTAACAATGTGCTAAACATCAATTCGTCTATCTGGTACAAGGGGGTCGATGTTGCGACGGGCCAGGCAGTCGGCGGCGACCTTGATGCCTCCGTTGGTGGCGGACTTGGGTTCTACGGGTAATCGCCGTTAATGTAGAAGCAGGGTTGGTATAGCCCTGCTTTTGCGTTCGGAGGTATTCCGGTGTCCCTTCAGATCATCCTGAAGAACTCGTCTGTATCGGGCCAGGAGCCCACAGCGAGTCAGCTGGCTAACGGCGAACTGGCGCTGAATTACCACGCCAACGGCCCATTTCTGACCTGCAAGGATACCGCCGGAGTCGTTCGTCGTATTGCAGGCGTCTGGATCAACACTACTGCTCCGACCAGTCCGCAACCCGGCGAGTTCTGGCTCGACACCAACACCACACCTGCCAAGCTCAAGGTCTACAAAGACAGCACCGACACTTGGATCGACACAATTCCAGTGCCGGTCGCCTCGACGACGACAGCTGGCATTGTTGAGCTTGCCACCAACCTTGAAACTCAGACTGGTGCCGATACGCTGCGTGCCGTAACTCCGGCATCGCTCCAGTCCAAGATTTCGGACTCGACCAGCACGACCAGTTCAACCACCATTGCCAGCAGTACGGCAGTTAAGTCGGCCAAGGATGTTGCTGATGCTGCGCTGCCTGCCGCAGGTGGAACGATCAGCGGCAATCTGACGGTCAGCGGTGATCTAACTGTCAATGGCACGACCACCACGATTGACACCACAACGTTGATCGTTGAGGACAAGAACATTGAGATGGGTGCGGTTGCCACCCCGACTGACACCACTGCAGACGGCGGCGGCATCACACTTAAGGGCACCACCGACAAAACCCTGAACTGGGTCAATAGCACCGATAGCTGGACCAGCAGCGAAAACGTCGATCTCGCTAGCGGCAAGACCTACAAAATTGCTGGCACGGATGTACTGAGCGGCACCACGCTTGGCTCCGGTGTTACCGGCTCCAGTTTGACCAGCGTTGGAACTATCACGTCTGGCACTTGGAACGGCACCCAGATCGCAACAAATTACATAGCCGATGGTGCAGTTACTAGTGACAAGATTGCAGACGGCACTATCGTCAACGCCGATGTCAACGCTTCTGCCGCAATCGCTGGCACCAAGATCAGCCCCGACTTCGGCAGCCAAACTGTCCAAACCACCGGCGTAATCAGTCATGCGCTTGGTACGGCTGGCGCACCCACCGTCACCTTCACCGGCGACACCAACACCGGCATCTATAGTCCTGGCGCAGACCAAGTAGCCATCTCGACTAATGGCACTGGGCGCTTGTTTGTTGACGAGACCGGAAAAGTTGGAATAAACGATAGCAATCCTGGAAACTATCTTTCGGTAGTGTCTCCCGCTGGGAACGCTTATATTCGCTCGACCCTTACAGGTACGGGGAACGGTTTCGTCGGAATGGATGGCACGTCGTCATCATTTTCTATTGGTTCTACTACCAGTCATTCGCTACGTTTTGTCACTGCAGGCACTGAAAGAGCGCTGATTGACACATCGGGCCGCTTAGGTCTGGGAACTGGTAGCCCTAGCGCACCGCTCCATCTCAACAGTAGTTCAAACAACATGCTCTTTCTAGAGAGCAGTGATTTTAATGCTGACATCATTGGAGCAGATACCACGGGTTCCACACGAATCCGATCTGAAGGAGGCGAACTTTCTTTATGGACTGGAGGAACTGCTAGCTCGTCTACTGCGGCATCTGCCAGCGAACGCCTCCGTGTCACATCCTCTGGTTTGGTGGGTCTGGGAACCACTACTCCTGGGGTATTGCTTGAATTAGGAACAGCAACTCCTATTCTGCGTTTCTCCGATACAAATACAACTGGATACCATCAAATTCAATCGAGCAATGCCAATTTTATTATCAACGCGGACCCAAGCAATGCAACAGCAAGTTCCTCCATTTCTTTCAATGTAGACGGCAGTGAACGCGCCCGCATCGACAACGACGGCCGCTTAGGTCTGGGGACTACGAGTCCTGCAGACAGGCTGCATATCTATGAGGGTTCCACAAATGGAGCAGTCATTAGGCTGGAAAACACCGATGGTGAAGCATATCTCTCTGCAAACAATGACAACCTTTATATTGACGCAAATAAGCATATTTTTAGAACACAACCCGGCACCGAACGCGCCCGCATTGACGACTCGGGACGCCTGTTAGTTGGCACGTCTAGTGCGCGTGCTAACTTCTTAAATACCACAGGCACTGCACGATTACAGGTAGAAGGTACTGATGCAAACAACAGCGTTGCAAGTATTACTAGGAACTCTGCAAATGCTGGCGGCTCTCAACTGTATTTAGCTAAGACAAGAGGCACCGCTGTTGGCGACAACACTATTGTGCAGACAAATGACATACTGGGGACCGTCTCATTCCAGGGATCTGACGGCGCAGAGTTTGTTGAAGCCGCCACTATTTCCGCTTTAGTTGACGGCACCCCCGGCGCTAATGACATGCCAGGCAGGTTAGTGTTCTCCACCACTGCGGATGGAGCATCTTCACCTACTGAACGTCTGCGTATTGACAGTTCTGGAAGAGTAGGAATTGGTACTACTAGCCCTAGTTATCCACTTGACGTGGTGGGATTAGATGGACTACTTCTTGGAACGGATCGCTCGAACTCCACCATCAAATACGGCATATTAAGTACAGCACATTACAGCACCGCTTCAAATCCCTTTGGACTTGTTGTTGGTCTGTCAAACTCTACAGACAACACATTATTTTTAGGGGGCGGCATTTCAGGCCGAACAGCCGCAACAAACATTCAGTTTCTTACTGCAGCTAATAACACTACTGCTACAGGCACTGAACGCGCCCGCATCGATAGCTCCGGCAGGTTGTTAGTTGGCACGTCTACTGCGCGTACAAACTTTTACAATACTTCTGGCCCAACGGCAGCTTTGCAAGTAGAGGGAATTGATAACAATACTGCAGCTTTATCAATCGTCGCAAATACAAGCAGCAACGCCAACGCTCCACAGTTGGTTTTTGGCAAATCTGCGGGTACTGCAGTTGGTTCAAATACTCTAGTTGGCATCAACGTAAATCTTGGACGCATCGCCTTCCAAGGTAATGATGGCACTGAATTTGTTCAGGCCGCTGAAATTCGCGCAGATGTCGACGGCACCCCCGGCGCTAACGACATGCCGGGCAGGTTAGTGTTCTCCACTACTGCCGACGGAGAGAGCAGCCCGACGGAGCGGATGAGGATAAGCTCATCGGGGAATGTTTATATAGGCACAACCGCTGGAACTGCGCCTTTTACGGTGGCTGGCACAAATATAGAAGTCAGAAATACTAACGGCGCATATGTGAGTAATAGCCAAACAACTTCCGTTAGCACTTCTGCTACTACAATTGTTGCTGACGCAGGCTTCCAAGGTAGGCTTTGGGTTATTAACGGTGCAGCAAGTAATAATAGATTTTGCGATTTAGTTATGGCATCAACAGCCGCTGCGCCAGTTGTCGTACAAAGTTTTACCGCTATCGGCTCTCCTGCAGCAAGAACATACACTAGATCTGGCAGTGCCTTGCAACTCGCAATGGCAAGCGGGACTTACGACGTAAGGTGCATCGGGATGGGCGCGTAGTCCTACTCGCTAGTCACCTTCAATAGGCGGGCAACCGGCCATTCCCAACTGGTTGCAACTCCATTAACCTCAATCAGAACCGGCTACTACCATGCCCGCCGCTACCCCGACCACCACGTTTACTTGGGCTATCGCCAACCTCGAAAGAGAAACGGCTGATGGCTTTGTGTTCACCGCGCACTACACCGTCAACGCCAACGATGGCACCTATTCCAGCGGCGCTTATGGCAGCCAAGGACTGGAACGCCCAGAAGGTGACATGATCCCCTTTGCCGATCTGACCGAGGAGATCGTGGTCGGCTGGGTCAAAGAGAAATTCGGCGATGAAAAAGTTGCCGAAATCGAAGCCGCTCTGCAAGCTCAGCTCGACGAGCAGCGTGCTCCGTCCAAGGCTGCTGGGGTGCCCTGGTAAGTGTCACAGCGTGCCGGGAATGTACCCATACAGCTCTTGGCACGCTTTCAAATAAGCCCTGTGTGCTTTCTCAGGAGAGTCAAAGCATCCTAGGTAATAATTTTTTCCGTCTTTTTTAATGTGCGCCGACCATCTAGCGCATCTCTGTAGCTTTGTCACGCCTCTGTAGCCTGTCGCGTTTTTATCGGTACTGCTGTGGTATCGGTTTTCGCCATGTTTAACCAAACGCAGATTTTCGACTCTGTTGTCGTGCGGTCTTCTGTTGATGTGATCAATTAAGTTATTGCCAGGATCCTCGCCAGTATGCAAAGCCCAGACAATTCTGTGGGTCTTGTAGTACTTGCTAGCGATGCGTATTTTCCCCCATTCGCCCTCTTTCCACCAGCCAGCCACTCTGTTTTTTCTTATCCCCGGTCCGTTATTCCGCCACTTAAGTCCCGTAGGGGAATCGGCGGATAATTCAAGCAAGGTACGCAGCTCCTCAATAGGAGGCAAAGGGCTAAACTTAATCATCACTTGCGTGCAAAGTGGTCGAGAGCGGGTGTTGACGCACGCCGCTCGCACAATTTTACACCGACATGGCAACAAAATCCAAGACCGCGCTGGGGCGTGTCGAGCACAAACCCGGCAAACCCAAGCGCACCAGCATCGGGCAGGGTCAACATTCACGCCCGCGTAACCGCAAGCGCCTCAGGGGTCAAGGGAAGGGCTGATGCAACCCGGATCGCTCCAGATCCCAAGCATTACAATCCCGCCACCTCCGTTGATACCGGCGCCGCCTTTGGAATTACCAAGGGCGGTTTTGCCGTCTTATGCGCCGATCATCATTCCGCAGGCTGTTGACGCTGGCACGCCACAGGTTGAACTTCCGCAGCGCGAAGAGCACGCCGAGCCTGAACGCGAGACTCAACAAAATCTGCAACAGCTAGTAAGGGAAGCACTG
>Ga0129333_10001639_pt1 | contig 20421 bp, 8 predicted proteins | sample CPB6_08_DNA_FD_94474 | JGI IMG/M metagenome (GOLD analysis project Ga0129333, IMG submission 94474) | Freshwater to marine salinity gradient microbial communities from Chesapeake Bay, USA - CPBay_Sum_0.6_0.8_DNA | ecosystem: Environmental > Aquatic > Marine > Coastal | place: USA: Chesapeake Bay... | reverse complement strand
TAATTAAATTTTCTGGGTCATCTTCCATCGGATTGTGTTTTGGATCAAATCCAGTTTTTTTCAATTGTTCAGAAAAACTTGTTGTGCTTCCACCATAGGCAAGATATTTGATTAATCCACCAGCAGATTTAAAAAGTGTATTTAATGATTTCTCAGTTAAGTGAACACCTACTTCTTGGCCTATTTCTGTTCCAGCTTCTATACTAAAATGTTTAGCTGCATCTTTAATTCCATGTCCAGAAATAGCCTTGACTCCTTGAGTAATAAATGCTCTTCCAAGATTAAATCCAAGACCCATATATCCAAATGTATGTAAAGCTTTTTCATTTGCTAATTCTTCTTCTTTAATTTTTTTAAGTGTTTCTGGATCAAATTTTTGAGTAGCTTTATTTTTAACACTTTCTAAAAAATCTTTTCTTTCTTGCATATATGAATATTTATCTTTGTCATCAACTAAATTTACTCCTTCTTCTTCATATCTTTTTTGTCTGTTCATTTTTTCATAAAATGCTTTTTTTCTTGCTTCCCCACCATCTTCTAAATAAGTCATTCCACCAGTAGATGAATATCCAACATCTTCTCCATTATTTATTGCATTTAATAAGTCAGAATGTTTGGCAGTAGCAGCAGCATTTATGACAAACTCGCCAGGAGACAACATTGCTGGTACTGTATCTGTACCTTTAGGCTTAAAGAAAGATGGATTAGGGTTTGGTGCATAAGAAGGAACACCACCACCGGATAAATAATTTATTAGACCACCTTTAGATTTATTGTCAATTTCTTGTTCGGGTTGATTTTTATAAATTTCTTTAAGTCTTAAATTATATCCATTTTTCAAAATTTCAAGTTCGCTTAAGAGAAAATTTGTTTCTTTCATATCATTTGGTTCTAATGATGCATAAGAAGCAAATTTAAAATATTTTGTTGTTCTTTTGGATAATTTTTCAATATCTTCTTCAAAAAGTTGTGAGTCTTGATTTGCTATAAAAAATGCATTACGCAATTCCTTAACTTCTCTGACTGCTTTTCCAACTTGAGTTTTTGATCCTTCCTCAGTAACTCCAAATATGTCTGTATTTAATTCTTGTTTTTGGTTTTTATTAGAGTTTAAATTTCTAATATAATTTTGAACTTCTGCTATTTTTGCAACTTCTTTTTCTCCTTCAAATAAAATATTGTCAGCAAATCTTTCAAAACTTTTTTTGCCATCAATTTCTTTATTTATTGAAAATATTTTATATCTTGCTTGTTTTTTAACTAATTCTGCTTTTGCAGTTTCTGTATCTTCTATTGGGTAAGATAGATATCCAAACTTACTCATTCCTCTAAAACCTTTAGAAAGCTCTGCTGGTATTATTAATGGAAGAACTTGATTTATACTCATTGTTTTATTGATTTGATCAAGTAAAAATGATGGATCAGCAAATTGCTGAAAATATTGTTCTATACTTTTGTCTTTTAAAATAGATGGAACAATGCTTTGATATTTTGCGTCAAGAAAATTAACTTGTGGTGGACCTACTTTTGGATCATTTGCTGGATCATTTGCAAATAAAACTTGACCATAATCATTTTGGATTGGTTCTTGTAATATGCCATCTCTAATAAAAGATGGTTGTGCTTTTCTTTGATTTTCAATAATTCTATCTAATACATTAACTCCAGAATTTGCTGCTTTTTTAAGTCTGCTATCAGATATATTGTATGGTTTAGTTACTTCTTTCAGTAATTTATAAAAATTAAATTTTCCTTGAATATTTGCTTCTAAAAATTCTTTTTTACCAGATATAGTTCCAAATAATTTTTTATCTTTTCCTATTTTTTCTGATGCTTTTTCAATAAAAGCTTGAGGATCTTTTTCAACACCTTCTTTTCCATACCAATCTATTATTTCAGAAAATTCCTTGCCTTTTGATCTAGAAGCATTTTCAAAAGATTTTAATCTAATATAAGAAGATATAATTTTTGTTTGATTTTCATTTATTTGAGCATCAACATAATCACCATCTGTTATTTTTGATGGTTTTTGATCAATTATATTATTTAACTCTAATTGTCCTGACTCAAATAAAACTCTTGGATCAACTTGTCTTACACGATCCATATTTCTATCTTTTGTATATTCAGCAATAACACCAACTAATGTTTGTGCCTGTGCCTGTCTTTGCATAAAAATATTAGATAGATCTTTACTGCTTAATTTTCTTTTAAAGTATAATTGATCTTGTAATTCTATTAATTTTTTAGTGTCTCCAGAGTTCACACCTTTAATCATTTCTTTTGCCATACCAGAATCTATAAATCCTTTATTTGACAAATTAAATATTTCTTTGGATGTTTTTAATCTTCCTTCTTTTGTGTTAATTGAAAAAGATTTTTGTAAATCTACTAATTTTTTTTGTTCTCCAAAAACTCTACCAAAAAATTCACCAACATTAGGGGCTAATTGTAATGCTGTTTGACCAAGTTGTTGTAAGTTTAATGGTCCTAGTTCTGGTTTTTGTTCTTCTTGTGTTTGATTGGCAATTTTTTTCTTTTTTTCTTGATTTTTAATGAATGATTCATTTAAATTAACAAACCATTCTGAAACATTATCTCCATATTCATCTTGATCTAATCTTAAAGATTGATATATTTTACTAACCTGAGATTTTTCAATATTATTTTTCCACTCTTGATTATCTAAAAATTGTGTTCCAAATTGTCCAATAACAAGATTACCAATGCCTCTAGGAATACCGGTAACTTGAGTGACACTTTTTTGAAAAACTTTATCGAAAATATTGTCAACAAATTTATCGTTTTTTTCAAAATTATCAATATCTTTATTAAAATTTTGTTTTGATTTATTTATTTGTTCTATTTGTATTCCTTTCCAGATTGGACTATTAGGAACAAGTGACAAAAAACTGTCTAAATATATAAGTTTTGGCAATCCATAGTTAAGATTTTCTTCAAACAATGTTTTTCTATATTTATCAAATTCATAATCTATTATATTTACTGGATTTTGACTAATTCCTAAATTCCAAGAATAATCTTGTTGTGGCCAAAAAGTATCTATATTTTTATATTCTTCATTAAAAATTGAACTATTATTAATTTTATTTAAATCTTCTTCTGGATATTCTTCAGATAGTTCTTTTGGAGGTCCAACCACTAAACCAGCATTTTGATAATATTGAACCATTCCACCGTTAGCTAAATAAGAAGTTTTTCCACTATTTATAGATTGTAATAACGGTAAATTTTTCTGCGTTGCATTTTTATTTACTACAAATTCTCCTGGTGTCAACATTGCAGGAACTGTATCTGTACCTCTTGGTTTAAATACTGAACCTCCAACAGCAAAACCACCAACTTGAACTGGTGCTGGTGCTTGTACTTGAATACCTCCAAGTTGATTTATTTGTCCATTTAAAATATTTAATCTTTCTGTTGCAGCATCGGCAGCAGTAGATAATCCTTGTCCAGCTACAAGTTGAAGTTCTTTTATAGATGCTGTTGCTCTGTCAAATTGTTCAAATGAAATTTCATTTTTAGCTAAACTATTTGCTAATTTGTTTAATTTGTCTTCTGCTCCAGATCCTTTAATTTCAGTTTGTAATTTTTCTTTTTCTTTAGAAAGACCTATTTTTTTTTCAGATTTAAATATTCTAATTGCTTCTGCAAGAGGGTTATTGCTTCCAGAACTAATTCTTTCTTGAGTTAATTCTCTTACTTTTGTTGCTTCTGAAGATTTATATCCTGCCTGTGCAAGTTTTGCTTCTAGCTCAAGAGGATTTTGCAATACTCCACCATAAACTTTGCCTTCAAAATCAGTAATCCCACCTAATTTTTTAATTCTTTCTTCTTCTTGTTTGTTTTTTGCTAAAGCTACAACTTGTCCTTTATATGTATTAAGTTTTTCAAAATCTTCTTTTGTATTAAATCCAGCAGCACCTAAAAATTTGCCTTCTTTTTGAACATCTTTTATTTTTGAAATTTCTTGTTGTTTGCCTAATTTTTCACTAATTAACTGATTTTTTTGAAGTTCTTGTATAAATTTTTGAAGTTCAGAATAAAACTTTTCATTTCTAGAATCTAAATTACTAAAATAATCTTGTTGCAAAGACTCTTGATTTGATATTATTAGTTTTTGTGCTTCTTCCTGTTGTGCAAAAATTCTTGCTTGTTCAGCAACAAGAGCTTTCTCTTCTGACATGTCATCTTTTCCAGCACCATATCCACTAACATCAAGTATTTGATCTGCTATTTTTTTACCAGCACTTCCAAAGTTATCTAAAAAGTCAAATAAAACTGCATTCTGTTCTGTACTAAGTCCAGCTACACTTCCACCTCTTGCCTTGACTATGTTAAATAGTTGCTGCCCTTGCAACATCTTCTGTTGTTCTTCTGGACTTTGAGTAAGAAGTTTTCTTCCTAAAGATCTTTTTTCATCAATTCCTTGTCTTACTTGTGCAAGTTTTGCCTGTGCTGCTTCAAGTTTTTTCGACTGATCAGTAAGATTCTTTAAGGCATCATTTAAGTTAGATGCTTGAGATTTTAACTTTGTTAATTCAAGTGCTGCATTTCTAAAATCAGCACCAGCATTTGAAGATTTACTTGTAGCTTGTACTTTCTGTTCTTGTGCTCTTATTTGTTCTTGTGTTTTTGCTAATCTAGATGCTATAGCAGCAGGATTTTCTGCTGCACCAGCACCAAAACCAGTCAATCTTTGTTGTTGTTCAGAAAAATCTTGTCTTGCACCTCTAAGATTTATGGTTTCTGCTACTCCCTGTCGTACCCCAGGAAGTCTCTGTATCTCACTTGCCATAAAAGATCTAGATCTTGATCTTAATTCTGAAAGTCTTCCTATTTGATCTCCAATTGCTTTTTGTCTTTTTGCAAGTTCTTCTAAACCACTTATGTATTTATTTCCTGCATCTGTTAGTTTGTTGTCTATCTCATTAAATGCACTAATAAGTGGACCAGAAATATCAGAAATTAATTTTTTGGAAGCCTTAGATACATCACCTCCAGCTTCTGCTAAAAGTTTTGTAAATTCTTCTGCTGATACTTTTCCACCAACAGATGAAACTACCTGTTCGGCAGCAGTACCTGTTATACCTCTTTGTTTAAGTCCTTCTTTTAAAGCATCTGTTATTTGTGTAGCTGTGTCCTTGCCTGATATTGGATTTTCAACAGAATTTGCCAAAATGTCTGGTAAAATTTGAGTTGCAACATTTACTGCATTTCCTTGGGCTTTAAATTGTTGTCCATATGCACCAAGAATTCCAGCAGACTCAGTTATTGCATTATTAAAAACTGAAAAGTCTGGTGTTGTTCCACCGTATTTTTCAGAAAACGATGTTAGCTTTGTTGATCCAATTGATCCTTCAAACAAAGCAGCATTTGTGTCTAATTTTGAAGAGAAAGAATCAGCAGAAGCAGCAGCAGCAATTACAGCATTGCTAAGTGCTTCCATAGAGTTTATAGCCCTTGCATTTTCTTGTATTGATTTAGTTGTTATGTTTTTTATTTTTTCTGCTTGAAATGATTCTTGTAAGGTTTTTATAAATTGTTTTTCAGCATCTTGAATAGTAATATCTTGTGCAGAAGCAATTCTTGCTATTTGTTCTCTTCCTGCACCACCCCCAGAAGACCTTAATTTTTCAAGTAATCCACCCCTAATATCTTCAAAGTTTGTAGTTGCAAGATCACCACCAGTAGATTTTATTCTTAAAGCTTCATTTTTTCCTATATCCTGACTAAATTTATTTAATACATTTGTAAGTGGAACTAATTGTGCTGCTTCAGTTTCTTTTCTTGATCTTTTAAGTGATTCATTAAGTTTTGCTTGATCTACATCTTTACCAATCAATCCACCACTTAATTTAAACAATCCCGCTTGAAAAGCACTTGCGTTTCCACCAGATTCTTCATAGGCTTTTACTTGGTTTTCTTGAGCTAAAACAGCTTGGTTTTCAGATATTCTTCTTAAAGTTGAATCATTAACCTCAAGCAAGCCATTAGATACTCTTTCAAATATATTCTGTAAATTATTAAGTGCTTGTGCTATTTTTGCTTCTCTTATTTTTGCTTCTGCTTCTTTTATACCATTATGATACCCTTCAAAAGCACCAACTATACCAGCTATGCCAGCACCAAAACCGGCAACAACAGGGCCAAATTGAGCCAAACTTTGAGCAGCAGTAGCAGCATATGTAGATGCTGAACTTAATGCTTGACCAAATCCATATGATGCTTTAAGTGCTGATGCTGCTGCTTCATCTACTTTTACTGTATCTCCTTCACCTTTTGAAACTATGCCCTCTCCAGTTCCAGCCCTTTCTTTTATTTGTCCACCAATTAAATTTGCACCAACCGCAAGTGTAGTTAATTTATTTGCTATATTTTGACCTCTAGCCTGTACAAATTGTTTTTCTCCTTCTGGACCAGCTTCAAAGTCTGTTCTTCTTGAACCAAAAATTGCTCTATATCCTAAGTCTTGTAACTTACCTTTAGTTGTAAGTTCTCCACTAGCTTTATAACTACCACCTCTTTCTAATTTACTACCAACATCTAAATCGCCAAGCATTTGTCCTTTTTCAAAAATTCCTCTTCTTTTTCCTCTGGCAAATTCTTGAGTATATTGTTCAACACTAGCTTGTAAACTAATTTCACTTATTGGTTTTCCTTCTTTTTCTGCTTTTGCTCTAAGCTGTTTTCCTACAGATTCTCTGTATTGAGCAATAATATCAGACTTGAGCATTTCTCTTTCGTCTTTTCCAGGTTTTCTTTTGAAATCACTTGCATATTCTTTTTCTTTTTGTTTTAAAATATCTTCTACTGATCCTTTACCAGATAAAGGTTTTGTTTCTCCAATTACTTTTCCAGCAAGTAAAACTTTGCCCGATGCATCTTGTTGATATTCATCTAATAATGCTGCTGACTTTTCTGCCTTTAATGTTGATGCTGTATATGCATTGGTTGCATTAACTGCATTTTTTTGTGCTAAACCTAACATTCTTTGCTCTTGTGCAAGTTTAGCATTTTCTGCATTGAGTATGTTTGTATTCTTTGTGAGTTGAACATCGGCAGCACTTGCAGCACTTATTGCTCTGTTTTTTTCTCTCATCGCAGCATTCGCAGAATTTGTGGCTGCTACCAATGCTGCATTAGCAGCAACTAATCTTGGATCAGTTGGTGCTGCCCCGGCAGCGGTCAAAGTTCTTATTTTTGTTTGTTGTTTTGAAGCTTCACTTCTATATTTAGCTTCTTCTTGTGCTTTAGCTCTAGCTTCTTTTTCATTTTTATCTTTAGCTTTAGAAGCAGCAGCAACATCATTTGATGCTAAATTAACTTTGTCTTGTTGAACATTAACTTTTGATTGTTGTCTACTAACTAATGCATTTGCACTATTCACTTTACTTTCATCTGCCTGTCTTGCCATTTCATCAGATGTATATTGATTTTGTCTTCTTTGTATTTCGTCTGTTTGTTGTTTTACTTCAATTTGTATAGTTGCTTCGTCTTTATTTGGATCTTCATATCTTAATTGTTCTTCAAGAGTTTCTTTGAGTTTTTCAATATCTTTTGGATCATTAGCATCAAACTTACCACTTCTACTTAACCCAATAGGACCACCCCTTGCAAATTTAGCAAACCTATTCATGCTATGTAGTCTTGAAGGTCCAATTTTATTTGCCTCTTCTGGACTATATACATACTCACCTGGAGTTAGTAATGCAGGAACAGTACCACCACTAGCAAATTTTGAAGCTCTTGCTAAATTATCAGCACCTATCTTATTAACTGAAGATTTTCTAATTACAAAAGATCCTTCTGGCAAATCCATAGGAACAGTATCTGAATTACCAGTTCCTGGCACTAATCCACCGCCAGCAAATCTTAATGACCTTAAGTTTTCTTCTAAATTTTCATTGGCTATTCTTCTTCTTAGTTGTCTTTCATTAAGTATGAGCCTAGACACAACACTTTCTTTTGCTCTTGATCTAAGTCTAAATAATGGAGAAAAAGCTTCTGGCCTTGTTGTTCCAGCAATTAATTGTTTGCCAACTAATTTTGTTGTGCTTGCCCCTTCTGGTTCATTTACTCCATATGTTCCTATATTTGAAAGTTGACTTTCATCAAATAGAGTTCTTTCTTGTGTTGGTGCAGATTGTCTTCTTAATAAATTATATTTTTCACCTTCTGTTTTCTTTTTTCTTTTTTGTTTAGGGGCACTTTGATTTTTTGCTATTCCATAAATATCTGGTTGTCCAATTTCTTTTTCTTCAAATTGTTGTTGCAATCTTAATGCTTGAGGTGATGTTCCAATAGGTGCTTTGGTTTGTACTGGTTTGTTGGCACTATAATCTTCTTTAATTCCAATGGTTTTTTGTTCTGGTCTTGAGAATTGACTTAAATTTAATTCTCTTGTGGCATTTTCTATTTCTTCTCTAGAAGATGCTAATTTTTCTCTTTCTTGTCTTTGTCTATCTATGCCTAACTTTCTTTGTATTTCTTTATATTGTTCAGATCCTTCAAATACTTTTGTAGGTCTTGCTATTTGGTATATGCTTTCTTCTTTATTTTCTTTTTCTATTGACGATATTAATTCATTTAAACTTGAAGCTGTTTCCGCTTTTGATCTTCTCTCTTCTGCCAAAGACTTCCTAACTCGTTTCTTTACGGCATTTTTTTCTGTTGCTATTCTTAATGCCTCTGCTCTTTTTTCTTTTGGTGTTTTTGGTTTCCATGGAAACGAAGCAATAGATCCAAATTTTATAAGATCTTTTTCAAGTTGAATATTTAGTGGTCCTCGTCTATCACCAAAATCGTAAGCAAATTTAAGATCTTTTATATTTTTTGTCGATATAAATTTATCCTGTGCTCTTCCTATTTTTGCTTTTAATTCCTCTACATAATTTGATGGTATTTTAGAAAGGAATTCTTCTAATGATTTAGCACCTTTTAGGTCATATAAAGGTTTTACATTTGCTTTTTCTTGCTCTTTTTTCTTTTGGGCTAAATTAAATTTCTTTCCAAGAAAAGTAAATCCAACAGACTTCAAATTCATTGAACCTGTTTCTTTTGCATTTCTTAGTATTTGTTTTGCGTCTGCTACTTTTTGATCAAATTTTTTCCTTTGTTCTTCTGTATAACCACTAATCAATTCTTGGACTTTACCACCATAAGCATATTTTCTAGATTGTTTTGCTTCTGAAAAAAGAGCACCAAAATTAACATTGTTAGACGAATTGGTTGGATTTAAAAGATCCATTTTTTGTGCTAATACTTCTGGATTATCTCCATAAGCATCTTGCATCATTCTTTTAAGAACATCAATTTCTATATTTTTATGTCTACCACCCAATATTCCTGCTGTCGAAATTTCAGTACCAGACTTTATGGAATCAGCAAGTGTTGCATGAGCTTCGCTCTTATAAAGATTTGCCATTTTTTCTGAAGAAATAAACTCTCTTAAAGAATCAATCTTGTCTTTTTGTTTTCTAGATTGAATAGTGTGAGCGTGCATTTCAGAAATAAGAGTTGTTTCTCCACTTCCTTTTCCATATGCACCCATGCGTCTACCAATAGATCCAAAAAGAGAATTCGCTAAAGGAGAACCTTCTTTTGCTGCTCCATATGCAACAGCATGAGCACCTAATTCATGTCTTGTTGTGGTTTTTTTACCACTAAAGTTAACCAATAAATTTTTCTCATAGTCAAAATTTCCTTCTTCAAACGAGTTAGTTCTAGCTTTTTCTTGACTTGAAGTCATTGCTTTAGCTGCTGCCAATAATCTTATATTTGCTGGTAGTTTATTGAGTTTGTCATATTTATTAGCTAATTCTAAATCATTGTTTTTAACAGCTTCTTCGTATAATCTTTGATTTTCAATAGCTCTTTTAAACTGAGATGCTTTTCTAGAACCAACAAACATTTCTGAAAATTGTTCAAAATGAGGTGATGTATGATCCATGTTCGGAAATTTTTCATATTCCTTTGGTTGTCTTTTAAATATAATTCTTGGGGTGTCCTGCAACGCAGACTTTAACTTCATGCCAGGATTAAATGAATTATCTAGAAAAGCTTTACGATGAGTTACTTCTTCACCTTCCATAAATCTTTGGCGATAGATTGGTCCACCAAGTTTTTTTTCATTATGCAAATATTGTAATGATTGTAAAAAATCTCCTTTTGCTCCTAGTATGGTTTTGCCTTTTTCTTTTGTATCATATGAACCATAGTATTCAAATGATCCTAAATTAACATTATCTCCTAGTTTTGTACTAAAACCTAATTCTTCAGGTTTTTTATAATACAATTTTGCTCTTAATTGTTTACTTAACAAATGATTATTTTCTTCTTTGCTAGTTTTAAATTTAATGTCTCCATAAATAAGTTCTGGATTTCCTTTTGTTTCAGTGTCTACTGGATAATTGCTTTCGGCAACCATTTTGCCATTTATTGTCGGTCTTGTAGCTGCTTGAATAGCACTCTTGTTTTTTTCAAGAGTAATATTTTCAAATTTTTTCCCCCATGCAGCTTCTGCTGGAGCAATCTTTCTCTTTAATTTTTTTAAGTAATCTATCGATAATTCTTTAAATTTTGGATTTTCTGTTTTATATTTCTCTAATGCTTTTGCTGTTGATAATGCTGTTTTTGGTTTTGTGTTGTCAGAAGCGTACATTATTGGTCGAAAATTTGGATCAGAATACAATTCAACATCTGAATCTTCCAAACGATATGAAGAATAAATATCTTTTTTATTTTCATCGCTTAATAATTCTTGTTTTTTTTCTACAACTTCCATTTTAATTGTGTCTTCTTTATTTAACATTTTGCTTTTATCATTATTAATCAGAGTATTTATTGACGATTTATCTTTTTTACCTCCTAGTTTTTCTAATTTTACAGGACCAGCTTCATAGTATTTAGTTCTTCTTACTTGATTCCTTGGTACAACCAACTCACCTGGCTCAAGTAAAGCTGGCACTTTATCTCCAGTTCCACTTCCAGGAACTATACCCCCTGTTCTCATTCTAAGAAACCCACCCTCTGCTTTTTTGGCAGTAGGTCTACCGTCAGATGAAGCTCCAGAAAAAAATCCTTTAGCAAAGGAGCCTATGCCTGTGCCAATTTTTACAACAGAAATTGCAGCAATTAGTGGAATTAAACCTTTTAGAGAATTGACTAATGACAAAACAGAAGTGGCAGCACTAATAAATGTGTCTGTTAAACCCCTAAACCCAGGACTATTTACAATACTTCTACCAACTTCAAAAAATGATTCTTTTAACTTCTGTAGTTTTACAGCAAGAGCGTCCTGTGCTTGACCAGCATTTACAGCTAATGAAACACTACCAGCTTGAGCTACACCCAAAGCTTTCTGTGCCGTAGCAAATTCTTGAATAAGAGGGATGACCTTACTGATCTGCCTATATCCACCTAATTGCTCAACAATGGCACTAAATCTTGGGTCTGTTGACCTTAGTTCAGAAAGACCAGCAGATAATCTCTTTATTGCCTCATAAGGACCAACAAACTGATTTTCTAGTCCAGCATCACCTAATGCTCTAGCTTCATTAGCTGTATATCTAAGTTCTATACCAACTTGTTTTAGTGCATTGGCAGTATCATTTCTTTGTATTCGTGTAAATATAGTTCTTAAACCAGTACCAATACTTTCTGCACTTTCTCTTGTTGTTTGTCGTACTGATGTAAATAAGGCAATAAGCTCATTTAAATTACCACCAGCAGCTTTGAAAGCACCACCAGTTTTTCTAATGGCTTCAATAATGTCTGATGCTTCAACAGCAAATTCACCAGCAACAGCATTTACAGAACCTAATGCTGAACCAAGATCTTTAGCCTCAACCTTAAACTGCTTCATAATTGCAATAGCACCTTCAGTCGTATCTTTGAGGTTATCAAAGTTTGGTGCTAAAGCAGCTTGAGCCATTGCTTCAAGAGCATCTTTGGTTTCAGAAAGTGATAAGTTTGCTTGTTTAAGAACAACAGCCACACCAATTAAATCTTTACTGGAAACACCAAAGCTTTTAGATAAATTTGTTATTTGATCGGCAACAGCAGCAACATCTTGAACTGTATCGCTGGAAACCTGTCTCAATCTAATCATTTCACGATCAAATTCTACGGCAGCAGAAATTGCTTCTTTCATCGTAGATATAAAAGCAATCATAGAACCAGCAGTAATTGTAAATGCAGCAAATCTTTTGGCAGCAAAACCAGCTTGTCTACCAAAACTCTCCATTGAATTTGTTGCTTCTTCAATCTGACTTTTTACTTGTTTAATTCCAGAAAGGCTATTTCTATCAATTCCAAGTTTTAATTGTGTGTTTGTATTTAATGCACTATTTAGCTGATTAGCTGCTGCTCTTAAAGCACCAGTATTTAAAGCAACATTTAGATTAGCAGTTAAATTAAAAGCCATTTTTATACCTCAATAAAAAAGGGCAGAGAATAAGCGTAGTTACTTCTACGATTAAACCCTGCCCATCTTTGCGATACTTTCCGTTTAGTTCTTAACTGTCTCAACAACCTCTGGTGTAGTTGCTGCTTTAACAGGCTCAACTTTTTCTTCGATTGGTTTGCCATCGTCATCAAGGAAAGGAGAAAATTCAACAACATAATCTCCTTCCTCATTAACTCGGTTACCATTTATATCAATGAGTTCACCAGCCTCATTAATATATCGTCCATCCTTATTTACCAATCTTCCTTCAGAGTCTACTCTTCTTCCTTGTTTATCGACCAAATGAAGTTCTTCATCTACAAACTTATATTTGGCCAAAAACTGATTCTCTGGAAGCTTCTTTTCATAGTCTGGATCAAGATTATAAAGCAACATGGCAAGATTTCCTGCTGCTTGGCCTGTTGCTGGATCATCATCTCGATTCAGATAGTCTTCGTATGTATTAAAATAAGGCTTACCTGTATCTGAATACACCGTACAAGAGCTAACCCAGTAATTGAATTGAGCATTATCTGCTTGTCCTTCAGCAGTATTATTGTCAAGTGAAGATCTTTCTGAGGTTAATGCCCTAAGTTCGGCACGATCCTTCCTCATTTCTAGTGCTAAGTCCTTTGCCTGATTGAGCTTAATGCCACCAGACTTAATCTTCCTTTCTGCCCCATTAATTTTTTCTAAAAGTTTACGATATTCAGCTTCTTTGTTGTCATCCCAAAGATTCTGTTCTCGCATAACATTATTAACTTTACCACGAAGAATTGCTCCAGATTCGACAGCATCTCTAAATGCTTTATTGTAAATCTTTTGCCCTTCTTGTCGTTGTTTTACATTTGGTCGAACTACACAAAGTTCGATTTCCTTGCTGTCCAAAGTTACCTTAAAAGTTTTCTTGTTTGTGACACTCATCATTAGTCCTCCTTATGTTTAAGAATATTCTGGTGTCTATTCCAAGATATAACATACTGCATTATTTCATTTTCGCAAGATCTTATCTGATGATTACCATTGTTTAAAATGTTTGTCCTACACAAATCCCATAATTCCCTCCACTTTCTTTGTTTATCAGTTAAATCTGACTCACTTATTCCATATCCCCAAATCTCTCCGAATGTTTGCTCAAAAGACGAAAGTGCCCCAATAAATGAGGTTCTTACTTTAGTAGATATAATTTTTTGTAATCTTGCTTTAGATTCATTTTCGTATTTTTTCTTATTTTTTTCTTCGTCTTTTTTTGAAAAATTGGAAGCATCTTCCATTTGAGAATATATATCCATCTTACTTACCTCCAGCGTTCATTTGCATTTGAATATCCCTCATAGAGTCAGGCATATGTTCTTCTGCAAGTACGCCATGTTTTTTAAGTGCATTAGCTCGTTCTTTTTTGATCATCTTTGCTGTCATATCATTTAATGAATCAATTTTTTTAGCATCTTCCTTGCTATCAGCAATTAAATATATTTCTTTGCTATTCCTTATTTTATCATTTTTAATTAAGTTATCTACGCTTGATGCAATTTCATTTTTCTTTCGTTTTCTTCTTTGTACAATTAACCAACCATCAAGCAAATCATCGTCTTCCACCACATCTTCTGGTGGTGACTCTGGATGTTCATAAATATTATCATACAATGAAGACCAAATGATAATACTTTTTTGTTCTTCTGTTAAATCTACAGCAGGAACACCAAATAGGCTGTTTTCAGACTTTCTACATGACCAAGTTGATCTCCAAGGATCAGTTCTTGCTATCTCTCTAAATTCATAATCTGATATTTTATTTTCAATAAATACTGATGTGGCATCTTCAAGAAGTGGGTCTGTTTGCTTCCAAAAGTCATCGTCTTTCCAAACACGATCACCATTTTCAAAACATAATCCTTTACCAACTAAATATCTCATCTTATTCATGGAGGCAAATCCCTCGCATGATAAATGATTATATAAATTTTTTTCTTTATGTAGTTCTGAAAACTTTTCTTTGGCTATACCCAACATTTTTCTAATTAATTTTCTTTCTTCCGATTTAAATGTGGCTTCAAACAATCTTACTTTTAGTTCTTCTATATCTTTTGGCATTTGAACTATTTGTTTTTCTCTTTCCTCATCCCAAACATTGTTGCTATACATGAAGAAATCTAATTCTTCTTGCACATATAATCCATCCAGTTCTGCTTCTTTAAATGATTCTATGAATATTTCTTGAGCGATATGCCGTGTATGACGATCTGGTTGTTTAAGCAAAAAGACTTTTTCATTGATTCTACAACGAAAAAATCCAGTAATAATTCTACTAATATATAGTTCCTTTTTAAAAAAATCCATCCTTACATTCCTAAAAAAAATGGGCAACAGGTTACCCTGCTGCCCATATATTTAACCTAATCTATTATAGGTCAGAAGTACTTCGCAAGCCAGTTGTAGGATCTACTGGATGCTTAATAGTGAAGTCATTGAAAGTCCTAAATGAATAGGTAACAGTTGCATTATTACCATCAGTACCACCGCCCTGATAGTTTGCAGACTGCATTTTGCATTTAGAACCAAGATCAATAACAGTACCTTCAGTAAAGACCAACTTAATGGTTTGATCCTTAAGGTTATTTCCATTATAGCTATTGAAAGATGATCCGCTTTCAGTAGCTTCAATGTTGTCACCAGTTTTTGCCAATACTTCAAAGTCAGCAGTAACTTCTACTGGGAATTTGGTATATCGGAAATAAGGTGCTTTTCGACCCAGTTCAAGAATCTGCTCACGACCAAGATTAGCAGAAGCAGAAGCTGACTGGAAAGAAACATTGTAGCAATTTAATGTACTATTAAGTTCATTTTTGCCTTCACTAGCACCAGTAGGAGTGATGCCAGGAATCATGGTTGGGAACCTTGACTTGTCCATGTTGAGGTGCTGCCTCTGAGCAATACCAGAAGCAGATCTTTGAGCACTAAAGTTAACGCTTTCATTATATGGATCAGCATCCCAACCAGTACCAGTATTATCTACTGGTTCAAAGTTTGGAGTCCACTTGCCAGTAGCACCAGTATTCCAAACCTTATTGTTTGCAACCATGGTTACTGATTCAGTAGCATTTCCATCAGTACCGATCTTGTAAGATACCTGACTAACAAAACAGCCAGAAACAACGCAAGTAGCACTAGGAGTACCAGATGCTGCTTCATTTGTGTCATCGGTGATTGAAAGTGCAAGAATTGCCTTCTTGTTTGATCGACCAACCAAAGTTCCAGAAGTAGCACCCTGAGTTCCAAGATGATACAACAATGGTTGTCCATCAAGAACTTTTTCAAGAGTAACTTCTACATCTGCAACACCTTCAATGTTTTCATAGATTGAAATCATACCGATTTCAAAAACCTGTTGAAGATTAAAGGTGGTATTAATACCAACAGACTGAAGACCACGAACTTCTTGATATGATGTTGTTCCATCTGCTGCAATGCCTACTGCTTGGCAAGCATAAAATATTCTTCGATTTGCCATTTTAAGAGTCTCCCATATTAAATTCTATCCAAAAATCAACCCTCATTCAATTAATACACCAAACTATAGAGAATCTATTGAGAAAGTAACCCTAATTGTAGACCTATACATTGGTGGAGCAGCTAATTGTTCTTGTGATCTTATCCTGTCAAAAGATATTAACTTCCATTGATAATTATTGCTAATTTGATCATAATTTAAGCCAGAAGGTGCTATTTGACCATCATATGTAAGTGGATATTTTTGTTCTTCTAGCAATTTTTCTTTGTTTATGCCCCAAAATCTTTTTTGCCATTGATTTATTATAATGTCGTGTATTTGTTTTCTATCCCAAGCTGTTTCTGCAAAAATATGCATTAACATATCTTGTTTATGTACTCTATTTATAGCACCTAGCTCATATGGGGTCATATTTATAGATGGCAATGTTTCTAAAACTATTGCTGGTAATTGAATTCTGTTAAGGGAAAGTACATCCCAAGCACCAGAACCTTTAGATGCAAATTGATTATCGTCAACCCTAAAACTGTCATATTGTATAGTTTGAAACCATGGAACATCAGAAGATATTATTTTTACATTTCTATAAGAATATTCACAACTTACATTTCCAGTAACTGGTATGGCACTATTAAATATTATTTTTCCTTCTGGATAATTTATTTTAAATCCAGTTGGGCCTGTTGTTTCTTTTGGTATAAACACATTGTTTATATAAACACCGCTAATATTTATTGGTTGATGACTATATTCAACTCCAGATTCCCATACCCAATCAGATCTTACTCCTTCCCAAACAAATCCATTTGCATATCTTGGATCTCTTGAAGGTCGTAATTTATATGATGGTAAAGAATGAGATCCTATGCCACTTGGATAAGTTCCAGTTGGTATTGATACATTTGTAAAAGCACCAATACATAAAAAACCATTTTGCAAAAACATATGTACAGATGTTTCTAGTTGATCCGAGAATAGTGGATCTCCATACGAATTCACACCATGGAATTTTATTGTCATACAATATACCTAAATGCTTTTTGAAAATGTTCTTGAAGTTTTTTCTCTGCTGCTAATAAAGATCTAGTTATCCAATTATCATCCTCAACACCAGACATCTCTGGACGAACTCTAAAACCATTTGTCATCTCAGGACTAATCATAAGTCCTCTGCCACTTCTAGAAGAACGAGTTCTTTTATATATAACTTCATAATCTGCAACAACTATTGTATCTCCAGCAAGTAAAAGCCAGTTAAGCCAATCTACAGAATTACCATTTGAATCATAAGAAGAAAAATCTTTATTTAATAAAAAATTGATTCCACCTTTTAATACTTCTAATCTAAGTCCACCAACGCTAAATGAATTTGGTCTAAGTTTTGTAAAACTGATTGAATTAGATACTTCTTTTACTACTTTTTCACCAACATTCTGACCAGATTCAAAACCAAAATCTATTTGTAAATCACCATTGTTTAAAGATGTATAAATACCATCTGGGTCTTTTCTCAATGCATCTTCAACGAACCTAACAACATCTGGCCTTACCATTGCAATAAATTGACTTAATCTAATAGATATTTGTTCTTTTATTTCTTTTGTTACCGCTTCAATAAATTCATTATTGTCTATTCTGACATCGTATTTAAAAGAAGCCATTTTAAGCTCCTATTCTATTCCAAATTCCAACCCAATATCTATTTTGAACTATATTTCCTTGATCGATTGGTTCGCCAGCAAGTTCATATGTGTATCGTATCATAGGCTCTAAACTTACTTGCATAATTAATTTTCTAGTTTGTAATACATCTGGTAAGTCTTTTACATATCCTTTTGTCTGAATAGTTCCTGCTGGATGCTGAATATTTGCTGGTATTTTGACAAACCATTCAGATGGAGTATTAGATATAAGCAACTTTATTGGTTTTGTTATCTCTGAAAAATGATATCCATTGCCGTCACACATTGGGCAAATACTTCCATTTGGAAAAGGCATTGGTCCACCATTAATCCAATGATTAGAAGACTTATTTCCAATAGGATCTATTATGCAATTAACGCATGGATTTGGTAAAGGTGGATAAACTAACAAGCAATCTTTGCCAAGTTGATCTATTAAATCATCTATGGCATCTTGTGCTATGCTTTTGACATCATCAGATAGTGTAAATAATTTTCCCATAACTTATAATACACCATCATGAATTACACAGTTATAGCTTGTTAAAAATTAAATAATCGTCAGAATGTTTAATCATTTTAAGTTTTTCTGATTTTTTATAAATATCTGACATTTCTTGATCTGGATTTACAATTATTAAACAATCACCAGTTCTTAAAAACTCTTCTTGTTTAAGCAATGAGAAGTCAGATAATTCTTTAGATAAATTTTTATAATTTATTAAAAGAGTCCTTTTGCCCTCATCTGGAGCTTGAAAATTGTCATTTTTATCTGTAAGAATAAAGTTTTCATAACTAAAACTATTTATACAAGACTTAATGTCTTCTTTGCTATTTTTAACATAATCGTCTACCTTGACTACTCCAAGACCTTTTTGGCAGAGAGCAATTGTTGATTGTAGTCCGTCTGAGCTAATATCTAAACAATATGAGCCACTTGCTGCCCAAACTATTTCTCGTACAGCTTCTACAGAAAGTCCACCAGAGATATTTGGTAAAGGCACATATTGCATTCTTAATCTAAGTAGAGATTCTTCAAATGTATAAATGAAAGGTACAATCTTTTCTTTTTCACAAACATAAGAAAACTCACAACCTTCTTTATAATCTTCCAGCACTTTTTGTGCAAAATCCCTGCTAATAAAATATAAAGGTGCATCATCAATTTCATCAATCTCTGCTATTTTATAAGATAGTTGAGAGTGCTTTGTTTTTAATGAAGACTTATTTATTTGATCAAATATAGTTATCTTGGCCTGTTTTGTTTTTATCAAAGGCCAAAAATCAATCATTATATTTATGTTTTTTTCTAGCCTTAAATTACCTTTGCATATTAACGCATAATCATTTCCTTCACTTACAAATTTTTCAAGAACTGATTTTAGATTTGATCCAAGCATATATTCTTTTTCTTTATTCCATTTAATCTTTTGAAAAGATTGTTCTGAAATTTCACTTTCTCTTCCAATTATATATGCCTTTACTTTTATGTTATTTTTTTCTGATGAATTTAATGGTGTTGGATTACCTATAATTTTAGATGAATCATTAATGGCTTTAAACAACTCTTCTTGCGTTACTTTTTTATTAAAATAGTTTATTACTTCTCTATGATTCCATCCAATTTCAGTCCATCCAACAATATAATTAAATATTCTGTCTACAACAGATAGTGGATATGGAACACCTTTTGGTCTTCCGAATCTATGTATCCATTTTAAAAATGTAAGACAGACTGCTTTTCCACCATTCTGTCTAAACTTTTCTTGAATGTATCCTTCTTCAGAACCAAAACCACGGAAGCTTGGATGGAATTGTGGCCAAACATCTTTTCTGCAAAGATATAGTCCACCTCCTTGCATTGGAATTTCAAACTCTTCTTCTGAATCTATTCTTGGGTCGTTGGCCCAAGTTCCATACATATGACCTCTCCAGCCTTGGTCAAAATGTGTAGAAGTATTTTTTTGATCGTCATAAAGAAGTGGGCCTTGAATTAAATTTTTTGTATTTTCATTTTTCTTTAGATATTCTTTTAATTTTTTTACTGAGTCCTTAACTAATAAAACATGGCAATCTATGCACATAACAAACTTGCCTTTTGCAAGTTCAAATACGGCATTTTTAGCAACTGCTGTACCTTGAGCGTCTGGCCTATGATAATAAGAAGCACCAACACTTTCACAAGCTTTTTTGGTGTCTTCACATAATTTTGGTTTTGTGTCTACGACTAAAAGTTCTACATCTTCTAGATCATGAAATGCTTTTAAAGACTGAAGTGTAAAATATACACCATCAAAATCATCGTATGTGGGCATACCGATAGTTAATAACATTATTTCCTCCTTTATTGTCCTAAAACATCATCTGACTAAGCTTGCTTTGCAACAAAAATACCTGACAGTTCATCAGATAAAACATTTACTGCATCTAATGGAACAAAATTATTTTCAAATACTAATTCTGATCCAGCACCAATCTTGTATGAAGATGTTGTATCAGCATCTGCACCAAAATTCAAGTACATAATTCCAGTTGAATTATTCCTAAAATAAAAATAATTTCTACCTGACTTTTCTGGAAAAACTTCTTGACTTAGTCCAGTAGCAGCTATGTAACTAGATCCATCTTCAATACTGTCACTCATGCTTGCATCTACAAGTTCATAACCAAAATTTCTTCCAAGACCAACAGGTTCTGGAATAGATGAAAATGTTCTAGTTCCATCTCTATTATATGTTTTAATTTGTCCAGCAGGATTA
>Ga0129333_10001638_pt1 | contig 20422 bp, 24 predicted proteins | sample CPB6_08_DNA_FD_94474 | JGI IMG/M metagenome (GOLD analysis project Ga0129333, IMG submission 94474) | Freshwater to marine salinity gradient microbial communities from Chesapeake Bay, USA - CPBay_Sum_0.6_0.8_DNA | ecosystem: Environmental > Aquatic > Marine > Coastal | place: USA: Chesapeake... | reverse complement strand
AGTCGGGACGCACGGCGCGAAGGTCTTCCGCGGTCGATGCGAGCCGCTGCCGAGCCTCGAGCGTTTTCGGTGGAAAAAACTCAAGGCTCAGGCCTGGCTTTTCTGCCATTGCCTGAGCTCCGACTAGTAGCGGTAGGTTTCGGGCTTAAACGGCCCCTCGATGGGCACACCGATGTAGCGGGCCTGGTCATCGGAGAGCGTTGTCAGCTGTGCGCCGAGTTTCCTCAGCTGAAGTCGCGCCACTTTCTCATCGAGATGTTTGGGTAGCACATAGACTTTGCCGTTTTCGTAGTAGTCCTTGTGGGTGAAAAGCTCTATCTGCGCGATGACCTGATTGGCAAATGAAGAGCTCATGACATAGCTGGGGTGGCCTGTGCCGCAGCCCAGATTGACCAGACGGCCTTTCGCAAGAAGGATCAAACGCTTTCCATCGGGAAAGATCACGTGATCGACTTGGGGTTTGATTTCTTCCCAGTCGCAGCGAGAGAGCGCGGCGACATCAATCTCATTATCAAAATGGCCGATGTTGCAGACAATCGATTGGTCTTTCATTTTCGCCATGTGATCGTAGGCAATCACATTTTTATTGCCGGTGGCCGTCACAAAAATGTCAGCCTTGTCGGCGGCATACTCCATGGTGACAACGCGGTAGCCTTCCATCGCGGCCTGCAGCGCGCAGATGGGATCGACCTCAGTGATCCAGACCTGCGCTGAAAGCGCCCGCAGGGCCTGAGCAGAGCCCTTGCCCACATCACCATAGCCACAGACCACGGCGACCTTGCCGGCAATCATGACATCGGTGGCCCGCTTAATGGCGTCGACGAGTGACTCACGGCAGCCGTAAAGATTATCGAATTTGCTCTTGGTAACGGAGTCATTAACGTTAATCGCCCGAAATGCCAAGGTGCCCTTTGCTGACATTTCTTTTAGGCGGTGTACGCCAGTGGTGGTCTCTTCCGTGACGCCGATGACCGCGCGCAAGTTGCGCTCATAGAACTTTGGATCGATCGCGAGCTGCCGTTTGATTGAGTTGAAGAGGCAAACCTCTTCTTCACTCTTTGGATGGTTCAGCAGCGAAGGATCCTTGGCGGCATCGGTGCCGAGATGCAGCAGCAGCGTTGCGTCGCCTCCATCATCCAGAATCATGTTGGTGGATTGGCCATCGGCCCACTGAAAAATTTGGTGGGTGTAGTCCCAGTATTCGTCCAGCGATTCGCCTTTGTAGGCATAGACGGGCACGCCCGCAGCAGCGATCGCCGCGGCAGCGTGGTCCTGAGTTGAATAGATGTTGCACGAGGCCCAGCGAACCTCTGCGCCAAGATCCACCAGGGTCTCGATCAGCACTGCGGTCTGGATCGTCATATGCAACGAACCTGAAATTCGGGCGCCCTTCAGGGGCTTTTTGGCAGCGTATTCATCACGAATGGCCATTAGGCCCGGCATTTCGGTTTCGGCGATCTTGATTTCTTTGCGGCCCCAGTCGGCCAATGAGAGATCGGCCACCTTGTAGTCGGGCTGGCCGCTGGAAGTAACAGGTTTTAATACAGCGCTCATCTCGCGCTCCTTTCATGGGTGTGAAGGGGTTCGCGAGCGCCGTTGAACAGAATCCAGCCCAAGCCTGGGAGGGCCGAAAAGGGCCCCCTCGCAACGCTCCTTGAGCAGGGAGCCGAAGTTTAAATCAAAGCTTCGGCTCCGTCACCCCTTCAGAGACCGCAGGCAGCCTTTAATGCAGCGGCCTTGTCAGTGCGCTCCCAGCTGAACTCAGCCTGTTCGCGGCCAAAGTGGCCGTAGGCAGCCGACTTTTCATAAATGGGACGTAACAGATCGAGCATTTGGACGATTCCCTTGGGCCGCAGGTCAAAGACCTGCTCAACAGCCTGGGCGATTTTTTCATCCGAGACCACGCCGGTGCCTTCTGTTGTGACCATGACCGAGGTCGGCCGGGCAACGCCGATTGCATAGCTGACTTGAATCAGGGCTTTTTTCGCCAGCCCAGCGGCAACGATGTTTTTGGCAACGTAACGGCCAGCGTAGGCAGCCGAGCGATCCACTTTGGAGGGATCCTTGCCGGAGAAAGCACCGCCGCCGTGGGGGGCTGCGCCGCCATAGGTGTCGACAATAATTTTCCTGCCGGTCAGACCGCAATCGCCCTGGGGGCCGCCAATCACAAAACGGCCAGTCGGGTTCACCAGGTACTTCATTTCGCCTTTGATCAATTCTTTGGGCAGCACCGGCTTAATGATTTCTTCGATGACCGCTTCGCGCAGTTTTTCCAGGCCGATCTCAGGCGCATGCTGGGTCGACAGCACGACGGTATCGATGCTCTCGGGCTTGCCATCGACATAGCGCAGCGTGATCTGGCTTTTTGCATCAGGGCGCAGCCAAGGCAGGCGGCCGTCTCGTCGCAGCATCGACTGGCGCTCAACGAGTCGGTGGGCATAATAAATCGGGGCCGGCATCAGCACCGGTGTCTCGTCGCAGGCATAGCCAAACATGAGGCCTTGGTCGCCTGCGCCTTGATCGAGATTGTTATCGTGGGCCTTATCAACGCCTTGTGCGATGTCGGGGCTCTGCTTATCGTAGGCCACCAACACCGCACAGCCTTTGTAGTCAATGCCGAAGTCGGTGTTGTCGTAGCCAATGCGCTTTAAGGTGTTGCGCGCCACCTGGATGTAATCGACATTGGCCTGGGTGGTGATTTCGCCAGCCAGCACCACCAGACCCGTATTGCAGAGGGTCTCAGCGGCCACGCGGGATCGTGGGTCCTGGGCCAAAATGGCATCCAAGATGGCATCAGAAATCTGGTCGGCGACTTTGTCGGGATGGCCCTCGGAGACAGATTCCGAGGTGAAATAAAAACTCTTAGACACACTACCTCCTGGGTAAAGACTCTCCAATTGCGGCGCTTCAGCGTTTTGAACCCGGCTGCAAAGAGAATCACGGGAGGCAGACGCTTTAGCGGAATTTGTCCGACAACACGTACACTCCGTATTGCCCCTCGCCCCGCAAGTTGTGAATTAAATCGGCGATAAGGCAACTATAAATCAGATGATCTTGCTGTTCAAAATATTGGCGCACCTGCCGCTTTCGGTTCTGCGCCGAGTGGGTGCCGCGGGAGGCTGGCTGATCTGGGCATCATCGGTCCGATATCGAGCGATGATGAATCAGGCTTGGCATCTGGCCTGCGCCAGTGGGCGGCTCTCGGTGGCCCCGGGCGAACTCGCTCGGCTCAAGCGGCGGTCGATCGGTCAGGCCGGGCTGCTCGTGGCTGAGCTGCCAAAACTCTGGTGCGATCCGCAGAGCGCGCCACAGGCCGAGACCCGAGGACTCGATGAGGTGCTGCTGGCCGCCCAGGCCGGACGTGGGGTCATTTTGCTGACACCACACCTTGGCGCATTTGAATTGGCCGCACGGGTCTTCGCCTTGCATCACCCGATTACCGTGTTGTATCGGCCAGCCAAACAACGTGGCCTGCGTCGGCTGATGGAAACGCTTCGGCCCGCCCCCAATCTTGCAACGGCCCCTGCGAATGCTGCCGGAGTGCGGCGCCTGCTGCGCGCCTTGCATCAGGGCCAGGCGATCGGCATGTTGCCGGACCAAGTGCCCGCGAACGGTGATGGGGTGTGGGCCCCCTTTTTTGGCCGGCTCGCCTACACCATGGTTCTACCCATCCGGCTCGCTCGGACAACAAAGGCACCGATTTTTTGGGTCCGCGCGATTCGCACTGCCCCGGGATGGAGAGTGGAGTTTGAGTCTTGGACGCCCGAGCCCGAGATCGAGATGGGCACAATCGAGCAAGCAGTGTTGGCCATGAATCATGCACTCGAGGCACAGATTCTGCAGGCTCCCGAGCAGTATCTATGGCCCTACAACCGGTACAAGACTCCGCGCGGCGTGCTGACCCCAGAGGGGGCCCGGCGGCCATGATGCATCTGCTGACGGAGATGGGCCTGTGGTGCGTTCGGGTGTTGGCCTTTTCTCCGGCAGTGATTCGCCGGCCGGTGGCGAGTCTGCTGGGCCGCGCGGCCCATCGATTTGCGCGACGCCGGCGGGCGGTGGCAGCGACGAATCTGCGCCTGTGCTTTCCGCAGTGGACTGATCAACAGCGGGCTGCCGTCATACGGCAGCATTTTGTTTGCTACGCGCGCGCCTTTATCGAACGATTCATTGTGTGGTTTGGCAATAAGGATGCGGTCCGATCTCTGGTCAAGCTCGAGGGGCTGGAGCACTTCCAGGCCGTGCAAGGCCGGCCTGTGATTGTGCTGGCTCCCCATTTTCTCGGCCTAGATGCGGGCGGCCTGCGCTTTCAGCTGGAGCAACGATTCGTATCAATGTATTCGAATCAGTCCAATCCCGTGCTCAATGCCTGGACACTTCAGGGCCGTCGTCGGTTCAATGATCCCATCATGATTTCCCGACAGCAAGGAATCGCGAGTCTGGCGAGATGGGTCAGGCGAGGCCTGCCGGCTTACTTCTTGCCAGATATGGATTTCGGGCCACGCGATGCACTGTTTATTCCATTTTTTGGTGTTCCGGCCGCGACAGTGACCAGCGTGGTGCGCCTGTCGCGCTCGCTTCACGCAGTGGTCTTGCCTCTGGTGACGACCATGACAGAGCGTGGTTATGTTGCCCGCTTCTATCCAGGATGGCAGCATCCCGACGATGATCAGCAAGAAACCATCGCGCAGGGCATCGCGCGCATGAATCAATTCATTGAGGCCCGTGTTCGCGAAACGCCGGAGCAATATCTCTGGACGCATCGTCGGTTCAAGAGCCGGCCAGAGGGCCAGCCCCCCGTCTATGGATAATCCATGGCCATGAAACTGAACTTCACCAAGATGCAAGGCGCCGGTAATGACTTTGTCGTGATTGATGCGACGCGAGCAGCCATCGAGATGCCGGCCTCAGCATGGAGAAAAATCGCTGACCGTCGATTTGGTGTGGGCGCCGATCAAATCCTTCTGGTGCAGGCCGCTGATGGGCCCGATGTTGATTTTGTCTACCGAATCTTCAATGCGGATGGCCAAGAGGTGGAGCAGTGCGGCAATGGTGCCCGATGTTTTGCCCGCTTTGTCCGCGATAAGGGCCTGACTTCAAAGCCGACCATTCGTGTTCGCACCAAGTCGGGTGTGATTCTTCCCACCATTCATGCGGATGGATCCGTCACGGTGGCGATGGGCGCCCCGAGCTTTGATTTGCAGGAGATCGGTTTTGATGCGGCAGGCCTGGCCCATCGACGTGAGGGCCAGATCGATCTCTTTCAGCTGCAGCCACCCAATGCTGAGGCATTCTGGATTTCGCTGGTTTCGATGGGCAATCCCCATGCCGTTCAGTGGGTCGAGCATCTTGATGCCCACCCGGTTGGCCTCATTGGCGCATGGTGTGAATCGCATCCGCGGTTTCGTCATCGGGTCAATGCCGGTTTTGTGGAGCAGCGCAACGCAAATGCGATTTCGATTCGTGTTTTTGAGCGGGGTGCTGGCGAGACCCTTGCTTGCGGCACGGGCGCCTGTGCGGCCGTGGTGGCGGGAATTGCCCGTGGAGTGCTTGCACCTTCGGCTCCGATTGACGTTCAGGCCCGAGGTGGTCGACTTAAAATCCAGTGGTCGGGCCTGCCGAAAGACCCGGTCATGATGACCGGGCCGGCGGAGCCTGTTTTCGATGGAGTGATGCAACTGTGAATCCGAAAGAACCTACGCTGGGTGATCCCGCAGCATTGACTGAAGAACAGGTCATCGGTTACCTGAAGGCCCACCCCGATTTTTTTGAGCAAGCGCCCCACCTTCTGTCTGAGATCAACGTGCCGCACCCGCAGTCAGGCCAGGCCATTTCCTTGATTGAACGTCAGGCCACTGTGCTGCGTGATCGCATTAAATCGATGGAACTCAAGCTTGCTGATTTGCTGCGCCATGGCCAAGAAAATGACGCGATCTCGGCCTGCATGCAGCGTTGGGTACGCGGGCTTTTTCTGCATGCCGATCCCGCAAGCCTGCCGCGTGTCGTGGTGGATTCAATCGGAAAAATATTCGCCGTGCCGTTGGTGGGCATCGGCGTATGGCGGCCTGCTGCGTTGCTTGCGGGCCAGGATTGGGTGGTGAGCGCAACTGCAGATTACGTTGATCAGATTGACGGGCTGCGCCTGCCGATCTGCGGACCCGCGAGCCTGTCGGGCGCGGCAAGGCTGCTGCCCGAGGCGGGCCGAGACGCGCAATCCATTGCAGTGCTTCCCCTGCGGGTAGGCGCAGCGCCGGAGGCCTTTGGGGTGGTGGTACTGGGATCCTCTGACCCAAGGCGATTCGCGCCGGATCTGGGCGTTGCTTTCCTTGAGCGCATCAGTGAGATCGCCAGTGCCGCACTCTCCAAGTGTGTTGAGCACCATGGCCAAAGCCAGTGAACTGATCGACACTTTTTTGCAGTCGTTGGCGCACGGCCGTCGCTATTCGGCTTTGACTGTGCAGGGCTATCGACGTGACCTCGATAAGCTCTCCCATGCGTTTTCAGATCGTCTGCTGACCGAGGCCAGGCCCGCTGAAATTCGTGCCGAGGTGGCCCGCTGGAGGGCGGCGGGCCTTTCCGCAAAAAGCATCGCTCGGCGGCTGTCGGCTTGGAGAACTTTTTTTGATTGGCTCGCCCAGCATTACGCCATGCCCATGAATCCCGCCAAGTCCGTTCGGCCTCCTCGGGCGGCAAGGCGTCTGCCTGAGGCGCTCTCGGTGGACTGGGCAGTTCAGTTTGTGGAGGGAAAGTCGGCCTCTGCCGATGCGAACTCTGCCGCCCTGGGCGCGCCCCCCTCGGCGGGAGACCCCTTCACGCAGTTGCGCGACCGTGCACTGACGGAGCTGCTGTATTCGAGCGGCCTGCGCCTGTCAGAGCTGGTCGGACTGAACTGCCATCCAGACCCATCGGTGGCCGCCGGACGCAACGGCTGGATTGACCTGGAGACAGCTGAGGCCTTCGTGGTGGGCAAAGGAGGCCGATCCCGTCGCGTGCCGATCGGGGCCCCAGCGATGCAGGCCCTTCGGGACTGGCTCGCTTTTCGGCAGTCGCAAGGCGAGGACCTCAGCAGCACCGCCCTTTTTATCAACCGGTTCGGCGGCCGACTGTCTGGCCGAACGGTACAGCGGCGATTTGGCCAGCGGGCAAGGGCCCTTGGCATGCCCACCACGGTCCACCCGCACATGCTGCGCCATTCCTTCGCCAGTCATCTGCTGCAGTCCAGTGGCGATTTGCGGGCCGTGCAAGAGCTTTTGGGCCATGCCCAGATCGCGACGACTCAGGTCTACACTCACCTGGATTTTCAGCGGCTGGCGCAGGTTTATGATGCCGCCCATCCTCGGGCCCGACGAAAATCGGCGCCCTCCTCGAAGACTTAAATTTTTTCGGATCCCGTATGACAGCACCTGTTGCCTCACAGACACCGGCGGCGATGATCCCGGTCACGATTCTCACCGGGTTTCTCGGTGCGGGAAAGACCACGCTCTTAAAGCGCATCTTGAACGAGTCTCACGGCCAGCGGATTGCGGTGATTGAAAATGAATTCGGCCAGGAGAGCATCGATAACGAGCTCCTCTTTGGCGACACGAATGAGCGCATTGTAGAGATGAACAACGGCTGCATCTGCTGTACGGTGCGAGGCGATTTGATTGAAATGCTGGGCCGACTCGCTCAACGTCGGGCCGCAGGAGAAATTCAATTTGATCGTGTGGTGATTGAGACCACTGGCTTGGCGGAGCCCGGCCCAGTGGCACAAACATTTTTCGTTGACGACGCCATCGCGGAGCGGTACCTGCTGGATGCGGTGGTGACGCTGGTCGACGCGGTACACGGGCCCCATCAGCTCAGCGAGCATGCGGAGGCGCAGGCCCAAGTGGGCTTTGCAGATCGGATTTTGATTTCAAAGGCCGATCTTGTAGACGCATCGGCTGCTGAAAGTCTGCGTCAGCGGCTCACGAAGATGAATCCGCGTGCCAGCATTCGGCAGGCCCACTTTGGTGAGGTACCCGTTGCAGAGATTTTTGACATTCGCGGATTCAATCTCAATGCGGTACTCGAGATTGATCCCGAATTTCTCGATACGGACGCAGGCCACAGCCATATCGACGATGTCCACTCCTTTGTGTTCAAGTCGGATCGGCCGTTCGATTCGGGCCGCTTTGAGGGTTTTATGGGCGCCGTCTCGCAGGCTTACGGCCCCCAGCTGCTTCGCTACAAAGGCGTGCTCTACATCAAGGGCAGCGAGCACCAGATGGTCTTTCAAGGCGTGCACATGCTGATGGGTGGCGATGTGGGGCGTCCCTGGCAGGCGGGGGAGAAGCGCCAGTCCAAGATGGTGTTCATTGGACGGAAACTGCCGCGGGATACAATCGTTAAGGGCTTGGAGCAGTGTCTGGTTTAAGCCGATGGGCGTCTTGGTGAAGTGCAAGACAGGTGTGGTGTCTGGAGAGGGAAGTTGGAGAGTATGGCCACGGTAACAAGCAAAGGAATCGCGTCTGAAAAAGAGCTGCTCGCGCAGCCTGCGGATGACTACATGAGCGCCGCTCAGCTTGATTTTTTTCGACGCAAACTCAAAGCGCTGGAGTCTGAATTGCGGGCCAATGCAGGCGAGACCACCGAGCATTTGAGGGAGACCGTTTTGGTGCCTGATCCCGCAGACCGCGCGACCATCGAAGAGGAACATGCCCTGGAGCTGCGCACTCGCGATCGGGAGCGCAAGCTGATCAAGAAAGTGCAGCAGGCCCTGATGCGAATTGAATCTGGCGAATATGGCTACTGTGAGGAGACGGGTGAGCCCATCGGTTTAAAACGCCTGCTGGCCAGGCCCACCGCGACCCTCTCCATTGAGGCCCAGCAGCGTCGCGAACTTCGCCAGCGTCAGTTTGGCGACTGAACCGAGTTTAGGAATCTTCTGAATCTTCTTCGGTGAATTCGGCCAGCGCAGCCGCACTCATCAGCAGTACTACCACAACGCAGTAGACCGTCTCGGCCAAGGCCCAACGCACCGCCAAGGGCGCTGTCCAGCCGATGCCTCTGAGCAGCCGGCTGATCAACAAAACCGCCAAGGCGGCCATCCACAAGCCCCAGGCGGGCTCGGGCAGCAGCCCAAAAAACAGCATCGGTGCCGTACCGATCAGCAGACAGGCAGCGCGGGATCCGTTCGAAGCGGGCCCCAGGCCGCTGATAGGATCCGCACGGGCGGCCACTACTGCGCAGCGGGCCCAGGTGGTGCTGCAAATCAAAATGATGGCGCTCCAGGCATGGTCAATCTCTGAGACTGTTTCAAGTTTGATCAGCAGCATGAGGGCCATGGCCAGGCCCGAGGGGCCGGTCAGCGCGGGCTGCTGCAGCCCTGAAGGGGCCCGAGGCAGCGAGGCGGCCAGGCCCACACACAGACTGATCAGCAATGCGATTCGCGAGGGCAGCAGCATGCTGGCAAGCAGATACAAAACTGCTGTCATCAGGCCGACCAGCAGGCCAGCAACGCCAAGCGCAACCTGCGTCGTCGACGGATCGGGCAGTGCAGAGGATGCGGGCGCGCGTAGAGGCCATGGCCCAAGGCGCATGATTGCAGTAAATAGTTTTTTCAAGAGTCTGCAGCCTGCTTACAATGCGTTGAAGTGTAGATCATTCTCTCGACCGAACCGATATGACCAAAACTGCTGCTTCGATATCTGGCACACCGGATGCAGATGTGAAGGCCGCCGTACTGGCGGAGGCCCTGCCTTACATTCGTCGTTTTCATGGCAAGACCGTGGTCATCAAGTATGGCGGCAACGCCATGACCGAGGATAACCTGAAGCAATCATTTGCCCGCGACATCATTTTGTTGCGCTTGGTCGGCATCCTGCCGGTGGTCGTGCACGGGGGCGGACCTCAGATCGAATCGTTGCTCTCGAAGGTGGGAAAAAAAGGCGAGTTCATCCAGGGCATGCGAGTGACTGATACCGAGACCATGGACATTGTTGAGATGGTCTTGGCGGGCCAGGTCAACAAAGAAATCGTCGAGCTGATCAATCATGCAGGCGGCAAGGCCGTGGGCCTGACGGGCCAAGATGGCGGCCTGATTCGGGCCCGAAAAATGATGGTCAAGGCCGATTCAGGTTCTCAGGAAGTGCTTGACCTCGGCCATGTCGGTGAGATCGAGTCGGTCGATCCCGAAATTATTCATTCACTGCTGGCCAGTGGATTCGTGCCGGTCATTGCACCCATCGGCTCAGGACGTGAGGGCGAGACTTACAACATCAATGCTGATTTGGTGGCTGGAAAAATCGCTGAGATTTTAAAGGCTGAGAAATTGATTCTCATGACCAATACGCCGGGGGTCCTGGATAAGGACGGCCATCTGTTGACTGGGCTGAGCGCCCGCGAGATTGACGCATTGTTTGCGGACGGCACGATCTCTGGAGGCATGCTGCCCAAGATTTCATCGGCCCTCGAGGCGGCCCGAAGTGGTGTGCATTCGGTCCACATCGTGGACGGCCGCGTGCCGCATTGTCTGCTGTTGGAAATCCTGACCAACGAAGGCGTCGGCACCATGATTCGTTCTCACTGAGGTGCCCGTGGCACGGCCGTTATGGCTGATCGATCTGGACAATACCCTGTATGACGCCTCTTGGCGTGTCATGGGAGAGATCAATCGCAGAATGACCGCCTTCATGGCCGAGCGGCTCAGCCTCTCGGAGCAGCAGGCCAGCCATCTGCGCGAGCGTTATTGGCACCGCTATGGGGCAACACTGCTTGGGCTGGTTCGGCACCACGAAATCGATCCCTACGAATTTCTCGCTCAGACCCATCCTCATCAGGAGTTGCATCATCTGGTGCCGAAGTCGCGTGGGGGCCGCTATCGGGTCAGTCGGCTAGCCGGCGAGCGATGGCTGCTCACGAATGCTTCGCGTCGATATGCCCATCGACTCCTGCAGCTACTGGGCCTGAAGCGCTGCTTTGATCGTGTGATTGCGATGGAGGACATGAAGCTGATCGGCCGACTCAGGCCCAAGCCATCGATGCTGCTGATGCGCGCATTGCTCAGACAGTCAGGCCGGCCTGCAGAACGTGTTCGGTTGATTGATGATCACGACGAAAATCTTCAGGCGGCCCACCGACTGGGCATGCGAACTGCACGCGTGCTGACCTCAAAAACTGTCCGCAGACGGGCACGAGATTCGGGCCGACCCTTAGCCGCCCGACGACCAAGTTATGTCCGGCTTCAAGTACACTGTCTCGGATCGTTGATCAGAGCCCAGCACTTTCGTTAATACAACGCCAAGCTTATGCAGCCGGCAGCCCAGCATTCCCCAGCACAAACAGGACCGGTGCGGAAACGTCCGAAGCCCGGCGAACGTCGTCTTCAGATTCTGCAGACCATTGCGTCAATGCTGCAAGAAGGCGCCGCAGAAAAAGTCACAACCGCTGCGCTCGCTGCAAAGCTTTCTCTCTCCGAGGCGGCCCTCTATCGGCACTTCGCCAGCAAGGCCCAAATGTTCGAAGGCCTCTTGGATTTCATTGAAGAAACCATCTTCTCTCTGATCAATCAGATCGAAGCCCGGCCCGGAGCCCCGGCAGCCAGGGCCAGAGAAATTGTGCTGATGCTGTTGGGCTTTGCCGAAAAAAATCCGGGCATGACCCGAGTGCTCATCGGAGATGCCATTGTCAATGAGGACAGCCGCCTGCAGGCCCGCGTGAATCAGCTGCTGGAGCGGGTCGAGGCCTCAATCCGGCAATGTCTGCGGCTGCAGCGGGCTGAGGCCGAGGCCTCCCAGGCCTCGCCGGAGTTAAGCCTGCAGTCCGCCATGGCCATGGCCTTTGTTCAGGGCCGCTGGCTGCAATTCGCTAAAACAGGATTTCGCAAGCGGCCCTCGGATTCTGCCGAGGCCGTCGTGAAGTTTATTTTTCCCTAATTCTTCGGCTGCGCGATGTTCGCCCGTTGTGATGCGCAGACCGGGCACTGAGGATTGCGCGCAACACTCACCTGCTGCCAGCGGCCAGTTTTCAACTCCACGAGCGTGAGGCTCTGGCCTGCGGATGGCAGAGACGAGCCCGGATGTCGGCCGCGCACAATCAGCTTAATGGCTTCGGCAGCCTGAAGACATCCCATGACGCCCACCAGCGGCGAGAGCACACCGTAGGCGCCGCAGGCATGTGCGACGGGCTCTGTCTGCGGATCAAACAAGCAGGCGTAGCAGGCCTGCTCAGACTGCCTGGGATCGACACTCAAAAGCTGGCCAGACCACTCGATTGCGGCCGCACTGACGAGCGGCTTTCGGTGGGCGACGCAGCGGGCATTAATGAGCTGTCGAATCGACCACTGATCGGTGCAATCCAGCACCACATCCGCCAGTGGAATCGCCGCATCAAGAAGCGATGCGTCCACGAATCGGGGCTCGGCAATCACTTCAGTGCTGGGACTGGTTCGCCGAAGTGCTCTGGCACCCGCGATAACTTTCAATTGTCCGATGTCGTCGGGTCCAAACAGGGTCTGCCGCGCCAAATTGGTGGCATCGACCTGATCGCCATCAAACCAGTGCAGCTGGCCGATGCCGCTTGCAGACAGATACAAGGCAGCGGGGCAGCCCAGGCCGCCCGCGCCGATGATCAGAACGCGTGCGGCCTGAAGCGCGGCAACACCCTCGTCATCAATACCATCCAGCAGCGCATGACGGCTGTGACGAAGGGCCTCTTGATCAGCCACTCTCCGGACGGGCCGATGTCGCTACGGGTCTGCCCTTTAGGTGATTCAGCGCCTGCTGCAATTGGTAATCATCCGCGCTGCCGAATTCAATCGGCTTGGCATCGCGCGCTGCCTGATCGGCACTATTGCGCTGCTCCGGCTTTTGCGCGGCGGGCTTTTGCTTCTCGTTATCACCGCCTTTACTCGGCGCCTCACGGCCAGAAAGATGGCGATTGAGATCTGCTTCGCGGATTCGCAGCCGGTCCACAACTGCACCGTCGGCAGTTTCCTCCACCCAAAAGTCGGGGCTGATGCCCTTGGCCTGAATGGATTGGCCCTTGGGAGTGAAATAGCGGGCTGTCGTCAGTTTGATCGCAGTGTTACTGGTCAGCGGCAGGATGGTCTGAACCGAGCCTTTGCCAAAGGTCTGCGTGCCTAAAATTTTGGCGCGCTGATGATCCTGAAGCGCACCCGCCACAATCTCAGAGGCCGAAGCCGAACCGCTATTGACCAGCACCACCATAGGCACCGTTTTCGACTGTGACGAGAGTTTTGCCAGCGGATCCTCTCGCCCTGAGCGGTGGTAGTCGCTGGCAGCAGCAAAGTATTTGCGCTTGGAATCGTCCTGCCGGCCGTCGGTTGAGACCACCAAGGCTTTGTCTGGCAGAAACGCCGCAGACACGCCAATGGCACCATTGAGCAGGCCGCCCGGATCATTGCGAAGGTCGAGCACCAAGGCCTTCATGGGACCCTGCTGGGCCAATTGATTAAAGTGCTTCACCAGATTTTCAACAGTGTGTTCTTGAAATTGAGTGATGCGAATGTAGCCAAAACCAGGCTCGAGCATCTTGGAGCGCACACTCTGAATCTGAATGACATCACGCACGATCGTAAAAACCAGGGGCCGATTCTCGCCTTTGCGATTGATCGTCAGCGTGACGGGGGTCTTGGGTTTACCCCGCATCAGCTTGACCGCATCGTTGAGCGGCAGTCCCTTGGTGGCCTTTTCATCAATGCGAATGATCAAATCGCCGGCCTTGACACCGGCCCGCTCTGCTGGAGTACCTTCAATGGGGGAGATGACTCGCACAAAACCATCCTCCGTGCCAACTTCTAGCCCGAGCCCGCCGAATTCACCCTGGGTGCCTACCTGCAGTTCCTTGAATGCATCGGCATCAAGGTAAGCGGAGTGCGGATCCAGACCCGTCAACATGCCGCTGATGGCCTGCGTGATCAGCTTCTTGTCTTCAACTGATTCCACATAGTTGGCCTTAATCGCGCCATAAACATCGGCAAACTGTCGAAGTTCGTCAATCGGCAGAGATGCCCGCGTCTCGCGCTGCGCGACCGCTTGAAACCCCATGCTGAACAGCACGCCACTGATCAGACCTGCAGAGACCCATCCCACAACTTGAAGCTTTTTGGACATAACGGCTTTCTGGCCCGTGTCGGGCAAAAAATATCGGCAACGTTAGGCTACCGCAACGCTGAAAAGTTTAGGCGGTTTTTGCCTTGCCCTGATGGGCCACTGCCATCATGGCCGCCTCGATCACAGCTGGATCCGCCAGATAGCGTCGGCCGACAAATTGCAGCCGCTCATCAAGCTCGATGACCAGGGGCTGGGCCGTCGGGATATTCAGCGCCAAGATATCGACTTCGGACATCCGCTCCAGGTATTTGATGAGCGCCCGAATCGAGTTTCCGTGGGCGGCGACCAGGATGCGCTCGCCGGCCTTCACCCGCGGCGCGATGGACCGCTCCCAGACGGGAATGACCCGATCGATGGTGTCCTTCAGGCACTCTGTGGCGGGCAGCAGGGTCGGATCAATCCTTGCATAGCGCGGATCATGGCCTGGCCAGAATTCATGGCTCGGCTCAAGCGGGTCCGGCCGCACATCGTAGGCCCGGCGCCATTTCAGCACCTGCGCCTCTCCATATCGGGCGGCGGTCTCGGCTTTGTTCAAGCCAGTGAGTGCGCCGTAGTGGCGTTCATTGAGACGCCATTTTTTATGGACCGGAACCCAAATCTGATCCAGCGCATCCAGCGTGATCCAGAGGGTCCGGATGGCCCGTTTGAGCACCGAGGTGTAGGCGCGATCAAATTCAAACCCTTTGGACCTCAGCAGCTCTCCCGCCTGGCGGGCCTCGTTTCGGCCCTGCTCTGTCAGATCCACGTCGACCCAGCCAGTAAAGCGGTTCTCGAGGTTCCATTGGCTCTGACCGTGCCGAAGCAACACGATGGAAAAACGCTTACCCATGGGCCGCATTCTATAATTTCCGCCCATCGCGTCCGAATCCCGGACAAGGAGCAGCCGTGCAGTTTTTTATCGACAACATTATTCTGATCATCGCGGCCTTTATCAGCGGCGCGCTGCTGGTCTGGCCAATGGCCACCCGCGGCTCAGGTGCACGAATCGTGAACACTCTGGGCGCGACTCAGATGCTCAATTCACAGAACGCCTTGTTGATCGATATCCGTGAGGCTGCAGAGACGGCCAAGGGCACGGCACCGCAGGCCCTGCACATCCCCTTAAGTGCCCTAGCAGCACAGATGGACGACATTAAAAAACGCATTCAACAGGGCAAGGACCAGGCGCCAGTGATTCTGATGTGCCAAAGCGGCTGGCGTGGATCCAAGGCGGGCCGTCAGCTCAGGAAGGCAGGGGTCGAGGCGGTCTTTAATCTGGAAGGCGGCTTTGATGCCTGGCAGCAGGCGGGCCTGCCGGTGACCAAACGGAGTTAGCGAAGATGGCAAAAGTGGTGATGTACAGCACGGCCGTCTGCCCCTACTGCCAGCGGGCAGAGATGCTGCTCAAGCAGCGGGGAGTCACGGCAATCGAGAAGATTCGAATCGATCTGGATCCTGTTCAGCGCGATCAGATGATGGCAAAGACTGGCCGCAAGACCGTGCCACAGATTTTTATTGGAGACCGGCATGTTGGCGGTTTTGATGACCTCGCGGCACTTGACCGCGAGGGCGGGCTCGCGCCCCTGTTAGCGGACTAATCCGCAGAAAGAGATGTTGATGACCCAGCCCAACAGCGCGGCCGCACCGGCCGCAGTCGGCCCCCAGTTCAATCTACAGCGCGTCTACCTCAAGGATGTCTCACTTGAAATCCCTGATGCGCCAGCGGTCTTCATCGACCAGGCGGAGCCCCGGCTTGAATTTCAGATCGACACCCAAGACAAGACGCTGCAGGCCGGGCTATTTGAGATTGCGGTGCGCTGCACTGTGACCTGTCGACTCGGTGACAAGGTCGGATTCTTGGTCGAGGCGACCCAGTCAGGCATTTTTGAAATCCTGGGCGTTGCAGACGATCAGCTGGCGCTGTTAAAGGGCATCTCCTGCCCCAGCATTCTTTACCCTTACTTGAGATCCAATATTGCAGACGTGATTCAACGTGCGAGCTTTCCTCCGGTTCATCTGGCGGAACTGAACTGGGAAGCGTTCTATCAGCAGCGGCTTGCTCAAGCGACCGCCCAATCACAAGCCTCTGACAGCGGCCTGATTCTCCCGAAGCAGTAACCATGTCCTCGCCCGAGCTCACGTTGCCGACGCTGGTGATCGGCGCGGGCGCCTGGGGCACCGCGGTCGCCGTTCAATTTGCAGGGCGGGCCCAAACGGGCTACGTGAGCCTATGGGTGCGGGATCCGCAGCAGTTCGAGTTGCTCAAAAAACACCGGGAGAATCGGCGCTACCTGCCCGGTGTTCGGCTGCCAGAGCAGCTCGTGCTCTGCAGAGAATTCGCTAGCGCATGCGCGAGTTGGCGTGAGCAGGCTCGTGCCCATCGTCAGAGCAATGTCGTTCAGTCGCTTCACGGGCTGATCATTCTTGCAACGCCGATGGCGGGATTGGAAGAGGCAGCCGCAGGCCTTATGCAGCAGCTTGGTCCGCCAGAGCCGGGAGAGGCGATTGCCTGGCTCGCCAAGGGACTGGCGTTGCAGCAGCAAAAAGAGCCGTCTGAGCCCGCCTCCGCACTGAAGTGGCCCCATGAAATCGTTCAGCATCACTGTCAAGGCTGGCCGAATGCATCACTTTCCGGGCCAAGCTTTGCCTTGGAAGTGGCCCGAGGCCTTCCGGCTGCGCTGTCGGTGGCCAGCGAGGATCTTCGTTTGGCGCGCGCGATCGCCCAGTCCTGCCATGGTGGCGGCCTGAGGCTTTATCCCACCGATGACCTAATCGGCGTTGAGCTTGGTGGCGCAATGAAAAACGTTCTGGCGATCGCGGCGGGTGTCTGCGATGGCCTAGCCCTGGGGGCCAATGCCCGCGCCGCGCTGATCACACGTGGGCTCGCGGAAATGTCCCGGCTTGGCCTTCAGCTGGGGGCGCAGCCCCAAACGTTTATGGGCCTGGCCTGCCTGGGCGATCTTTTGTTGACCGCGACCGGTGATTTGTCGCGCAATCGTCGCGTGGGTCTTGCGCTTGCGCGTGGCGAATCACTCACACAGATCGTGCAGCATCTGGGCCATGTTGCAGAGGGAGTCGGCTCGGCACCTGCACTGTTGGCGTTGGCGGAGCGGTCCGGCGTTGACGTACCCATTACGGCAAGCGTCTGCAAATTGATTGCAGGCCAGTGGACCGCCAAACAAGCGATCACCGCCCTAATGGATCGGAGTATGCGTGATGAATTCGAGGGTTAAGTCCGTCACAGTATTCTGCGGGGCCCGAAGCGGCGTGGACGCCCGCTGGGAGCAGCTTGCCCGCCAGGTGGGGGCGGGCCTTGCGCAGGGGGGAATGGGTTTGGTGTTTGGTGGCGGCCGAAATGGTTTGATGGGCGCAGTTGCTCAGGCGGCCATCGATGGGGGCGCAAAGACAACGGGTGTGATTCCCGAGAGCCTTCTGTCCATTGAGCCTGCCAAAGATGGCCTGACTGAACTGTTTGTGGTGGATTCCATGCATACACGCAAGTTCATGATGTCAGAGCGTGCGGACGCATTTCTGGTGTTGCCGGGCGGCATTGGCACGCTTGAGGAGTTTTTCGAGATCTGGACTTGGCGCCAACTCGGGCTGCATGAAAAGCCTATCGTGCTGCTCAATGCGTTTGGCTATTACACCGCCATGCTGGAGTTTTTGGAGTCTGGTGCTCGCGCCGGATTTATCCGCACCGAGCATCGTGATTACATTCGTGTGGCAGCCTCGGTGGACGAGGCGCTGAGGCTGCTGAGAAGCGCCAGTTAAAGCGCCCCCTCAAAGCCGAGCTGCCGCCAGGCCTCATAGACCCCGATCGCGACTGCATTGGAGAGGTTCAGGCTTCGATTATCTGGCCGCATCGGAATTCTCAGCCGCTGCCCTGGCGGAAATGCGTGGAGCAGCCCACCAAGGCCTTTGGTTTCAGATCCAAAGACAAGCCAGTCGCTTTTAAAAAATCGATGATCGAAAAGTGATTGCTGGCCTTTGGTGGTAATTGCAAACACTCGATCCAGCGCCGGCGATGTTGTTTTGATCAAGGCCTCCCAGGAAGGGTGGACATGAAATGAGGTTCGCTCGCGGTAATCTAGGCCCGCCCGCCGCATTTTGCTGTCATCAATTGGGAATCCCAGCGGTTCGACCAGGTGAAGCTGAGCACCCGTATTGGCACAGAGTCGGATAACGTTCCCTGTGTTCGGCGGTATCTCAGGCTCCACCAGTACGATATTCAGCATCGTCGGCCTTGAGGGGCCCTGCCCGGGGATGGCGCGTTCACCCGCGCGATGACGGCCGCCCCGATGACTTCGCCGCCGCAGTGACGGATCGCTCGAATGGCTTCACGGAGGGTGCTGCCGCTGGTCATGATGTCATCCAGCAGTATCACACGTTGATGGGCGACTGTTTGCCGGGCCCGAAAGCTGTCTGACAGGTTTTCGCGACGACTGGCGCGTCCAAGCGCTGCTTGGCGCGGCGTATTTCGGATTTTTTCTAGCCACCGCTCCCGCATCGGAACTCCCCAGTGCTGAGCGGCCACGCGGGCGATCAGGGATGATTGGTTATAGCCTCGGCGGGCGAGCCTCCGACCAGACAGTGGGATCGGAATGATCACCGGCGGCGGCCCCATCCAAGGCCTGGGCAGCGAACCCAGCTGCTGCCCGAGTAGCAAAGCAATCGGCCAGACACCGTGGTATTTCGACTGATAGATCAATTCGGTCAGTGGCCCACCGTAAAGTTCACGCCACAGAATCGGAATGCGGCTGCCCTCAACACTCAAGGTACTCACGCCCCAGGGGGTCACGGTGATGCGATGGGCGCAGCTTGCGCAGAGCTCGGCGCCTTGGCCATAGTTTCCGCAGAGCCGACAGGGTGCCTGCAGTGCGCGACGCAACAGCTGCCGCAGGCCTGAAAAACAAGGGATTCCAAACACTGCTTGACTATACTCAGCCGGTGCAAAAAGATCCCCTCATCCGGCCGGTCGACCCCCGCAGTGTGTTGGCGCAGCTGAGGCGAAGATCATCAGCTGCGGTAGTTCAACATCCCTTCTGGCAGCAGGCCGAGGCCCGCCTTTTAGATCGTTTTTCTTATATCCGACAGCCGGAGGGCGCGCGGTTTGATCACAACGTGTCAATGCTTGGGCAGCCGATACATCTGGATGCAGGCACGCTGCAGCTGATTTGGTCCGTGGGGCTGCTCGCCTACTTGTCCGACCTTAGGGCCACGCTCGGCTTTTGGTCCAGCCGGCTCGCGCCATCTGGCCTGCTGATGTTCGTGACCTTTGGTCCGGACACGCTGCGCAGCTTAGCGATGGCGCTCGGGGATAAGGACCAGTCCCGGCATGTGCCCGGGTTTCCCGACATGCATGACATTGGAGATGCTTTGGTGGGCCTGGGCATGAGCGATCCGGTCATGGATGCGGAGTGGCTTGAGTTCACCTATTCAACAGCCGAGTCCGCCCTGGCCGATGTCCGCGCTCTTGGCGGAAACTCGCTGATGGGCCGGCCCAGGGGCCTTTCTGGCCGGTCCTGGCGGAGACGGGTGCTGCAGGCCCTTGAGGCGTTAAGAAGCGGAGGGCTGATTCGATTAAGGATCGAGTGTGTTTTTGGCCATGCCTGGGCCAGAGATTCGCGATCCCCAACAAAGGCCGAGGATCCAGCCCAGCCCAGACCGATTGTCTGGGCGCCCAAAAATCACAGAGATCCATAGCCCGTCTATAATTGGATCGACTCAGTCATCAGGCTTAAGCAGTTGGGGGAGAGGCATGGAGGCTTTGTCGAAGTCTTGGGTGTTGCGGCGCAATTGCGCCCTGTCACCGCGCCAGCTCGCCTTGGCGTTTTGCGTAATCGGCACGACGTCGATGTTGATTGCGATCGCCTGGGCAGCGACCGGCGCCTGGATTGTCCTCCCCTTTGCAGCCATTGAGCTGCTGGTGCTCGCAGTTGCATTTCTGGCGTACGCCCGGCATGCACGAGACCAGGAGCGCATCACGCTTGTACGTGATTACGTGCAAGTTGAGGTGCTGCTTGGGGAGTCGCTTCGGCGAATGGAATTCCCCCGAGCATGGCTACGCTGCAGGATGGATGATTCCGCGAAAGGCATGGTCTGTCTGGACAGCCCGGGCGGAGGAGTCGAGGTGGGGCGGTTTGTCAGCCCGGCCGACAGGAAACGGTTTTTTGAAGAATTTCGATTGGCGCTAGCGGTTTGAAGCGATCGCAGTGCACGGTAATAAGAATAGTTGAGACGGGGAGAAGCGGCACATGGATGGACGTTACAACCTACAGACACCGGTCACCGGAATTGCATCGGACCTCTACACGATGCACACCGTTCTGCTCTGGATCTGTCTTGTGATT
>Ga0129333_10001635_pt1 | contig 20434 bp, 30 predicted proteins | sample CPB6_08_DNA_FD_94474 | JGI IMG/M metagenome (GOLD analysis project Ga0129333, IMG submission 94474) | Freshwater to marine salinity gradient microbial communities from Chesapeake Bay, USA - CPBay_Sum_0.6_0.8_DNA | ecosystem: Environmental > Aquatic > Marine > Coastal | place: USA: Chesapeake... | reverse complement strand
CCCATCAGAACAAGATTATGACTAGGTACAAGATTCTTAGCGAACTGTAATGTTTTTTCAAACATAATTTCATAGACTGCTTGTGTACCTGCTGCAATGTCAAATATATCCTTTTCTGTAGCTAGATACTTTCTCCAATCTTTACATCCTCTATGCATATTTGTTTTCAATAAGAAAGGACGATCGGTATCTAATGAAATAAAATCTTTCATTATTGTAGAAGACAATCGATCTGGATTACCAAATGCGCTCATTCCCATTAAAATATATTCTTCTTCATTGGGTTTTAAACCGCAACGTTGTGTCATGGCACTATAGAACAATCCTGCACTATGTGGATAATTTAAAGAGTAAACCTTTTTAAGTTTATTGTCTCGAGCATGCCAAATAGTTAGACACTCAAATTCTCCAATGGCATCAATAACAACAATACAGGCATCGTCAAACTTACTGGTATAATATCCGGCAGCAGCATGACTATGATGATGTTGAGCATAAACTATCTTTGAATTTAAACCGTATTCTGCTAGATAGTTTTTAATATTGTTTTCTTTCCACAGCCAACCTTGACCTGCAAGTAATTGTCGTGCTGTTTTAAGATAAGGATTTTCATACCAACAGATCTTGTTGGGATATCCGCCATATAAAAGAGCGGTATCAATTAAATGCTGATTCAGATGAGCATCATTTTTCTTTCCGCTGAATCTTTCAGTTTCGCTAGCAAAAACTAACTTATCATTGTTAAAAACAGCCAATGCACCGTTATGGCTATTTGCACTTATTCCCCAAGTAATCATAGATATAAATCCTTAAACATTTTTACTATAGTGTCAGCAAGATCATTGTGACTTTTTTGATTAGGATGATGATCTTCTTCCGAGATGAATTCTTTCTTAGCTCTCAACGTATCTAAATGACATTCTGTAGGTTGATAAAATTCTGCCATGTTGATAAGTGTATCGTGAAGTATACTCTGACCGTCATTCCATGTTTTAAGACTATTCCACATAATAAAAGGTATATGATTTATTCTAAGCCATTCGGCTAACAAAATAGCTTGAGGTGCCCATTGTCTAAATAAAGTTTCTTCAATATTAATAGGTTTATTTGTAATAGTTGGAACTACATGATTCATTTTAATAGCGAACCATTTGTCCGGAGCAGTTACAAAATCCCATCTACCTGGATTAGACCATCCAATTAATACCAATTTATATTTTTTTGGATCTTGTAAAATATTGTTAATTGTATTATAAACAATATGAGAATTTCCGTTTCCGGGAATACTTTTATTTTCTAAATCTAAATTTAATTGGCGGGAAATCGAAACAACTTGTGGTTGTATTTCTCCTCGCTGACATAAAAAGCTACAGCCTACCGACAGAATAGTCATTTGTAGATAAACGGGTCTCGCTTACGCATCTCTTCTAGGCGTTTTTTAATTCTTTGTTTTTCTTTATATGCATAATATGGATAGGTAATCCAAAACCATAATTTTTTAAACATCATAACTCCTTAATTTGATTGACTGTTCAAGTTTCTTTTTAGCCATGTTAATTTTAATTTCTCCCTTGACTGCTGTTTTAATAATATCAACCATAGTAAATAGTTTTCCGTATTTTAAAACAGCATCTGAACAATCTTTTACGTTAACTTCCCAAGTAGGAAACGCTACGGACCAGTTGTAGTGTAAGGCGCTATTGATAAGATTTATTCCTGCTTTGTCTTGATCTGGAACTACAATTATTTCCTTGTTAAGACTATCGATAATTCGCGCCTGTTGGTCTGTTATGTCGTTAGTTAGTAGTGCTACCCCTCCAATGGCCAGAGCATCAAAAGGTCCTTCTACTACAAATATATACCTACTAAGTTCATTTTGCGCATCCGTATTGAATACAAATTGCGGATGTTGATCTGAGAGATATTTGGGCTTACCTTCTCCAATCTTGCGAGCAGTATTACCAACTATTCTTCCGTCGTATCTAAATGGTATAATTACTCTATCGATATATCCTGCTATAGGTGACCAATAAAAATCATGCTCTAATGGATTTTGATATCCCCTATTAATAAGATAGCTCAGTACGTTGGTGTAATCCTTTTCAAGGTCACCTTGTATCACTTTTGCCCATTCCGCAATATGCATAGCACCGTTTGGTAATTCTTTATCTTCAAATGCTACTTTAGCAATGTATTGTTCTGATTGATATTCAATACTTTCAGTCTTTAATGCCTCAAACACTAACTGTTTTATGTCGTCTTGGTTAGCACCTAGCCATAAACAAAGTGTTTTGAATTTGTCATTAATATTCCTACCAGGTTGCCAACTTGCGGTAAATTTACAGTTGAAACAATTATAGACAACACCATCTGTAAATATAACTCCTGCACGTTTTCTGGTATCGGCACCGTGCCCTCTGTGTTGACAACAGGGCGCATTAAAACTTAGCCAACCACTGGGGCTAGTCTTTGTTTTGGGCAGGAGGGATCTAAACTTGTCTAAGACGAGAGTCATAGACTTAGTATATTATCTATATAAGACTTTGTCAACAGTTCCTGTTTCGGGCGAATATTTGAATCTAAAAAAATTCCACTTTCCAGTTATGTTAATTAAATCTATGGTCTTTTCTGTATAACTGGTGTTTGAGATGGTTACCCATGTCCCTGGATTCCCGCCTTCGCTAAGACTACCTTGGATTTCAAATTCGCCGGTATAATTGGTCATGTAAACCTGAAAGCTATGTAAAGTTTGAGGCGTATTAAATTGCGGTCTAGCATCTACTAGTCCGCTTATGAAATAATCGTCGTTACCGGAAGGAGTGTTGTAAACTAGCTTTTTTGTCCACTCTTTAGTAACAGACGTTGCATTTAAATTCCCCTTGATATTATCATCAATTTCTATAACACCCATTGCACCGTACTGACTGTCTACATATAAAGGAAAACTAGATGTTACAAGATACTCATCATTGTCAACTGCGGATCTAACTTCTCTACGAAGACTGTAAGTATACAATCCCTTTTCTATCGATAATAACTCCTCTCTGGTTATCGTAAGATACAATGCACCCTGTGTAATGTCATAAGATTCGCAGTCCTTTTCTAAGACAATTTTTTGCTTATCTCTGCTTACCAAAGTAAATACCGTAGCATAACCAGTAAGGTTTACTGGTTTTTGATCTACGTTACGGACCTGAATTTTTATCTTGTTATCGACACCGCCATATACTTTTAAGTTAGGATTATACACTTTTTTATACCTCATGCCGTCCCAGGTATCCAGATTAGTAAATACATCTATATTATTTGGATATAAATAAAATGAAAATTCTTGCATACTATATGGACCTTTAAGAATATTTATCTATGAGAATTACAACAAATTTACAAGAAAATTTTCCATTCGTTACTGTTATACACCATGTAAATCAAGAATACGTTGGTATTATTATTAATCAAGATCATCAAATAACCAGTATGTATGATTATTCATTAATTAAGACCAACGAAGAAAAAGCAAAATTTATAGAATTAGGCGAAATTTGGTGGTGGGAATCTAATCGTCAAATTCCTATAAACATCTTCCTAAATCAGGAAATTATCAACTTTAGATACGCTATACGCAATTTTAACACTAAGGACGTTCAGGTAATGTTTGGACCAGTTACTAGTTTGAACGACATGATTGTTAAACGTGTTAAAAGAAAATCTATTACTTTAGTTAGAAAAATTTAAGAATAACCGTAGCTTAATTCTTCGCAAATTAAATTCATTTGGACGACTACAGCAGCGGCATAAGCTGTGGCATGCGATTTCTTAAAGTAATACTCATCGCCCTTAGGTTTCATCCAAACTTCACTCATTACAGTTGTCCAATTTTTTCCAATAAGGTACCTTTTTGCAGGACGAATCATAGCTAATACTGCTGCCAGTTGTTCTATGCTTCTTGGCTTCATTTGTCTTAAGATGCCACCATGTCCGTTGACGTGAAAGAGCAAGTTGACGAAATCGTCCTGTTCTAGTAAATCCCATATTGGTTCCTTGTTTAGTAGTTCGTTAAGGTGATCCTCATTACGAACACCTTTGTAAATTCCAACATTGAGAAAATCTAATTTAAAAAATCCTTTTTCTTCTGCCTCTTCGTAAGGTATCGCGCAGGTATTAGTTGGAGCATAAACCGGAACCTCGTGGAAGTAGATCCCTGTGTTGTGCCTAACTAGTTTACCGTTGTCTGTACGACTAGCCGATACATAGTTAAAAAATTCTAATGCCTTATCTCTATCTGTAAAATCTATGTCAATGTCCGGCATGTATTCACCTTTCGCCAATCATTTTTGCCTTCTGTACTATAACCCACGTATCGTTCGCCTGTTTCTAAATCTATTAACATCCATTTCTCCGGGCACTTAGTATAAACTTTCAATGTTACTGGATTAGATAATTCAGTAACAAGTTCTCCCGTTTGTAGTTTCCTTTGTTGCATTAATTTAATCTAGTTGTTTCAAAAAGTAATAGCGGCAATGTTTCTGCTAAAAAAGTTGCATATTCGTCTGCATCTTCATAATCATTAAATCCAGAAAATTTTACAATCACTTCGCCTTCATCAGTTAAACTAACTTCAATATCTATATCATTTCTAGAAATAAATTCTTCATTATCTTTGAGTTCTTCAACTTCGGGTTCTGGTCTACGTTTTCTAGACATCACAATATTTTCGCCTCCCTGATTATATCTTTTACCAATTCTATGTCAGCAGGCAAGCTCTTAAATCTACGTTTCCAGAACTGCGGATCAATAACATCTGAAATAATGGCTAATTGTTCGTCGTTCATTCTAGTCAGCATCTCCTTGCCTGACCGTGTATTTAACACCAACCAAGGACTGACTAAACCCTCTTTAATATCATGAGTAGCTCTGTTTAAATTAACATAGGCGAAATAATGTTCCCACGATGCATTATTGTTATCTGCCCATGTCATCATGGTTGTAATGGACCGTTGTATAGCACCATCTGCAGGTTCTTGTTTTATTAGATCCAACACATAGGTATCATATAATTCGTCCCTACACCAATGATCTAATTTAACTCCGCTTTTTATTACAAAATCAATAAAACGTTCAGGATAGATAGGATTAGTATTGCTTAGAAAACTACCAAACTTTACAAAAGCTGTATAGTAGGGACTAGAAGCAAAATCTTCAAAGGTCTTTTTAGATTTACCTTTTTGTGTAATCTCGTAAAATCTTTGATAAGTTAAAAGTCCAGCTTGGACATGTTTTTCTGTCTTACTGAGATGTCTACGTTTTTGTTCGCATATGTGAACTACCAGCGTTTTTTCTTTGGCAAAAGAATTCCCGCAATATTCACACTTATAGTTTAAGTTCATTGATTTGTTTTTTATCCCAACCAAGGCTGGCGCAGTACTCTTTGATTTCTTTGTCTGTAGTGATTGCTGCAAGTGTGCTAACATCATCTGCCTTCATATTTGGAAATAGATCTAACAATAATTCTTCTTTTTTATTCTTAGCTTTTTTTAGAGGAATATATTCATGAAAATATGTTTTACCATTACCGTAACTGCACATACATAACAGCATCCATGCCAACTTAGGATGATCCTTTAGTTGTGCCCAATTTTTATTGTAGACCTCATTGACCATTTCGAGATAATGTTCTTGAACTTCTTGAGAAGCACCTTTTACACTACTGATATATCTGTTTAAGTTCCAAAGGTCAGCTTTGATTTCTTTACGACCTTCATCGGTAGTAGCATCCCATAATTCTTTCATACCTAAATCAACAGCAGGAATTATGTCTTTGAATAGATCAACATGTTTATTTGGCATTATCTTTACTCAGTTTATATATGAGTATAACATTATCTATGGCCTTTTGTAAAGCGGGATTATGCTCGGCCATTGTGCGTATTTCCATCCACATTAGGTCGTCTGCTACTTTGGCTAGTTGTTTAGCTGTATCCGGGTCAATAGAATGGAGATATCTATCTTTCTCGCCACTTTTTCTAGCGTATACAGTTTTGCCGCCATCAGGACTTTCATAAACTGTATATTCAGTAATTTTATCTACTAACATGTAATAGGTCTTCCATAGTATATAATTTTTGCATATATGAGGAAGGATTGTCAAGAACACTACGTTCAAGATCGCCTGCTCGACGGGGACCCATCTCTACTTCAAAGTCGCATCGATTAATTTTTTTATACAGATCAACCATTTCTAGAACTGTTGTGCCCACACCGTGTCCTAAATTTTCAATTTTGTTAGATGATAGATGTATACCTGTAGAAACTGCCGAACAGATCTCGTTAACATGAGTATAATCTCTTACAGGTGTGCCGTCTTTGGTATTATAATCGCTGCCAAAAACAGTAAATACTCCGGTCTCTTGAGCCTTCATCAAATTCCACATTAGACCGTCTGGGTTAGTTGGGTTAAAACCGTCGCAGCCAGTTACATTAAAAAATCTAAAAATTGTAAAAGGAATCTCTTTTTGGGTACACCACTGTGTTACAATATCTTCGGCTCCTCTTTTACTAATGCCATATGGATTATTCATTGGTCCTGCTGAACCTGTACTGGCATGAACGAATCTTTTGGTCCTAATATTTTTTAAAACATTTAGAGTTCCCATGGTATTTGTAACATAGTAAAGGGTTGGATTTTTTACACTACGCCCAACAGCCACCTCTGCTGCTAAATGTATAACCACGTCATATTCTTCGTCAAACCCCCAATTACCTTCTGTAGTTATATCCCATTGATAGAAGTAAGCTAATTTATGCTGTTGTAATGAATTTTTATCTAATCCATGGAGTTCATAGGTTGTATCCATCGATAACATCTTTGATAGGTGCGATCCAATATAACCACAATTACCCGTTATCAATATTTTCATATTAGATTATTCTGATACTAGAATGCATTCTTTTGAGTATCCTATTTTGATAGAATAACCCCATGATTTTAAAATGTCTACAGATAGATTTCCTTCTGTACCATAATATCTTCTAGACAGGTTTTTATCTTCCATCAAAATAACAGGTCTAAATTTTTTGATAGTATTTTCTCCGCCTCTGATAATAAAAGGTTCGTACCCTTCACAATCTATTTTTAAAAAATTTAGATCTTGGAAATTGAAAGAGTCGATTGTTCGGCATACAAAACTTCCTTCCTTCAATTTATTAATTGATGTACCAAAAGTATTCTTGTTGTAGGTAAGAGAAACTAACTCTTCTTTATCGCTTAATCCGCAATCGTGAACAGTTATTCTATTAAGATTAAATTTATGTACATTTTCTTTAAAACAATTTCTTACATTATCATCTACTTCAAAAGAATGTACTTCATTAAATCTTTCATTTAAATTAAAACTCATTAGTCCGTAATTAGCACCAGCATCTATAGCTAGATTAAAGATCTTAACAAATTCTAATGCTTCTAATAGATTTTTCTTTTGATAATCAGTTATATTAACAGTTTGATTATTTTGCCTTGATCGTTCTTTATTAAGAGCCGAATGTAGCGCCCTATCTCCTAATACTACACTCCAATTATCAATTTCGTAAGGTGAAATCATTTTTCTATAATAAACAAAAATTCACGACCTCTTATTGGGTCGCCTTTTTTTGGTTCGCTATAAAATTCATCGTCTCTAAAAGAAACAATTCTACCTTGAATATTTCTTTCTAATTTTTCTCGCCACCAATCAAAACTTTCAATAATTAGGTGTGCATTTCTTCCGTCTGGTAAACGCTTTTTAGCAGGATAGCTAGCAATAACCAAGTAAGCAGATTTTTCAAATAGATTATCTACAATTTTCAATGTTTCTTCTAACATGTCTGGTTCAACATGTTCTAAAGCGTCAGTTGAAATCAAGCTATCAAATTTTTCATTAGGTAGAGTTTCAAATTCTTTCACACCGGGATCGTAACCAGCTACCCTAGTGCTAGGATATTTTTCAGATATAGCTCTAATTAATCCTCCTGTGCTACAACCAAAATCAATTAAGCTACTGGGAGAATATTTTAATAAAAAATCTTCAACCTTACCTATTTTTTTACTTCCATTATTAAACCTTTTAGGGTTTGAATGCATTTCTTGCAGCTGACGTTTATAATTTTCAGATATTAATTTTGTTTTCATAATTATAACTCAAATAATTTTTCATCCACATGACCATCAATGTTTACGTAACGACGTATGTCCGAAGCATTTACTCTAGAGGTAACACCGTGAATAGAATTTTTAGTATTTAAAAAAGCAACTAAAGTATTTGGCTCATACTTCACGATCGCAGCTTGTTTAATTTTATCAGTTGGTGCTTTTCTTTTATTAAGGAATTCAAAATTTTCAGAACTCTTTTCATATAATATTAAATCACCACCGTTGCTTTTATCTTCTTCTTTTCGCATATAAAATAAACAAGCAAATAATTCTCTAGCTTGATCAATATGAGGAGTTCTTATTTTTTTAGCGTCTGGCGAATTCATTACAAATTGTATTTCTAGTTTAAGTGCGTTTGGTTGACTTTCATGTCTTAGACATACATCACTATTGAGATACTTATCAGTGATCTCGGGATAGTATTGCCTCATACCTGGATCTAAAATCTTTATAAGTTGATCTTTATAGTCTTTGCTAGTATGAAAGTCAATAAATTTTTGCCATAGCGGAGTAATTAAATCAGGTGTAAAATTAGATTGGTAATATCTAAAATCTGAATAACTTTGACTTTTATCTAATGCTCTTTCCGGATATTCTTCTGCTAATTGCCTATATAAATCATTAGGTAAAGCATTTCTAATATGAATATATGGAAAAGGATATTCATAAAAATCGCTTGGTTGAAAATTTTGAAGAACAGATAGATTCATAATTTTTATCTATACTGTTGTGCTATATTAGAGTCAGAAATGTTTTGACCGCCGTACAATGTTTGTATAGGAATAGTAAAAGGGTTATCATTAGTCTTTTGAAGAACAGCAGCTACCATCGGGTCGCTATCCCATGTATCAAGATTTAGACTATCTCTATGGCCTTTATTTCTAGATAAATCATTTACATTAAGTTTATGTAGGTAAACTGTATCACTAGATGCAATCCACAGCTCTTTTAGTTCGTATTGATTTTGAAAAGCTAAACAAGGAAAAAGATTAGGATTATAATTAAAGAAACCGTGATCAACCCATCTATAGAATGGAAGTGCATGAATCATGTATCCGCCAACCTTGCACAAATCGTGCGCATTCTTAAACACCATATATTGGTTAAAAACATGCTCTCCGGTACCGTTGTTTGTTACTAGATCAAATTTTTCATTGTATCCGTATTCTTTTGACAAATCGGTATTTAGGTCCATAGCAATAGCGTCTCTTTCCGTATTAACATCTATAGCTACATATTTTTGGAATCCTAAACTCATGTAAAAGTCTTTAGTCGAGGAAAGTTGATCTGGGGCTTTGATTCCTAAATCTTTATAAACATCGCCTCTCGCCTTAGCGTTTTTTAATGTTTGATTTCCTAATTCAATTACACTAGGTTTTGAATTTTTTAATACATCTCTAGCAACTGTTCCTACAGCTCTAGTAATTAAATTACTGTATCCCATTTTAATTATTATATCCTTTAGATTTTTTTATTCATTTAGTAAAACCTACTGTTTCTCTTTCAATGTCTTCGTGATCAAATTCTGCCCAATATAATTCAAATGCTACTGTATCTTCCAGTGCTTCAAACTGATGATATTCTCCCGGGCCTACTTTTGTGTATTGACCGGCTGTTAAAATTGTTTCGTCTACGAGATCGTAATTATTTTTCCATACACGAATAATCATTTTTCCCGACTCAACAAAAAAGCCATTCCATTTAAACTTATGTTTATGCTTAGAGCAAACTCCGCCTGCCTTTGCTTCTATTCGGTGGAATTCTAAAACCCCATTAGCCTCTAACAATTCAGTTTGTCCCCATACTTTTCCTGCTTTCATATTTTCACCCATACGTTATTAGGACCCACATCAAACTTAACAACTAACTCTTTTACGGCACGATTTACACCCGGGTAATCTATGTCGTGTCCTGTTAAAAGTCCTGCGGGTTTTAATTTAGAACTATATTTAACAATATCCTTATAGACATATTCATAGGAATGGTTACCGTCTATGAAGATAATGTCTATGCTATTATTTGGAATTTGATCTGCTACATTTTCACTAAAACCTTGAATTGGTACTAATCTTGTACCATATTTTTCTTTAATACTCTTTGAATAAAATTGACTAATATCCGTATCAATTGCGTAAATGGTTAGATCTTGTATTGTATCTAATAAATGAAATGTAGTTCCTCCTCTACGCACACCAATTTCAACCATCGTTGTAAACTTATTCTTATTAATAAGATACTCTAAAAAATGTCTCCTGGTGTGTTTTGGATGATCCCAAGTCACCGTCATAGGTACATTTAATCTATCGCGTCTTTTCATTATAATATTTTGTGTAATTGAATAATTTCACTTTGTCTACCAATTTCTTTAACAAAGTAAGCGCACGGCGGATTTTCTTCATCGTGAAGCGGTACACTTAATAATTGTCCGTTTCTCATCTTTGGAAAATACCATCTAACATCTTGATAGATATTTACTATTTCTATTGGATAGTATTCGCACTTAAATCCTGCAATAGGATTAAAAATAAAAGCATCAAATCCCCGTTCATTAATACTGGTTAACGGGAGTACTTCAGGATCCATGCCACACTCTTTATCCCCAACTACCATACACCAGTCTAACGGCATTTGAACTTCGTGTCCCCCAATTCTTAAAACTATAGCCGGTGCATTAAAGCTCTCTAAGAAAATTAGAGGCATAAAGAAAAAGTCTGGTTCACTTGGATTACTGTTATCTAAAACGCTGAATCTAGTATCGTCGTCAACCTCGTTTGGCAACTCATTTAAATTGAAAGCTGTATTTTTTAATGTTAATATTCTCATTGATTATTCCTGTGATAAACTACTGTATCGCTCTTATGTTTTACAAAACTATAATTTAGACCTTGAAACAATTCTATAAGATAATCATTTTCGTTTCTTTTGTTTTCAAAAAATACTGTAGGTCTATATTTTTTAATAGTTTCCATTGCTCCTAAAACTACTTCTAATTCTCCTTGCTCGACATCAATTTTAATAAAGTCTACATCTATAAAATTAAAAGAATCTAGCAATTTAGTTTGAACATTAAAACACGGACCGTTCCAAGCGTCATTTCTACGACGGGCTATAGAACCATGTTCGGGATTCATTGTTTGTGAAGGAATTTTTAGGACTGAGATCCCTTCTTTGTTGCTGAGAGCAAAATTAAAACAAGTAAGGGTTGGGTTCATTGTTAGCTTTGCATAACTTTCAGGGTTGGGTTCAAATGCAATAACTTTTTGAAATTTGTTCAAATAAGGTACAGATGTATTTCCAACACTAGCACCTATATCTATGTATGTTCTAAAATTATTAACATAAGGAATTGCCCACTCGTCTATTTTTCTTTGACTCATACCGCTACCTTTGTCACTGTAAAAGGATATTTTGCTTCCTTATAATATTTTTTACGCTCTGTTAAATGTCTCTTGGCATACTTGCAGGTGGACGTAATGTCCCAGATCTGTACGAAGTCCTTGTCTTCTGCTTTTCTAATGCCTCGCCCAATACTTTGTATAACTCGGACAAAGCTTTTTCCGGGCTCCAAAAGAACCAAATTAAAAATCCTAGGAATATTAATACCCACAGCGGCCACACCATAAGTCGCCACAATAATCTTATTATCACTAGTTTTAATTTCGTCATATTCTTCTTTTCTGTCTGTAAGTTTAACCGCACCGCTAATGAATACACAATCTGGTAACAGTTTTACTAATTTGTCTCCAGTGTCTATTCGGCCAACTAATACTAATGTATTGCCGCTTTGAGAGATATTTTTTATATTTTTAGCCAACCATTCTATTCTTGTATCATCTGTAACAAGATAGGCATATTCGTCTTGATAAGATCTAAATTCTTTTACGTCTGTAGTTTGAAGAATTTGAATATCTAATTGTGCTAACACATCTTTTTGTTGTAGGTCGTGAGCACTTACACGGTTGATTACGGGACCAATGCTAGCAAGGATGCCTTGAAATTCCCATTGCTCTTTAGGAATAGTTCCTGTAAGTCCCCAACGTATAGCACAGTTCTTGAAGTTTTGTGTAAGCAGTTTTGTCAGTACGTCTGCTTTAGCTTGATGGACTTCATCAACAATTACGGCACACACACCTTCACAGAATTCTGCCAAGGTTAATGTATCTTCGTCATAACTTTTCTTATCTAATACGTTTAAACTTTGCCAAGTACAGATAGTATGTGTGCGATTTAATTCTTTACGATCGCCAAAGTACACACCGACATCGAGTCCTAAGTTTTTGTAATCTTCTTCGGTTTGTACGACAAGTGATTTATTTGGAACAATAACCATCGTACGGCCATATTTCTCGCAAATGTGGCTAAGTGTTGCTGTAGTAATCGTTTTACCTGCACCGGTAGCCACCTCCTGTAAGGCCTGCGTGTTAGATAAAAATTTGTTAACAACATCATATTGATAATCTCTAAGTACAATAGGATTACCTGCTTCGGGATGACCCTTGGGCCACGTCTTACCTTTGCTGGACCAATAATTTTCGTCAACCTGATCAAACTTTATTTCGTTGTGTAACCTGTGATCCTCGATCTCGATCTCGTATCCAGCATCTTCAATGATAGGTAATATTACCTCTAGGTGTGCTAGGTATCCGGTTCCACCTATACCAAAATAGGTTTTAGTACCGTCCCAGCGTCCTAATTTATAGGCAGGCATATGACGAGCATAAGGCAGGTCAAACTTTAATTTATTAACAATTTTACGTCTAGTTTCAACTGCTAGTCCGTCGAATTTAATATTGACTTCGTCTTTTATTGTTAGTTTACAGAGCGGCAATGTTTTTTATCCTCTTTATTGTAGGCTTCACATCACTGAGATAAATCACGCAAGGATGACTAGCCATCCAATCATTAACCCATACATTAGAATTCATGTAAAGGTTGTTAGTTACAATAATTTTAACATCTAAATTGTCTTTAAACAACCACTTGGCCGGTTTATTTTCAAAAATTAAATATTTTCCACTATCAACGCCGCCGCCTAGGTTATTGTCCTTTATCCATTTATTAAGATTACCTTTTTCATGCTTGTCGTCCCTAAAACAGACTTTAATTTTTTCACGTTCTGCTGGAAATTTTTCGCTGATTTTAACAAAATTTGTAAGCCATGTGTCTCTTTCACTAGCCCTGTCAATTAACACAACAATTTTTCCAGAAATTTTTTCAGCGAGACTAAAAAATTTCTCAAGTTCCTTAATCCAAAAAATGTTTTCATTTGACCTACAAATTTTTTCCACCAAATTTACCGGAGATTTTTCACATCGCAGCGGAAAATTCATAGACTTTGCCAAAAATAAATCGTTATATAAATTCCCTGTTGAAAATTTTTCAAAAAACACATCTGCATCATGAGAACTATTTTTTAATACTACAAAATTTTCAAAAATTACTGAATGAGGTATTACCTCTTCTTCTTCAGCCCACAAATTTTCGACAAAAAGCACCAGATCTAAAAATTCTTGATCCAATTCAAACGAATTTTTTTGACACCAATCGTGTAAGTGAATAAGGTTAATACTGTCAACGGGTATTTTTCTAATTTTTTCATCGTGGTCCCAGGACCTGGTTAAAATATTCTCTGACTGATTAGAAAATTCAAGGTCAAAAACTTCTTTAAATTGAAAAGGAAATTTTAAGCACACAAAAATTTCCCCATTTTCTTCTTTTTTTATAAAAACTTTTTTACTTAGATCTAAAACTCTAAATGGTGTCTTCCATAACGGAGTTACTAAATCATTTTCGTAATCTAAATTAAATTTTTTAGCATCATCTTGATATTTTTTTAATAGTTTACATGCAAGATTAGCCTGACTCTGCGTCATTTGAGAATTATTGTTAATAATTGTGGTAAAACTATTAACGATTCGGTAATCTGTATAGTTAGTGACAAATCCATGGATACCATTGCAGATATTAAAATCTAAAAATATGTCTTCAAGGTATCTATGCTGAGCCATTCAAATATATTAACAGTTAGTATTTGTTTTGTCAAGTTATTTCATTAAGTATTCTTTGGAGAGGCTGGCCAGTCCCCAACTCACTAACAGTCCATTCGGTATGAGAAAGCTTAATCAGCCATTCGATTCTGTCTCCAAGATTTATTTTGTCAATATTTTCCAATAAATCGCTTACTGGGTATGCTAAACTTGTTCTGTTGCAAATAACAGGAGTTCCCTTAATTGCTGCCTGTATGCAAGGACCACTATTGTGATTGATTACACAATGGTAATTTGTATCAAAGTCAAAATCATCGTAAGTACCTTGAATTTGTCTAGGCGCTATTAACGTACCACCTATTATATTACCCCTCAACGGACATCTTGGATGCGGTCTTACATAAATTTTTCTATCCGAGTACCGCCTTATATCGGCGATCATCTGATTAACCCATTCTGATGTGGAGGGTAGACCCTGCCATTGTAAACTTTTTTCATGCTGGCAGGCTAACAAAATTTCGGATCGCCTTTTTAAATTTAAATCGTTTAATCTTAGGCCTAACTTTGCAGGTCTATTTCTATCGAGGTCTTTATTAAATCCATATATGCCAGTAGCATCTATGTGATTCATCGAAAGTCTCCAAGTTTTACCACGAAAAAAGTTACCAACTTCAATTATCAAAGTTTTTTTATTATGTTGTTTGTTTGATTCGTAGATGAGTTTGTTAGATGCCATCCTACCGTGCCATAAAACAGACCAAATAACACTAATATCCTCATCTTGATCCACAATTTTATGACCTAACGATAATAAACCTTGTTCTATAGCAGCAAATACAGGACCGCTATTCAAAGCTCCAAAGTTTTTGTACAATTTAAAGTTCATAAATGCAGGGCAATAAATATAGTAGTATTTAACGACATAAAATGCCCAAATTAGTAAAACGGATAAGAAAAAATTTCAAAAATCCTAGAAACGTTCTAGTATTAGGTACTGGATTTGGTTTTCTCTCGGAAATTTGTGATCATTTTAACAATGTTTTCATTATTTCAACCTTAAAAGAACCAATTAAACGTAAAAATTTAATTTATAGAGAAACATTTGATAGTGTCGAACTACTACCAGATCTAGACGTCGTAATGATAGACAGAAATCAGGATTGTAATATTGATAAATTGAAACCGTTACTGTTAAAATACAGGCCTATACTACTTGTAGAAGGTAATATAATTTTTGATAGAAACGAATATAAGTTTTTGAAGAATTTTAGTTTTTCTGTCACTGAAATGTTTGGCGATTATCACCTATGGAAATTTGTAAAATGAAATATGCAGTTGTAACCACATTCAACGGAGACGGTTTGCAAAATTATGCTCAACGAATGATTAATTCTTACATAGAATCTTGGCCTAAGGAGGTCGTACTTCATCTATATCCAGAAAATTGTAATCCACAAATTAAAGATCATTCAAGAATAACATTGAATAGGTTAGAAGAAGTGCAAGATCTTCAAATCTTCAAACAAAAGTGGAAAGATGTGCCTAAAGCTAACGGAGATGTAAGTAATGATCCTATCAGATCCAAAAGAAAAGACTCCGGTAAAGGATTTAAATGGCATGCTATAAGATTTGCACATAAAGTTTATGCCATTTTTGATTGCGCTAAGAAAACAGACGCCGATATTTTAATTTGGATGGATGCCGATACTGTTTGCCACAGTCCTATAAGTTTATCTGAAATAACAAGATTAATTCCGCCTGATTCAGAACTATGTTATTTGGGTAGAAAAGGCAAATATAGCGAATGCGGTTTATATTCTCTCAATTTAAGATCAAGTACTGTTCAAAACTTTCTAAAAGAATTTCAACATTACTACGACGATGCTGAGAACGGCATTTTTACCTTACAAGAATGGCACGACAGTTTTGTTTTTGATGCTGTAAGAATAAAATTTCCAAATATGAAACAAAATGATTGGGCGGCTAAATTAAATGACCTTAGGCCGAAGGGTGGAATGAGTCCCGGGGAGGGTCATCCTTTAATTAATAGTGACTGGGGCGCTTATCTAGACCATTTAAAGGGCGGTAGAAAGAAATTAGGTAGAAGTAAAAAAGAAGATTTAAGAATTTTAAGAAAAGAAGCATATTGGCTCAAATGAAAATAATTAATTTTGTAACAGAACAAGGCACAGATTACGGGGCATACGAATTCACCCTAGGAAGTGGTGGTTATTTTCTTACTAGAGCAGAAATGTACGAAAATACCAAATATCCAATGTGCTGGCCTAGTTTTTTTAAACCTCAATGGCTGGAGATTTGCAGAAAGCATCATTTAAAATTTTATAATTTTGACGGAGCATACTTTGGAAATCAAAAAAAGAAAAACTACTTTAGATTAAGTGTAAACAATTTTCAGAATACTAACGACATCATAGATAGGCCAAATGATAGGCTAGAAATTCTTAATCTTAACAACGAATCTTTTAAGAGAGGCTCGGATATTGTAATAGTTCCGCCAGATAGAAAAATTTGTCATACTTTAGATTTGGGATCCGTAGATGATTGGATTAATACCGTTGTTCAACAAGTTAAACAATTTACAGATAGAAATATTAGAGTTAGGTACAGGCCAGAATCTAGAGGAGAAAGAACAACGTCTAACACCTTTAAAGATTTTATAAGAAACAATACCTATTGTGTAATTGGGTATTCATCTAATTCTCTCGTGGAGGCTGCAATCTGCGATATTCCAGTAATACCATTAGGACATTCGGCAACAAGAAGTCTTTACAAAAAAACAATCAAAGATATTGAAATTTTATCAGTTGCAGACCAAGATCTTAAACAGGCTTGGATGAAACATCTGTCCTATTGTCAATTTACTAGAGCTGAATTACTGTCTGGGTATGCATGGGATGTAATCAACCAGGAGCATACCTAGGAGCGTATGGACCAGGCCCTAAATACCTTTTGAGAATTGATTTATCTAACGGACTGTTATGACCCGTCTTGGGGGCCCACAGTAGATTACGTTTGCTTTTAACATAAACCATTTCGTAATCATATTTCTCCATAAGCTTACAGCAAATATCTACTTCCTCATTGATTTCTATCATTACCCAAGGACGCTGATTTTTTAAAATTCCGGTCATACCTTTTAAAACTTGTAATTCCCAACCTTGTGTATCTATTTTAACCATATCTACATTAGATAAGTTTTCGTCATCTAATTTTACAACCGGCACTTTATAAGACGACGGTATAGGAAGGTCTCCAACTAATTTTCCATCCCCACAATTTTTGCCGGCTTGATGAAAATCAGCTTCTCCGTTAAAGTCTGCTACAGCTAGTTCTCTAATTTTTATGCTGGGAGGTATGTTAAGTTTTAAACACTCTATATTTTGCTTTGACGGCTCATAAGGAACGACATTTTTAAAATATTTAAACATCGGTAATGACCAAATTCCTACATTTGCACCGACATCTACAAAAGTTCTTTTATTAGGTAACTGCCTGACAATAATCTCTCTATATTTTTCTTCGTATTTGGGTCTAGACATTTGAGTATCTTTTGCTAGAAGAAAAGTGACTCTTTGATCATCGTCCGGAACATACCAACCTATTGTTAATTTTTTCATAATTTTATAAATTCTTAATTACAGCGCATTGCATTATTATTTTGCCGGTTTTATCTTTTTCTATATACTCTTTAATATTTAGGTTTTGTTCTTTAAGTTCGTCAATTAATTTTGCTACACCTGGAAATTTTACTGGATAAGTATCGTCAAATATAATTATCTTACTCTTCTTAACATGTTCATAATCCCATTTAACAGTTGAATAAGAATGCCCGCCATCGATGTATACCATGTCAAACTGGCTATCATCTTTTAAGGTTTCATGTGTCCAACCTTTATATATTATATATGATTTAAGAGATTTGTCTTTTTTATATTTTTCACAACGTTCGATTAATTTTTTATAATCTGCAGATTCTTTCCCGTTGTGTTCCATTTCTCCTGTAAAAGGATTTTTAGGATATTCAAAAGTTGGCCTATCCGCTAGGTCAAATGCGTCGTATCCTATGTATGTAATTTCATAACCTAATCCTTTTACAGTGGGACATAAAGATTTAAGTGTTAATCCTTCGTGACATCCTATTTCACAGAAGGTTTGCGGCCTCCATCTTTGAATTAAGGGTAAAAATATGCTATTCCATTTATATTCTTTCATAGATGACCTCTAAAAAAATCCCATGCTTTTCCAGACTGTAATTCATCAAATTTCCAATGGCACATAGACAATTTTTCTATCCATTCTTGTCTATCTGCTAAGATTGGATTTTCAAGATTAGCTAGATCAAGATTACACATTTCAAAACTTTGACTATGTTGAGGTATTGGATCTGTAACAAAAGTTGGAACTCCTTCTATTAAGCTTGCTACACTCGGACTGCTATTGTAAACAACCGAAGCCCAGCAATTTTTTAAATCTTCTGATAAAGATTCTTTTTGACTAATTGTGACATTTTTAAATTTTGCCTGTAACAAATTTTTAGTTTTTTTATCTCCAGGATGCGAGCGGATAACAATGGGCCTATCCGAGTATTGTCTTATTTTTTGTACAGTCAAATTCATCCATTTAATGACATCTAATCCACCCATGCTCCATCCGCCATTTCTTTGTAAACAAATTAAAATATGATTGCCTGTTTGTCTATATTGTTTTAAAGTTATATTTAGATCATTACTAATTTGTTTCCATCTTTCGCTGTTGATATTTTTGTCAAAATAATATCCAGTAGTAGGAAAAACTCCGTCAAAACTATACCTTAGGTAATGCAAAGGATTATTTTTATTCACATATAAAAACAAACTACTATCAACTATTAATGATTTTTTATTATTTTTTTTCTGCAATTCAATAGCATCTCTTCTCAGTTTGAGGTGAGGCAAGTTTTTTCCGTTATCATGAACGAATCCTTGAATTAAAGCTACATCGCAATCTAATGCATCAAATCCCTTGTGTGCAATAGCATTATCACCGCAAGATAGTACACCCTGACAAAAATAATCTAAAATTTTTGGTTTTTCTAGATTACTATTGTTTGGGGGGATACCGGCGTAATAGGCTACCGCTGTAAGTTTAGACATTATGATAATCTCTTACGATTGATATCGCAGTACCATTTAAAAGTTCGTCGTATGTAAATTGACAATAACTTAACCAACTTAACCAGTTTCCAAGAGGACCATAATATAAATCATTAATTTGTGAAATAGAATTCCTAGTAACGGGATTGCTTACATGTTTATCTAGAGTAATAGCCGGGACACCTGCCCATACAGATTCTACTGCGCTATTTGAATTAATACTAATAGAACAATAGTAATCTCCATCTAATAGTTGTTTATATAAACTTGTCCTAGTTTTTTTGTTGGTTTTTTCTCTAAACTCTATTGGCCTATCTGTATATTTTTTAATTTCAGTTGTAATAGTCTCTCGCCATACCTGTGGATTCACATGAAAGATAGAAGCCGCAAACGGTCCCGGTTCAACAACTAAAATCTTTTTCCCTTCTTTTTTCCATGGTACGGGGAAAGATGTAAAGTTAATTAATCTATCGGAAGGAGCATCGAATGTATGATTGAAATGCAGATGATTTCTAACTAATCTGTGCCATTTTTTGTTTGGTTCAATAAAATTAGTGTATCCGCTGTCTATAAACCAAAAAGGATATTTTTGATCGATCTTATCAACTAAAATATTTTCATTACCTGTTGTGTTTCTTAATAGACAATCTTCACTAGGATTATTAAACTTTTGCCTTCTCACCATTATCGCGTTAGGATTTAACTGTAATCCAACAGTTTTGATAAAATGTTGATTTCTACTTTGAAGATATTTTTCTATTACAACGTCTTCACCGAGTGCATCTATTATCTTTGATGCATTCAGTTGTAACTTTTTTTGCCTAACATTTTTAACTTCTTTAATAACAGCTTCAACATTTTTCCGCCATTCGTTGACATCGGCAGCTACTCCTGAATATAACTTATCTTTAAACTTTTGCTTAAATTTTGACAATTCAAATTTAGGAGAACTTTGTTTATTAAGAATATAACCAATGGCTCCTGCGGCATGTGAATCATTTGATTCGTTAATTTGAATATGTTTGCAATGATCTTTAATATCAATTAAAGACATTAAGAAATACGCTAGTTCTTTATCGTTTACCAGTAACTTCATTATTTAAAAGTCT
>Ga0129333_10001634_pt1 | contig 20448 bp, 22 predicted proteins | sample CPB6_08_DNA_FD_94474 | JGI IMG/M metagenome (GOLD analysis project Ga0129333, IMG submission 94474) | Freshwater to marine salinity gradient microbial communities from Chesapeake Bay, USA - CPBay_Sum_0.6_0.8_DNA | ecosystem: Environmental > Aquatic > Marine > Coastal | place: USA: Chesapeake... | reverse complement strand
TGCGCTGGTGGTCCGCCTACGAAGCAACTAACTTTGAGTGCTTCTTTTTTAAGTAGGGCTTTGGTTTGGTGTATACCGATGCCTCTATGCAATTGATAATGTAAGCCTATTTCTTCGTTGGTCATATAGTCATTGCCATTCAATTGAATACGATACATGCCTAAATTAGACTGCATGATACCGGGCTGATCTACATCTTCTGTATACACTTGAGGTAGCGTTACAAATGCCCCTCCATCTTTTGGCCAATGATGAATAAGAGGTAATTGATCGATACGTAGGGAATTGTCTAAATTATTTTTGAAGAGACTGCTTTTAAAAGGCAGCGCATGTAAGGCTGCTTTGGCAGCACTTAAATTTTTCCAAGGGTGTTTGAAAATTTTAGATGGATCTTGCTTCAGGGCAATTACTTGTTGCACCGCTTCAAGGGTATCTCTAAAAATAAATTTACTTCTTTCTAAAGTGCCAAAAAGATTGCTCGCTGCTCTAAATTTACTTCCCTTAACGTTTTCAAATAAAATGGCTGGTCCGCCTTGCTCGTGAATGCGTAAATGTATGGACGCCATTTCCAAATAAGGATCAACTTCTTCTTTGATGCGAAGGAGTTGACCATTTTTTTCGAGGTCTAATAAGCAAGCTTCTAAAGTAGCGTATCCCATAGTAATGTAAACGCAAATTTACTTAATAAGTTGACAAAGCGCTCTACTAAAAAATTGTTTTGTTATTCAAATGTTATAAAACAAATTGTACATTTTAATTGTTTACCCTTTGAGCTTATTTTATTAAATTTGGTAAAACATATGCCTTTATGAAAAAACTGTTTTTAGTTATACTTGTAGTAGCTATCGCAGGCGGACTCTATGCCTATTATCAATACAATCGTAAGCCAGCGGTTGTTGCGGATCAAGAGGCTATACAAATTAATGCGGCAGCTTTAGTAGCGAGTTTTATGAACGATGAAAAGGCAGCACAAGCTACATATAATAATAAAGTACTCGAAGTGGTAGGTGTAGTAGCAGAGCTAGGTGAAAACCAAGATCATAAAACAACAATCTTATTGCAAAGCGACGATCCTTTATCGAATGTGTTTTGTACCTTAGAAAGCAAAGTAAGTCCTTTGCCAAAAATAGGCGATGAAATTATTGTGAAAGGTTTTTATGCGGCCTATACCATAGATGTATTATTAACAGGATGTATCATTAAGTAATTACTTTAACCATAAACCATAAACCATGAAGCGTAATCTTTTTAAAATAACAGCCTTATTAGTACTTGCAATAGCTTTTGTAAGTCAAAATGCTTGTAAAAGCAGTAGCTCCAATGCCAATACTACCGTTTGTGATACCTCAGCAGCCGTATTATTTTCAACTACTGTAAAGCCTATTATGGATGCAAAATGTGCTACTTCAGGATGTCATAATGCTAATGCTGCAGCTGGACACGCTTTACATACCTATGCCGGTGTAAAAGCATGCGTAAACAGCGGTCGATTTTTAGGATCTATAAACCACACAGGCGGATTTAAAGCTATGCCACTAGGTGGAAACAAATTAGATCAATGCGATATTAATAAAATCCAAAAATGGGTTAATGCAGGCGCCCTAAATAACTAAAGCAACTTAGCGATGAAAAAAATAATTTTACTGGCAGCAACCTTTGGCCTGCAGCAAGCAGTGCAGGCTCAAAAATACATGACCCGTTCCGCTCAGGTTAGTTTCTTCTCTAGCACTGCAGTAGAAAATATTGAAGCTATTAATAATGAAGTAGCCAGTGTTTTTGACGCTGCAACAGGAGAGCTTGTTTTTATTGTGCCCATTAAAAGTTTCAAATTTGATAGAGCACTCATGCAAGAGCATTTCAACGAAAATTATTTAGAGAGCGATCAATTTCCTAAAGCAGATTTTAAAGGAAAAATTGAAAATGCGGCAGCCATTAATTACACTAAAGAAGGCACTACATCGGTAAAAGCAGTAGGCGCTTTGACCATGCATGGTGTTACGCAACAAGTTGCAGTGCCGGGAACCTTAACAGTAAAAAATGGTAATCTAATTTTCAAAGCTGTTTTCAAAGTAAAAAACAAAGACTATAAAATTGTTATTCCAAGCATAGCAGCAAAAAAAGTAGCAGAAGTAGTGGAAGTAACGATAAATAGTCCTTTAGCCCCTTTAAAAAAATAAATATGAATATACGTATACCTAAGTTTTTGTTCTTATTTGGTGGCCTTTTATGTGCCTTTCCAAGTTTCGCACAAGATGATTTGACGGCTTTGTTGGGAGATACAAAAGAAAAACCAAGTAATGTAAGTGCCACCTTTAAAACTACGCGTATTGTTAATGGTCATAGTATTGAAGGCGTTGCAAAAGGTGTGATGGATATTAAAATTTCACATCGTTTTGGTCGACTTAATCAAGGCGCTGTTGATTTGTTTGGTTTGGATAATGCTTATATCCGTATTGGAGCTGATTACGGTTTGACGGATAATATAACCATTGGTATGGGTAGAAGTAATGTAGATAAAGAATTTGATGGCTATGCGAAAATTAAATTATTAAAGCAAAAAGATCAGGGTGGTACACCACTAGCTATTTCCTATGTAGCGGCTATGTCTTTAAAAGCTTTCCGCACACCTGTAGGTGAAAGCTTTGTATTGGCAGATCGTATGTGCTATGCCCATCAACTTTTATTGGCTAAGAAAGTAAATACATCGTTATCGGTACAATTGACGCCCACTTTAGTGCATTATAATTTGGTAGATTATAGTTCGTATAGCAATAACCTCATTGCTATGGGTTTTGGGGCTCGTATGAAAGTATCGAGTCGTGCATCAATTAATGCAGAATACTACTATGTTTTGAATAAATGGGATAATGCACAAACACCGTTTACCAATAATTTTTCTTTAGGTATGGATATAGAAACGGGAGGTCATGTATTCCAGTTTATGCTAACCAATACGCAAGCCATGACAGAGCGAAATTTTATTGGACAAACAACAGGGCAGTGGGGTAAAGGGGATATTCATTTTGGTTTTAATCTAGGTAGAGTTTTTACCATCAAACAACCAAAAGGATTTGAAGGCAGCAGAAATAGTACCTATTAATAAATGGTAAGAATATAAAAGGAGGTCATTCGACCTCCTTTTATATTTATGGTTTAGTAAACCTTATAAAGTTTTTAAAACTTCATTCATGTTTCTTACCGCATCAGCAGATTTGTTGAATTCAGCTTGTTCAGCATCCGTTAATTTATAATCGATAATAGATTCCCATCCGTTTTTACCAATTACAACCGGTACGCCTAAGCAAATATCATTTTGACCATATTCGCCTTCTAAAGAAACGCAACATGGGAATACTTTGCGCTCATCACGTAAGATAGCTTCTACTAAAGCTGCTCCTGCTGCACCTGGTGCATACCAAGCAGAAGTGCCTAATAATTTTGTAAGTGTAGCACCACCAACCATAGTATCTGCAGCAATTTTTTGTAATTGCTCTTCGCTTAAGAAATTAGAAACCGGTAATCCGTTTAACGTAGCTAAACGCGTTAAAGGAATCATAGTCGTGTCGCCATGACCACCTACTACTACACCATGTAAATCATTTGCAGAGCAGTTTAACGCTTGTTGTAAATAGCATTTGAAACGTGCGCTATCTAAAATACCACCCATGCCAATTACTCTATTTTTTGGTAAGCCAGTAGCTTTCAAAGTTAAATAGGTCATCGTATCCATTGGATTAGAAATTACAACGATGATAGTGTTAGGAGAATATTTTAATAAGTTCTTACTTACTTCTTCTACAATTTTAGCATTCGTGCCAATTAACTCTTCACGAGTCATACCTGGTTTTCTAGGAATACCAGAAGTAATCACACATACATCTGAATTAGCTGTTTTGCTATAATCATTAGTACTACCAATGATTTGGGTATCAAAACCTAATAAGGCAGCTGTTTGCATCATGTCTAAAGCTTTACCTTCAGCAAAACCTTCTTTGATATCTACTAAAACGAGTTCTTTTACCAACTCTTTGCGAGCAATATTGTCGGCACATGTAGCACCTACGGCACCAGCACCTACTACGGTTACTTTCATTTGAAATTTTATTTTGGAGTTAATTAATTAATTTTGCAAGGCAAAGATACAATTTTTACAAAACTATCATTTTGTTTAAGTTTAATTTTTGCTGCTTTACGTATGATTATTCTCATTTTTTAAAACTCATTATTACTTATACATTTGTCCTTATGAAATCGATACCTACTTCACGCATTTTACTCTTATTTTTTATCATTTTTACCTTAATTTTCATGTCGTATTATTTGTATAATACGCCGGGTACCAATGTTTATAATGCCATTCACCATAAGTCTAACCCCTTACCTATTTTAGGCAATCCAGGGCATCACACCCGTCCATTTTCGTTTATTAATCAAGAGGGGCAAACCATTACAGAAAAAGAAGTAGCAGGGAAAATCAGAGTAGTAGAGTATTTTTTCACTACCTGCAAAGGCATTTGCCCAAAAATGAATGAGCAAATGAGTCGCGTTTACCAAGCTTATAAAGGCGATGCTAGCATTTTGATTTTATCGCACACGGTAGATCCCTATAAAGATACTGTTAATGCTATGAAGCAATACAGTCTTCGATTTGAGGCTGATCCTAAGCAATGGATTTTCTTAACGGGCGATAAAAAAGCCTTGTATGATGCTGCGCGCTATAGTTATTTAGTAACAGCAGCTGAAGATACAGCCGTAGTCAACATTGAGGATGATTTCATCCATACCGACCGTTTCGTATTGATTGATAAAAAAGGCTTAGTGAGAGGACAATACAGTGGCACCGATAGTTTGAAAGTGAATCAATTGATTAAGGATATTGAATTGCTTAAAAGCGAAGAGTAATTAATATAAATATCCGCCCAGCAAACAAGCGATAACGATTATAGGAGCAGGAATTTTATTGCTATAGAGCAAAATAAACGTTGCTAAGATTACGCCTAAGTTGAGCCAATGGAGGTCCATATCTTTTACTACCAATAAACCCGAAGCCCATATTACCCCAACGATAGCGGCTAAGATGCCTTCTAAGGCTCTAAAAATAATAACGTGTTGTTTCAATTGTTGATATACGGGGAATAGAAAAAATAAGATCAAGGAACTGGGTAGAAAAATTGCAATGGTGGCTACTAAGATGCCTATTAATTGCCATTCCCATCCATAACCACTCATAATCATCCCACCAATATAAGCGCAAACAGAAAATACGGGTCCGGGTACGGCTTGTACTATTCCATAACCTGTAGTAATGGCGCTGGCGCTGATGAGGGGCGATTCGTTGCGGAGTAGAGGTAGATTAACAAACTGCAAAATCATTAAGGGTAATAATACTTGTCCGCCACCAAAAACAAAACTTCCGAAACGATAGAAGTTTTCAAAAATGTGAAATACGTCTTGGTGTTTCCAATTTTGCAAGCGAGATATTTCAGACAATAAACCGGCAACTAAAAATACGATAGCAAAAATCCATAAGTTAACCCATGGTATGGGCATTGGTTTTTTTATTTTTTCTGGAATGCGTCGATCACTAAAATTACTAACAGTTCCAGCAGCTATTAGTAATAGCGGAAAAGTCCAAGGGCTTTTGAATAATAGCATTACCGCAATGCTACCGAGCATAATAGCCCATGTGGCCATATGATGCACACTTTTCTTGGTGAATTTTACAGCAGCGTATACGATGAAGCCTACCGTCATGGGTTGAATGAAAGTAAATAAATTGCTCTGCGTATTTTGTAATTGAAACTTATATATAAAAAAGGAAACCAAGCCCATTAAAAATACCGCAGGGAAAATCCAAATCAGCAAGGTAATAATAGCTAATCCAATGCCGCCTCTTTTCAGTGCTACTAAGGCAATAGTTTGTGTAGAGGAGGGGCCAGGAAGCATCTGGCAAAACGAATTGTATTCGAGCAATTCTTCTTCGGTAACATCTTTGCGCTCTTGGGAAAATGTTTTCAACATCATGCCTATGTGACTTTGCGGGCCACCAAAAGCAGTTAATGCATAGCGCAAAACGGCTTTTAAAAAAGGTATATGTCTATGAAGTTTAATAACGCAGTAATTTGTATAAATTTAATAAAAAAGCATCAATTTCTAAAAATATATACCGCATGTTTTGTAAATTGCAGCCTATAAATATCTAAACGAACTACTATGTTATTAAACGCTTTTTACGATTTCGGAAATAAAATTGGTCCTATGTTAACTTGGTTTTTCATTCTTGCAATGACCGTTGAGTTAATATTTGTAATGGCTAAATATCTTTTTACTAAAGATTAGGATGTCCCGAATTTCAATTGCAGATATTAGAAAGGATTATATCTTAGCATCTTTGTCAGAAGAGGTGGTGGGTGATGATCCTTTTTCTTTTTTTCATACCTGGTTTGAAGAGGCTGTTCGTGCAGCGATAGATGATGTCAACGCAATGACCTTAAGTACCCTACAAGAAGATGGATTCCCGGATGCGCGCATTGTATTATTAAAAGGTTTGGACGAGAAGGGTTTTACTTTTTTTACAAATTACGAAAGTGAGAAAGGTGCACAATTAGAAAAGCATCCCAAAGCTTCTTTAGTATTTCATTGGAAAGAGTTAGAGCGACAAGTAAGAATAATGGGGAACGTGGAAAAATTAAGTGCAGAAGAAAATGATGCTTATTTTGCATCTCGACCAAGAGCGAGTCAATTAGGTGCTTGGGCATCTCCTCAAAGTCAACCTATAGCAACAAGAGATATATTAGACGAGCGCTATGCACAGTTTGAGCAGCAATTTACTGATGCGGTACCACGACCACAACATTGGGGAGGTTATAGAATAGTGCCCATTAAAATAGAATTTTGGCATGGCAGAAGTAGCCGCATGCACGATAGAATTATATTTGAAAAACAAGATCAAACAAACTGGAGTCGATATAGAGTAGCTCCATAAATAACATAAAAAAAGTCCTTGCTTTTGCAAGGACTTTTTTATGTGCTTTGAAATCTTAAGCTTTCTTTGCTTTAGATCCTAATCTTTTTGTTCTGCGCGCGATACGAAGTTTACCAAATGAACCATTTGCAATTTTTCCGCGTTTAGTACGATTATCACCTCTTCCCATGGTATAATTTTTAAATTGTTAGACTGCAAATATAAAAAAAAAGCAAGAGAAAACTCTTGCTTTTTTTCTTAATACTAAATTAGCTTATTTTTTAGCAATTTTAGTAGAAAATTCTTTACCTGCTTTGAATTTAGGAGCTTTGCGAGCTTTAATTTTAATAGTAGCACCAGTTTGTGGGTTACGACCATTACGAGCAGCACGCTCAGTTACAGAGAAAGTACCGAAACCAACTAAAGTAACTTTGTCGCCTTTTTTCAATGCGCCGATTACTGAGTCAGTGAAAGCATCTAAAGCTGTACCAGCTTGTACTTTAGTTAAACTAGCTTCTTTCGCGATTTTTTCAATCAATTCTGCTTTGTTCATAATTGTTTTTTTTAAGAGTTAGTGATTTAATACAAATATACTTAGCTTTAGCACAGTTCCAAATTTTTTTAAGTTAATTTTTTTTCTTTGAAACCCTTTATTTATAGGGCTTTCCACAAGTTATTCACATTTCTACTTTCAGGGATATACTTGAAGAATGCTTTAAATACTGATTTTGAATGATTTAGCCACTAATTTGGCCGTATATAATTCGCTAAAAACCTTTATTTATAAGGGATTTAGGCTTGTTTTTCCATCACAGTTCTAAATGCGATAAATTGGTCGCCAAATAATTCTAATCCCTCCGCACGCATGCCAGGCGCATGCTGATCTATATAATTTGTATAGTGATCATAATCTGGAGCAAAATATTGCGCTATATATGTAATGCCTTCATCATCGGGATGGTCTATTAATTTATGTAAGGCATAAGCATCAAAACATTTAGTAGCCAATATAGCCGGCATATGTTTTTCAAGCATCCATTGTTTCCATTTTTGTTCTATACTTGGATTAAGTTTTACGGTTACATTATAAGTGATCATAAAAAAAATTTATTCGAGTGATGTTATGATTTGTAAATAGCTTTTGTATCGATCTATATTGATTAAGCCATCTTGTACGGCTTGTTTTACGGCACACTGGGGTTCATTGATATGAATGCAATTATTAAACTTGCATGCGGTCATATAGTTTTTGATCTCCGGATAATAATGACCTAATTCACTTTTTTCAATTGAAATTAGACCAAATTCTTTCACGCCTGGTGTGTCAATAATTTGTCCGCCTACAGGCAAATCAAACATCTCTGCAAAGGTGGTTGTATGTTGTCCTTTGCCCGACCAATCAGAAACTATTTTAGTTCGCTGTTGTATGTTCGGTAAAATTTTATTGATCAAGGTGCTTTTACCTACACCAGAATGACCTGAGAACAAAGTAGTTTTATTAGCTAATAAAGTATTCAATGCATTTACTTTTTCATTATCGTTTACATGCATGGGTAGTACCGTATAGCCAGCATCGGTATATGTTTTTATCCATGTTGCTAATGTGCTTTGATGTTTGTCTTTAAGTAAATCTATTTTATTGATGATGATGATGGCAGGAATATGATAAGCTGCTGCGGTAATCAAAAAACGATCTACAAATCCCATGGATGTTTTGGGTGAGTCTATGGTAGCCATCACAATTGCAGCATCTAAATTAGCACTGATGATGTGTTTATGATGTCTGTTTTGTGGCGATACGCGAACGATATAATTATTTCGTTTTTCAATATCGGTTATGGTTACAATGCCTTCTTCATCACTTAGCTCTTCATAGCTAACCCAATCGCCAACAGCAATAGGGTTAGAAGATTTGATAGTGGCATCTACTTTAAACTTTCCTTTAAAGCGGGCTTGCAAAAATTCGCCAGCGGTATTTTTAATCATATACCAGCTTCCTGTAGATCTATACACCCTTGCTTTAAGTGCTTTATTAACTTTTTGATTACTCATATCGAAGCGCTACTATAGGGTCTAATTTAGATGCTTTTTGTGCCGGATATATTCCCGACAATATACCCACTAAGGTACATAAACTCAAGCCTACAAAAATCCATATCCAAGGCATGATAAAGCCAACATGAAAAGCTAAGCCAATAGCATTACCAACGCTAATGCCTAATACTACACCAAGGCTTCCACCTAATAAACTGATTAAAATAGATTCGGTTAAAAATTGTTGTTTGATGGTACTCGCTTTTGCGCCAATAGCTTTGCTTAAACCAATTTCACGCGTGCGTTCTGCAACGGATACCAACATGATATTCATTAAGCCAATAACTGAACCCAATAAGGTGATGATGCCAATAATAATAGCAGCCCATCGCACATACTTGATACTATCTAAAAGGGTATTTACTAAATTATCATTTTGATTAACGCTAAAATTATCTTCAGAGCCAATAGGTAATTTTCTAATAATTCTAAAAAGTCCTGTTGCTTCTTCTGCAATCAATTTTTTATTAATGCCTTTACGCACCATCACTTGAATGACAAAACGTAGATTGCCATACAAACTTCTTGCAGTTGCTAAAGGAATAAAAACAGTATTGTCTGCATTGCTAATCATGCTACCACCTTTTGGTGCGGCAATACCCACAATATGATATTGTTTTCTGCCTACCCAAATGGCTTTGCCAATAGCTTTATTTTTTTTCGATTTAAAAAACTTTTCAGCAATATCATTACCAATGATACAAACCGGTGTATTGCTTGCCAATTCATTATCATTAAAATTTCTTCCTGCAGCTAAAGTTGTAGCAGAAATACTGACATAGGCTTCGTCAATGCCCATTACTTTGATATTAGGGTTGGTTTTTATAGTTTCAAACTTCACGGTAGCTGCGCCAGAGGCAATGGTAGTAATACCTATCGTAGCTGGTGCCTTAAAGGTTCTTTTAAATTGTGTAGCTTCTTTATAAGAAATATTTGCGCCCTCATCTATACGAAATTGCAAACCTCTTTTTTTACGAGATGTTTTCAGTACATCACTAGTGATTTGAAAAGAATTTGCACCCATACTACTGAAGTTGGAATACATACTTTCTTTAATCACTTCAATAGCGGTTAATATACCCACTACCGACATAATACCGATGCCAATAATAACAATCGTTAAAATGGATCGAAGTCGATTAGTGATGATAGCTTTGAAAGCTAAACTAATATTAAATCGCAATTCTTGCATGAAAGGCTTCCTATGCTTATTGTTTTAAAATACGTTCTCTAATTAATGGAGTGCCTTTAGTGTCGCTTACTACTAATTGATACATACCAGCGCTAAGATAACCAATATTAAATTGTAATCTATTTTGTCCTTCTTCACAAAACTGGGTAAGTAAATGAGCAACTAATTGTCCGTTGCTATTATATAAATCAAAATTCAATACGGCAGACGCTGCCAAATTAAAATCGATAGCGGTAAATTGATAACAAGGATTAGGATAGCTGATAGATTTAATAGCGTTTTCAGCTACATTAGTAATGCCAACATTATAAGGCGATGACAAGCGCGCCATAAAGTTTCCGTAACCTCTTTTAGCATTTCCAAATATACCAATGACCCATGCGTTACCAGGAAAATTCCAATCAATTTGCGATCCGGTATAATCACCCCAGCGTTGTTGTTTAGCTGTTAATACCACAATATTGCTATCCCCTTTTTTAATGTTTGTCCAATCAGAGTATTGCCCTGCTTTTGAAATTAAAGCATGCATACCACCAAAAGTTCTTGGCCCTGTATAATTACAATTGATCAATGAAACGATACTGCCATTATTCATGCCAAAATAAGAGATGTTAGGATAAGCCATATCTAAACTGTCAATCGATAATAATTGAGCTTGAACACTTGGGTTGCTGCTTACTTGCTGTATGGTACCATGATAGATGCTCGCTGCACCATTGCTTGGGTTGATGGAGGTGTTGACAAATTGAATTTCATCACCTTCTTTAAAAGCGCCTAACACCCGTGCATCATTAGTAGCTAAGGTATAAGATGTATCTTTTTGTCGACCGTCTGCAGCAACGCCGTAGGACAAATTGCTTTTAAGTGGATTGATTTGAATGCTTGCATTCGCACTATTCAAGGTGTCTGTTAAGCGAATTAAAAATACCGTATCGTTTTGAGGGGCAAAATTTCTATTGGATAAAAAGTAGGGTGTTGCTGCACTAATGCTACTGCCGTTTTTAACAGGGTGAAGATTTCTAATGGGTTTGCCGTCATAATAAATGCTATCCCATATTTTATAATTTAAACTCAAGCCTGCATAACCATCTGCTTTTTTAATTTGATAAATCACAGAATTTCTAAAACCAGCTTGCCAAGAGGTATTGAAACCTAATTTATTGCCGGTAAAATAAAATTCATTTTTTGAAATGGTGATTGCTGGGTAGTCAAACCAAGTTGTATCGCCTTTATAATTACCATAAAACTTATAAAAGTTCCAATTGCCTTTAGGATCATTACTTTGAGAAAAACCTATAACAATATAATTGGCAGCATTAACGCCGTTAAGCATGATACATATAAACTTATCTTCTTCAGGATCATAAATTATTTTGGGGTCATAGCGATAATCATTCATGATATTGTTTAAGCCAACGGGCAAGGACATTGTTTTTAGTCCGGTTCTTTTTGTCATTATTCCCGTATTGCCATCAAGTACAGAAATAAAACTATTCATTACAGATACGCAGGTATTATTTTTAGAAACAGCCAAATAATTATCAGGAGGAGTGCCTGAGTTTGAATCAGCCACAAAACTCCCGGAAACCATTGGTGCTGCTAAAGGGGCAGTAGTTTTTAAATTTTTATGTGGACTGGATTTATAAGGGTATTTTCTTTTTTGTGCTTCTTTTATGCGCATTAATGCTTCATACTCTTCATTTTCATCTGGTTCATGAATTTCTAAACTCCTTACTTGTGCCAAAAAAGTGTCGGTACAATTTTGTAATTGTACGGTACCTGCTAAAGGGCATTGTAAAGAAGTAGTTTTATAATGCATTTGTGCTTGAAGAGATAAGCTGCAGCAGAATAATAGTAAGCTAAGAATGGCTTGTTTCATAGATTGGTTATTTCAAAGAATAAATTTAGTCAATATCTTATATTGATGTATGTAAATCCTTTGATTTTTGAAATAAAAAAGCCCCTGAATGGGGCTTTTTAGGTATTTTAAATGATGTGATTTAGCAATTATGCACCTTGAAGGGCTGCTGCACCACTTACAATCTCGGTAAGCTCTGTAGTGATGGCTGCTTGACGAGCACGGTTATAGCTGATTTTTAATCCGCGTAATAACTCGTTGGCATTTTCACTCGCTTTATCCATAGCGGTCATACGAGCACCATGCTCAGAAGCATGTGCATCTAATACGGCTTTGAAAACTTGTGTATTTAATATTTTCGGCATCAATTCAGTAACTAATACTTCTTCAGATGGTTCGAAGATAAAGTCAGATTTAGCAGCAGTGTTGCTATTGCTTACTTTAGGAATAGGTAAATAAGGCTCACAAATAAATTCTTGCGTAGCGGCATTTTTAAATTGACTGTATACGATTTCAATTTTATCGTAAGTGCCTTTTATAAATTCTTCTTGTGCATAGTTAGCAGCAGTGCGTACATTTTCAAAACTTAGTTTAGAAAATAAATCCCAAAAACGATCTACCACAGGAAAGCCTAAACGAGTAAAGTTTTCGTAAGATTTTTTACCAATAGGTAAAATGCTCACTTGGCCTTTTGCATGTTGAGCAGCATAGGCTTCTTTTACACGTTGGCGAGCCAATTTTACAACGTTTGCGTTATAAGCACCACATAAACCTCTATCAGAAGTTATGGCAATTAATAATACTTTTTCTACTGGGCGCTCTGTAGCTAATTTTAATTCTGAATCAGAAGAAGAATTACTAACGATATTGCTTAGCATTTCTTGTAATTTCTGAGCATAAGGGCGCATTTGAGTTACCGCATCTTGCGCTTTACGAAGCTTAGCCGCACTCACCATTTTCATAGCTTTTGTAATTTGCTGCGTAGAGCTAACCGATTGGATTCTTAAACGAACTTCTTTTAATTGACCCGACATAGTTGGAAAATTGTCATTTTTTCGAGCGCAAAAATACATGTTTATAATAACAATAACAAAAAAGTAATTCGATAAAAACTCAAAAAACCGTATTTTTGAGCATATCTTGATAAATATCAGTTGTTTTATCAATAATTCTTATAAAATTCAATATCATACCCTATGTTACACAAAACAAAAATCATTGCTACTGTTGGACCTGCATGTAATACTTTCGAAAAATTATTGGCTTTAGTGCAGGAAGGTGTCAATGTTTTTAGACTTAACTTTTCTCATGGTACTCATGAGCAGCACAAAGTAGTAATTGACCATATTAAAAAAATTAATGAAGGTTTTCCATTCAATATTGCCATCTTGGCCGATTTACAAGGACCTAAATTGCGCGTTGGTGAAATAGAAAATAATGCTTTACCCTTAAAAGTGGGCGATTCGTTTTACCTAACTAATGAAAAATGTGTAGGTACCAAAGAGCAAGTTTACATTTCTTATCCTGGCTTTTATAAAGATGTGCGCATTGGTGAAAAAATATTAATTGACGATGGTAAAATTGAAGTACGTGTTGAAGAAATTACGGGTGATAATCGAGTGAAAGTGATAGCGCTTACGGAAGGCGTATTATCTTCTAAAAAGGGAATTAATTTACCCGATACAAAAATTTCATTACCATCGCTAACAGAAAAAGATTTAGCAGATGTAGATTTTATTATTACTCAAGAAATAGACTGGGTGGCGCTTTCCTTCGTTCGTAGACCGGAAGATATTCATGAGTTGCGAGTTAAATTAAAAGAGAAAGGAAGCAGTGCAAAAATTATTGCTAAGATTGAAAAGCCTGAAGCACTTGTGCATTTAAGAGAAATTATTTTAGCTTCAGATGCGGTAATGGTTGCACGCGGCGATTTGGGCGTGGAATTACCTTTAGAGCAAATTCCTATGATTCAAAAAACAATCGTAAGAAAATGTATTCATAGAGCTAAGCCGGTAATTATTGCTACACAAATGATGGAAAGTATGATAGATCGTACGCGACCAAATAGAAGTGAAATCACCGATGTAGCTAATGCCGTTTTAGAAGGTGCTGATGCGGTGATGTTGAGTGGAGAAACTGCTATGGGACAATATCCAGAGTTAGTGATTAAAACTATGGTGGATATAATCAGAGAAGTAGAAAAAGAAGAAATGGTATACAATAGAAACTTAACACCACAACCTCATTCACCTTCTTTCTTAAGTGATGCTTTGTGTTATAATGCATGTAATATTTCGCAAGAAGTTAAAGCAAATGCTTTAATAGGAATGACGCAATCGGGTTATACTGGTTTTATGTTATCAAGTTATCGCCCGCAATCACCATTGTTTATTTTCACCAAAACACAATCTTTAATTAATCAATTGAGCTTGAGTTGGGGTGTACAAGCCTTTTACTATGATAAAGAAGAGAGCTTGGATACGATGTTTAATGACCAAGTAGAAATTCTTAAAGAAAAACAATTACTTACTTTTGATGATATAGTGGTGCATACGGGTAGTACACCAATACAAGAGCATTTGCCAACCAATATGCTTAAAATATTTAGAGTAAAATAAAGAAATAAAAAAGCCCTGAAACTCAGGGCTTTTTTATTTTTAAATCAATAAATTGTCAATAAGTCGCACAGCACCAACGCGAGCGGCAATCAATACAATCATATCTTTTTGATGGTCAAAATCTGCAAGGGGCTTTAAGGTCTCCGCATCTGCTAATGCTATATATTCTATCTTGCAATGATTTTGTTGAAGTAGTGCTTCGCAATGTTGTTGGGCTAAAACAAAGGTAGTAGTTGTTTTAGCAGCATTGATAAATTGCAAGGATTGATACAGGGCTAGTGCTTGTTGTTGCTCCGTTTCGTTTAAACGAAGATTGCGTGAGCTTAAGGCTAGGCCTTGTTTGTTTCTTATGGTGGGCACTATGATTACACTCGTTTTCTGCTCCCAATGCATTTGTTTGATGAGCGCTTTAATGACCAAGCATTGTTGAGCGTCTTTCTGACCTAAAAATAACAATTGGGGTTGCACAAGTTCTAATAAACGGGCTACAACTTTGCCAACGCCTTCGAAATGCCCCGGTCTTTGAGCGCCTTCAAAAATGGTTTCTAGATATCCAAAGGCATATGTTTTTACTGCATCAAATCCATTTGGGTAAATTTCTTGCACATCAGGTATAAATAAAATATCGCATTGGGCATCCAATAAAGTTTTGGTATCGGCAGTAAGCGTATTGGGATATTTTTTAAAATCTTCAGGATCGTTAAATTGAGTTGGATTCACAAAAATGCTACATACCGTAAGGCATTCTTGCTTTTTAGCGGCTTCAATTAAAGACAAATGGCCTTCGTGAAGGGCTCCCATAGTTGGAATAAAGCCTAATTTGAGCTGCTGTTCATTTCGCTTGTTAGTTATAAAGTCCTGTAAATCAGCTGCTTTTTTAAAAATTACCATATATACTTGCTAAGTAATGCCACAAATTAACGCATTGAAATCAATTATTTCGTAAATTTGCAACCTATTTCTATTACATGTGATCCATGTAAGTAAAATTTTTACCATATAATTCGATTCAAATGTCTTTAGACAAAAAAAGAGTGCTTATCGTAGCGAATGAATTATCACCTTATTTAGAGCTTACCGACTTTGCTCATATTCTTAACAAGTTAGCTATAAAAACATTTGATGCAGGTATTGAAATACGTGTTATCATGCCTCGTTTTGGTACCATTAACGAACGTAGACATAAATTACATGAGGTAGTTCGCTTGTCGGGTATCAATGTTATTATCGATAAAGACGATTATCCATTAATTATAAAAGTAGCTTCTTTGCCTAATGCTCGTTTGCAGGTTTACTTTATGGATAATGAAGATTATTTCAAACGTAAATTTGAATTTAGAGACGATAAGGAGAATTTCTATGACGACAATGCAGAGCGTATGATTTTCTTTGCAAAAAGCGCCTTAGAAACGGTTAAGAAATTTGGATGGCCTCCGCATGTTATTCATTGTCATGGATGGATGACATCTTTAATTCCATTATATCTAAAAACAGCCTATAAAAAAGACCCTGTATTTGGATATACCAAATCTATTTTCACCGTACAAAATAATCAATTTGAGGAGTCATTAAATGCTACGTTCAACAAAAAGGCATTGGTGAATACCGATATGAAAGATAAAGATTTTGAATTGTATGCGCCAGGCACAAATGAAGCCTTGACTTTAGGTGCTATGAAATATGCAGATGTATTAGTAGCCGGACAAGCAGATTTAAATCCAACCTTAAAGTCTGAATTAAAGCCTAGTCGTTACAAGAAAATTATTCAGCACGATGAAAATTGGACGAACGACGTTACTGATTTGTTAGAATTGTACAAAACCTTAACAGAGTCTTAAAGTTACTTTTACCATCTTCGTATAAAATTATTTCCATTGAAGGCATCATCATTTTTTGTTCAGCTCTCAGCTGTTATTCTATTCGTAAGCTCCTTGCAGGCATGTAAAGAAGATACCTTAATCAATTCTACGGTCATACCACCGGTAGATAATATCAATACCATTCCTTTAGAGCTCGACTCTATTCAAACCCTAACGGTCAATGATGACTCCGTTTTGACAGGTTATAATTATTACAGTTCAGATATTTTTAAAGGGATAGGAGTTATTAATGCCGATCCGTTTTTTGGCAAAACCTATGCCGGTGTGTTTTTCCAAATAGTGCCACCGACTACTTCTTTTACCTTTGCTGGCACGAATCCAGTTATCGACTCAGCTATTCTAGTATTGCCTTATAGTGGAGTAATTTATGGTGATTCTAATGCAACGGTCAATCAACAATTAAATGTATTCCAAATAGAAGATGCATTTAGTAGAGACAGTTTGTATTACTCTAATCAAAAATTGGGTGTAAATAGATTAAAACCCATGGGCTCCGCTATCATGAATATTCGTAAGGTGATGGATAGTGCAACGGTTTGGGGAGTGAAAGTAGCGCCACAATTACGTATTAAACTAAATTCATGGGTAGCTGATAGTATTTTAGCGAATGCTGGAGGAAGTAAATTTGCCGATTACCCTACTTTCCTTACTTGGTTTAAAGGTATTTATGTAGAGCCTGATACCACTGCTTCTGCAACGGGAAGAGCTATTCCTTATTTCAAATTAGATGGTCTTGATCAAAATTCAAGAGCTAATATTATTTTCTATTATCATAATTCCACGGATGATTCTTTGCGTACTTCATTCGGTTTTGTATCGAGCTATTGTGCGCATAGCAATTGGATAAAAAGAAGCTTTAATAGTTATCCAATCGCTAACTATTTCCCAGCAAGTGGTAAAGTGACCGATTCTATTTTCATGATTCAAAACGAGCCAGGAGCAGCGGGTGATATTACAATTCGTTTAGATAAAGTCTTATCTCAACTCAATAAAACCATTATTAATAAAGCAGAGTTAGTCATAACGCAATTAGCTCCTACTAGTGCTGAAGATACCCTTTTTGAAGCCCCAGTTCGTTTATTCCCTTCTGGAATTGACAGCACAGGTACAACCTATACCATTGCCGATCGCTATCCTACCTCAAGTAATGAGCCATTGAATTTTATAGATGGTACAAGAAGAGTAGCCTATGTAAACAATCAAAAGGTATATCAATATATTCTTAATATCCCTAGAGAAATTCAAAGTGCTATATTAAAGAAAAGAAATTTTGTACATTTGAGATTAAACGGTACTGTGAGTTTCCCTGGCGCATACCGATTAAAAGCTGGGGGCAACAAACATAGTAGCAGTAAAATCAAATTAAATATCATCTATACCAAAATTCAGTAATCAAATATGTGCGGAATTGTAGCATACATTGGACAACAAGATGCCTATCCTATTTTAATAAAAGGATTGAAGCGATTGGAGTATAGAGGTTATGACAGTGCCGGAGTAGCGGTTATCAAAGAAGAGTTAAAAGTTTTTAAAAAAGCCGGCAAGGTTTCTGATTTAGAAAATTTTGTAGGTAATAGCGATACTACTGGATCTATTGGCATAGGACATACCCGATGGGCTACCCACGGCGAACCTAATGATAAAAATGCACATCCTCATTTATCCAATTCTGGTAACTTAGCCATCATCCATAATGGTATCATTGAAAATTATGATGCGCTTAAAAAAGAGCTCAAAGCAAGAGGATATACCTTCAAATCAGATACCGATACAGAAGTATTGGTCAATTTCATTGAAGAAATACAAAAAGAAGAACAAGTAGATTTAGAAGAAGCCGTGCGTATTGCATTGAATCAAGTCATAGGCGCTTATGCTATTGTGTTGTTAGAGCAATCAAATCCTGATCGCATGATAGCCGCTCGCAAGGGATCTCCTATGGTTTTAGGTATTGGAGATAAAGAATTTTTTATTGCATCCGACGCTTCGCCTATTATTGAGTATACTAAAAATGTAATCTACCTCAACGATCAAGAATATGCAGTGGTGCATAGAGATGGAAGATTTACCATTAAAACCTTAGGTAATGTTGAGAAATCTCCAAAGATTCAAAAACTAGAATTGAATTTGGAGATGATTGAGAAGGGTGGTTATGAGCATTTCATGTTGAAAGAAATACATGAACAACCAAAAGTGGTAGCTGATGCTATGCGTGGTAGAATGAGTGCTGCAGGTGGATGGATTAAATTAGGTGGTGTAGATGAATATGCCAATCGATTAAATAAAGCAGACCGTTTTATATTTACCTCTTGCGGTACATCTTGGCATAGTAGCTTAATTGCGGAGTATTTAATTGAAGACTTAGCGCGTGTCCCTGTTGAAGTAGAGTATGCTTCTGAATTTAGATATCGCAATCCTATTATTACCGAAAAAGATGTGGTATTTGCCGTTTCCCAATCAGGTGAAACAGCCGATACTTTAGCGGCTATAGAATTAGCTAAAGAAAGAAAAGCTATGATTTATGGCATTTGTAATGTAATTGGATCTTCTATAGCACGTCTTTCCCATGCTGGTTCGTATACCCATGCCGGACCAGAAATTGGTGTGGCATCTACTAAAGCATTTACCGCACAAGTAACGATTCTTACCTTGATAGCTTTACAATTAGCTGCTGAAAAAGGGACGATCACCAAATCGGCTTTAAGAATAATATTATACGAGATGGAACAAATTCCATCTAAAATTGAAAAGATTTTACTCCTCGACAAACAAATTCAAGATATTGCAGCCATCTACAAAGATGCAAGTAACTTCTTGTATTTAGGTAGAGGATATAATTTCCCAGTAGCATTAGAAGGAGCTTTAAAACTAAAAGAGATTTCTTACATTCATGCTGAGGGTTATCCTGCAGCAGAAATGAAGCATGGTCCTATTGCATTGATCGATGAAAATATGCCAGTAGTATTTTTGGCTACCAACCAAAGTGCGTATGAAAAAATCGTTTCGAATGTACAAGAGGTTAAAGCACGTAAGGGTAAAATTATTGCTATTGTCAATGAAGGCGATACTCAAATTAAAGCGCTTGCTGATCATGTTATTGAAATACCAGCAACAGAAGAAATTTTATCCCCATTATTAACCATTGTGCCACTTCAATTGTTATCCTATCATATTGCTATTTTAAGAGGTTGTAACGTAGATCAACCAAGAAATTTAGCTAAATCGGTAACGGTGGAGTAATAAAATAATTAACTATTTTTAAACCTTTAACTATAAACAAAAAAATGCCTTATTTATTTACATCAGAATCTGTATCTGAAGGACATCCAGATAAAGTAGCCGATCAAATTTCGGACGCCTTAATTGATAACTTTTTAGCGTATGATGCGCAATCAAAAGTTGCTTGCGAAACTTTAGTAACTACTGGTCAAGTAGTTTTAGCAGGTGAAGTAAAATCAAAAGCGTATTTAGATGTGCAAGAAATTGCTCGTGGCGTAATACGTGAGATAGGATACACGAAGTCGGAATATATGTTTGAAGCTAATTCATGCGGTATTTTATCAGCTATTCACGAACAATCTGCAGACATTAATCGTGGTGTTGATCGTGATGCTAAGAAAAAAGATTTTGAAACTTTAGCTAATGCGCAAGGTGCTGGCGACCAAGGTATGATGTTTGGTTATGCAACACGCGAAACAGAGAACTATATGCCATTGGCTTTAGATTTAGCGCATAAAATTCTTCAAGAATTATCACGTACGCGTCGTGCTGGTAAAGAAATGAAGTATTTACGTCCAGATGCTAAAAGTCAAGTTACCATTGAATATAATGATGATAATACCCCT
>Ga0129333_10001633_pt1 | contig 20450 bp, 19 predicted proteins | sample CPB6_08_DNA_FD_94474 | JGI IMG/M metagenome (GOLD analysis project Ga0129333, IMG submission 94474) | Freshwater to marine salinity gradient microbial communities from Chesapeake Bay, USA - CPBay_Sum_0.6_0.8_DNA | ecosystem: Environmental > Aquatic > Marine > Coastal | place: USA: Chesapeake... | reverse complement strand
GATTGGGTCGTGGCTACCGACGACACGAACCCCGGTCGACCGGTTGACCGTCCACCCGACCTGACCCTGCTCGACCCCGAGATTTCCGAGTGCCCCTACCCGGCCTACGAAACCCTGCGCACCGAGGCCCCGGTGTTCCGCGATCCGCGCTCGGGAATGTTCGTGGTGACCCGTTACGACGACGTCCGCGCCGTTCTGCTCGACACCGAACGCTTCACGAGCGCCCGCCACCGCGGGCGCATCGATCCGCGCTCGGCTCGCCTGCGCCGTATCTACGAGGAGAAGGGGTGGGTTCCGGGCGCGACCCTCGCCGCCCGCGACGATCCCGAGCACCGCGAGATGCGCGGGTTGTTCAACCACGCGTTCCGTCCGAGCCGCATCAAGGAACTCGACCCCTTCATCGAGGACCTGGCGCATCGCCTCATCGATGCTTTCGTCGACGACGGGCGCTGCGACTGGGTTCGATCGTTCGCCATTCCGCTTCCGCTCATCGTGATCGGCCGTCAGATGGGCGCTCCGGAAGAGGACATCTGGCGCATCAAGGCCTGGACCGACGCCTGGGTGCAACGACTCGGGATGATGCAGACCGAAGACGAGGCGGTGTGGTCGACCGAACAAGAGATCGAGGCCCAGCACTACTTCCAGCCGATCTTCGAGCGATTGCGTCGCGAACCCGACGACACGCTCCTGTCCGACCTGGTGAACACCGAGATCCCCGAATGGGGTCGCACCCTCACCGACAACGAACTACACGCCGAGATGATGGCCGACACCTTCGTGGGCGGATCGGAGACGACCACCAACGCGCTCGCCGAGGGCGTCCGGTTGCTCATCGACAACCCGTCGGCGTGGGAGAAGGTCTCCGGAGATCCCGACACCTACGTTCCGCTCCTGGCCGAGGAGGTGTTGCGGCTCGAGGGACCCGTGCAGGGTCTGTTCCGCACGGCGGCCGTCGATGTCGAGATGCACGGAACCCTGATCCCCGCCGGGTCGGTGGTGAACGTCCGCTACGCCGCGGCCAACCGGGATCCCGAACAGTTCGAGTGTCCGGCCGATATGAACCTCGACCGCGAGAACCTGCGCAGTCACCTCGCCTTCGGATTCGGCACGCACCATTGTCTCGGCGCGCCCCTGGCCCGCCGCGAACTGATCATCGGCTTCCGCGCCCTGGTCGATCGCGTGGAACGGATGTGGTTCGTGGATGGCGCCAATGATTTCCGTCATCATCCGAACTTCTGCCTGCGCGCCCTGAAGGAACTACAGATTGGATTCGTGCCACGCCCCCGGCCCGTCGACAAGGAGAAGCCATGATCCCCGACCATTCCGAACGACCCCTCGCCGATCTCGTTCGCCTCGACGGTCGACGGGCCCTCGTGACCGGGGGCGCCAAGGGAATCGGCGGCGCGATCGCCGCCCGGTTGGCCGAGGCCGGGGCCGACGTGATGATCGCCGACATCGACATCGACGGTGCGCGGGTCCATGCGGCCGAGCTCACCGAGCGCACGGGTCGGCGGGTGGTGGCCGGCACGCTCGACGTCACCGATCCGGCGAGCATCGTGGCCGCCGCCGACCGCTGCGTCGCCGAACTCGGTGGTCTCGAGATCTGGGTGAACAACGCGGGAGTCTTCCCCACCACCGGACCCGTGCTCGACGCGTCCGACGAGGCCTTCGACCGCTTGCTGCACCTCAACGTCACCGGCACCCTCACCGGAGCGCGCGAGGCGGCCCGCCGGATGAAGGCGGGCGGACGCGGAGGTGTCATCGTGAATCTCGCGTCGATCGCCGGGTACCGCGCCATCGCGGGAATGACCGGATACGTGACCTCGAAGCACGCCGTGATCGGTCTCACCAAGAATCTCGCCGTCGAGTTGGCTCCGTTCGACATTCGGGTGGTGGGAATCGCCCCCGGCGCGATCCACACCCCCGGAGTCGATGCCCAGATGGCGCCACTGAAAGCCGCCGGAGTCGACGTCGCGGCCCAGATGTCGCGAACCCTGCTCGGGCGAAGCGGTCAGGCCGACGACATCGCCCGGGTCGCGCTCTTCCTCGTGTCCGACCTCGCGGCCTGGGTCAACGGCGAGATCGTGGTGGTCGACGCCGGCTCCATCGCCCAGTGACGAATCGGAAGCACTGATGTCCCCCGAACTCGTCGCGCGTCTCGTCGAGCAGATGCATTTCGAGTACGCCCGTACCGGACCACCCGAAGGGTTCCCGCGTTTCCCCGACATACCGGTCGGGAGGTACGTCGACGACGAGTTCTGGGAGATCGAACGTCGCCATCTCTGGACGAAAGTCTGGGTGCTGGCCGGTCGCGTCGAGGACCTGCCCGGGGCGGGGGACTTCGTGACATTCGACGACCTCGGCCCGCCCGTCGTTCTGGTTCGCGGACGGGACCTCGTGATCCGCGCCTTCTACAACACCTGCCAACATCGAGGGGCGCCGGTGGTGCGCGAGAACAGGGGCTCCACCCGTCTGCTCCGCTGCCAGTACCACTCGTGGTCGTACGACATCGAGAGTGGACGCTTGGTGTCGGTGCCCGACGAACGTGATTTCGTCGATCTCGACAAGGAGAGCCGCTGCCTGCCGACCTTGCGATGCGAGGTGTGGGACGGCTGGATCTTCGTGAACCAGGATCCCGACGCGATGCCCCTCGCCGAGTGGCTCGGACCGATTCCCGACGAGTTGGCCGAGCTCGAGGGACCGCGCCTCCGCTCCATCAGTCGCGAGTCGCACGTGGTGCCCTGCAACTGGAAGGTCACCGCGGAGGCGTTCCTCGAGGTGTACCACTTCCGTCACATCCACGGTCGCGAGGGCGAGAGTCTGCTCGACAACCGAGGGGCCGTGATGTCGTTGCTGCCCAACGGTTGCTCACGCATGGTGACGCCGTACTCGAGAGCCGCCTGGACCGCGATCGGCATGAACAATTTCGACGATTTCGTGCATCTGGTCGCACCCGGCTTCGACGACGTCGACGGCGTGAACGACATGATCCGTTGCACCAGCACCGCGTACTCGGTGTTCCCGAACCTCATCACGCCCATCGCCTCGAACGGCTTTCCCTTCATCACCTTCTGGCCGATCGATCGAACCACCACCCGCATCGACTGGACGCACTACGCGCCGGTCGACTTCGATCCGGCGGACGGGTTGCCCGAACCCTGGCGGGCACGTCTCGCGAACTTCGCCCGCATCATGGACGAGGACTTCTGGAACATGGCTCCGATGCAGAAGTCGCTCGAGTCACCCGCCTTGCGGGGCGTGCCCATCAACTACCAGGAACGACGCATCTGGCACTTCCACGAGCAGATCGATCGCCTGGTGGGACGGGAGAACATTCCCACCGCGTTGCGCGTGCCGATGCTGCTCGATGCCTGGATCGAGCGTTGATCAGCGCCGCGTGACCGACGGGTTGCCGTCGGTCCACATGATCCGCAACTCCCGGCGGGAGATTCGCCATCCTCGGTCGGTGCGGACCAACTGATCCTCGTAACGACCGGCGACGATGAAATTGGGACTTCCGGGGGCGGCGTGGCGCACGTGCTGAGCCTGCAGGTAGCAACGACAGGAGGCCCGGTCCCCCTCCACCACGATCTGATGATTCGAGATCAGGTGCTGACTGTCGTCGAGATGCTCGAGAGCCCGACGAACCCGCTCCTTGATCGCCTCGCGACCGACCAGTTCCTCGGTGAGAAAGGCCGTGGCGTCGGGAACGAATACCTCGTCGAGGTCATCCCAGTCGTTCCCGTCGAGAGCCCAGGCGTAACGGACGGTGAGGTCGACGATGGCGGACCGGTCGGCGAGCAGTCGGGACGCCGCGACCGAGTCGAGGCCGTCGAGGGACTGGGCACCGAGGCGGATCGGATCGACACTTCCGTCGCTGGACATGTGGTCACGGTATCCCGCATCGGACAGACTGCGCCGGTGACGAAAGCACCCGCGTTCCGCCCTCCGCTGGGGCGACCGGTGCAGATCGCGTACGCGGTCGATCCGCGATCCGACCTCGGCGAGACCGCCGACCGCTTCCGTTCGGTCACCGGGTCCGGACCCTTCCTGCTGGCGCGCAACATCGAACTCTCCGAGTGTTCGGTGCGCGGCCGTCCCGCTTCGTTCGACCACTCCTCGGCCTACGGCTGGTGGGGCGAGACGATGGTGGAGTTGATCCAGGAGCACACCGCGCCGATCATCGACCGAACCGCCGGAGTACACCACGTCGCCTTCATGGTCGACGATCTCGAGACCGCGCGGGACTGGTGCGAAACGAGAGCCTGGCCCACGTTGCTCGACGCGCGCGTGCGTTCGGGAACCCGCTTCGTCTTCGTCGACGCACGAGACGAACTCGGACATCTCGTGGAGATGTACGAGCGCTCGGAGGCGCTGGTGTCCTTCTACGAACGGGTGCGCGCGCTCGCCGACGACGTCAGGACATGACCGAGTCGTCGATCCACGAACCGTGGAATCCGAAGGGCACGCGCCGCGGCAGGTGAACCCGGGCGACCGGCGGCTTCGACAGGTCGGAGGCGTCGAGGATCACGAGGTCGGACGAGTCGGTGGCATCGTCGTACACGAATCCCATGGCCCAACCCTCGTCCTCGCCAGACGCATCGTTCTCCTGAACGAACACGAACTCGCCGGGATGGGCGCTCGGGCCGAGGTCGTGGATGCTCTTCGAACCGTCGTTCATGTCGTAGCGAGCAACGACTCCAGGGGCGTCCATGCCGCCCATGGCCTGCGGACGACCACCCGACACCCAGCCGTAGCGGTGCTTCAGACCGACGACGCGGTCGTCCACCCGCGGAAACGCGTGCGCCCAGTCGTCGATCTTGGTCTCGGTGACCTTGCCGGTGACCATGTTGAAGCGCCAGCGATACATGTAGCAGGGCTCGAAGTTCTCCATCGACCCCCGCCACATCGACGCGTGACGTCCGACGTCGCACACGACCTCGTCGCCGTCGACGTAGGCGTTGAGGGGATGGAACACGTAGCACGGATCGACGTCGAACCAGCGCACGTCCGCGTTGGTGCCCATGCGCGGCAGGATTCCGATTCGCGCGCCGTACTCGTCGTCCCAACCGATCGGCGGCAGACCTTTGGCCATGTTGTCCATGTTGAACACCACCGGCAGGTCCATGAAGATGGCGTGCTCCCGGGTGATCATGAAGTCGTGCATCATCGTGCCCTTCGGCGTGTCGATGCCCGCCGTGTGCACGAGATCACCCTTCGAATCCAGCACGTGATAGGTGACGTACGGAGCGAAGGGTCCGTACCCGAAGAAGTGGAGCTCGTTGGTCTCGGGGCAGAGTTTCGGGTGCGCGGTGAAGGCGGTCTTCAACTTCCCGCCGAAGTCGTCGCAGCCCATCGTCTCCAGTTCGTTCGACAATTCCCAGGGGAGGTGCCCCTCCTCGAGAGCCCAGATGCGACCGGCGTGGGCCAGCACATGCGTGTTGGCCGCGCTCGCGGTGGGATCCATGATGCATTCGGGATCCATGGCGTCCATGCCCTTGGCGAGCTTCGGGGTCTTCACGTACCGGTTGCGGTACCAGACGGCCCGCCCGTTCTCGAGACGAACACCGTGCACCATGCCGTCCCCGAAGAACCAGTGACCAGCCGTGCCCGACTTGGGGTTCGATCCGTTGCGCACGTACATGCCCGAGAGCGCCTTCGGAATCGAACCGGTGACCTTCAGGTCGGTGGTGGTGAGTTCGTCGAAGACCGGACCGTAGTTTCCGTTGAGGAACCACGGCTTGCGTTCGGTGTTCTCGATCAGGTCGGTCATGGCTGTCCCCTTCGTCCCCCGGTCGGACCGGATCCCGTTATTGTGCCCCGTCTCGCAAGTCGTGCCACCACTGGGCCTCGCGAACCGCGAACACCCGGGCGTACTTGCGGACCAATTCGCGCTCGTGACCGGAAAGATCGACGGGTCGAGTCTCGTCGAGGGGAGCCGCTCCCGACACCGGATCCACCCACTCGAGCCGGAGGTTCTCGACCAACCGTCCGATGGCCGGCGAGGCTTCCTCGTGGTGGTCGCTGGTCTGGTGCTCGATGAAGGCGGTGAAGTCGTCGAAGGACAAGAGCGTGTAGTAGGAGCGCGGAGACTCACCACGCCAGTACTCGTACCGACGCAATCCGGGTTCGACCGCATGGCTCGTGCGGAAAAGAGTCCGGGCGATCTCCTCGAACTCGCGCTCGGCACCCTCGCGAACGGTGATGTGGGCGAGGATCGTGGCCATCAGTTCCCTCCCGTCGCGGGTCGGTCGACCAATCGCTCACTGATTTCCCACAGGCGATCGGCGCGCGACGGATCGACGGCGTAGGCCGCCACTCCCCGACCGTTCACCGAGGTCGTGTCCCGGACCACCGGCGACACGTCGCAGTCCTCGCAATAGAGCGCTCCCCGACCTTCCAGGAACGGAGAGGTGAGCGCCCACACTTGAGTGGCGGCACCGGCCTCCACCGACTTCCAGGTGAGCGAGGTCGGCTGATCGGTGATCATCTTCATGAGCGACTGGATCACATCGGGGGTCATGTACCGCCCCAACTCGGTGTGGATTCCTCCGGGATGGATGGCGATCCCGCGCACACCGCGACCGGCGAATCGGCGGTCGATCCCCACCGCGTGCAGAACATTGGCGGTCTTGGCCGCACCGTAGGCCAACAGAGGTTCGTACGGTCGGCGTTCGAAGTTGACGTCGTCGAGATCGATGTCGGACATCCGATGACCAGCCGAGCTCACGCACACCACCCGACCGCTGATCAGGGGTATCAACTCGCGGATCAACAGGAAGTGACCGAGATGGTCGACTCCGAATTGGGTCTCGAAGCCGTCGACGGTTCGTCCTTCGGGTGTCGCCATCACGCCGGCGTTGTTCACCACGCCGTCGAGACGCCGACCATCGGAGAGCAACTCCTCGGCTCCGGCGCGCACCGAAGCCAGATCGCCCAGTTCGATCGTCACCGCCTCGAGGCGAGCATCCGGATGCCGGGCGACGATCGCATCGCGCGCCGTCGCATTCTTGTGTCGATCACGGGCGGCCATCACCACCGTGGCGCCTCGGGCGGCCAGCGCTCGAGCCGTCTCGGCCCCGAGTCCCCCCGAGGCTCCCGTGACGAGGTACCGCTTGCCGGTGAGGTCGACACCGGCCAACACGTCGTCGGTGGTGGACTCGGCGCCGAATCCGCTGCCGTCGCGGTCGTCGTACTCGTGGGTGCTCATGGGGCGAGCGTAGGTGACCGAGGGGGCGCCGAGTTCGGGCCGCTCGTTCAGGCGAGATCTCCACCCGCGAACCAACGCTCGAACATCGGAGCGATGGAACTCCAGACGAACTCGACGATGAGGCCGCTCGGGGGCTGCACGTAGGTGAACGCCCCGTATCCGGCTTCCGGAGGGGCCTGGGCCATCGACAGGCGCCAGCCGGCGGCGAGCATGGCTTCGGTGTCGCCACGAACGTCATCCGACCAAACACCGAGGTGATGCGCGCCGGGAGCCACCCGACCGTCCCACAGCGAACCGGGCGCTCCCTCCAACAACTCGACGTGCATCGGACCGGTGGTCGAGTAGGTGAAGCGCAGCGGGATCTCGGTGCTGCCGGTCTCGGGCAACCAGACCCTCTGAACCGTGGTCTGCGGAGAACACCACTCGAGACCGAGAGCAACGCCCATGTCGACCATCGCCGAGTCGAGGCTCGGAACCCGCACCCCGGTGTGATAGCAGCGAGACCAATCGACCATGGGGACGGCACCGTCAGATGCGGCGCTCGTGACCTTCCCAGTAGGGAGCGCGCAGCGGAGCCTTCTGGATCTTGCCGGTGCCGGTGCGAGGAATCGACGACACGAAGTCGACCGAGCGCGGCGACTTGTAACCGGCGAGCAGCACCCGACAGTGGGCGATGAGATCGGCCGCCAGTGCGTCGTCGGCTTTCACGCCCTCCTCGACCTGCACGACCGCCTTCACCGCCTCGCCGAACTCCTCGTCGGGCACACCGATCACCGCCACATCGGCCACCGCCGCGTGCGACGCGAGCGCGCCCTCGATCTCGGCGGGATAGATGTTCACTCCGCCCGAGATGATCATGTCGATCTTTCGGTCGGAGAGCCACAAGTAGCCGTCGGCGTCGACGTAACCGACGTCTCCGGTGGTGAACACACCCGGTTCGAGGTGCGCGGCCTGCGTCTTGGCGTCATCGTTGTGGTACGAGAAGTCGGTACCCATCTTGTTGCGGAAGTAGAGGGTGCCCTCGGCCCCGTCGGTGACCCGATTGCCCTGGTCGTCGACGACGATGACTTCCATGGTCTCGAGAGGCTTGCCCACGCTGCCGCCCTTGGCCAGCCACTGATCGGCGGGAATCACCGAGATGATCGACCCTTCGGTCGATCCGTAGTACTCGGTGATCTTGGGTCCCCACCACTCGATGAGTCCTCGTTTCACCGAGGGCGGACACGGCGCGGCGCCGTGCCACACCACCGCGAGAGAGTCACCGGAGAACGCCCTCTTCGTCTCCTCCGGCAGATCGAGCAGACGTTTCATCTGCGTGGGCACGAGGTGCACATTGGTGCAGCGGTGACGGTCGATGAGATCGATCATCCCCGCCGAGTCGTACTTGTGCTGCATCACGACCGACGAGCCGTTGATCATCGGCAGGAACGAGAACGCCCACTGGGCCGAGTGGTAGAAGGGTCCGCACAGCAACGTGCGCCCGTTGGCCGGCACGAAGTTGGAGAAACCCGACGCGACCAGCTTCATGATCTCGGGTGTCACCGCGAGTCCGCCCGAGAGTGCGCCGCGCACACCTTTCGGCCGACCGGTGGTGCCCGAGGTGTAGAACATCGGACCCCCCAACGCCTGGTCGACCGGCTCGACCGGCTCTCCCGACGCGACGACCACCTCGTAGTCGACGTGACGTGGATCCGAACGCAGGGTGCCCGAGGTGCGGACACCCACCGCCAGAGCCACTCCTGCTCCGCGGGGATCGGCTAGAGCCGCGGCCACCGCGTCCTCGAATCGATCCTCGACGACGACCGCCTTGGCGCCGGCGTCGGCGAAGACGTAGGCCAGTTCGTCGGCCACCCAGTGCCAGTTCACCGGCACGTAGGTCCACCCGGCGTGCGAACACGCCATCGCCACCTCGAACCACTCGCACTGGTTGCCGAGAACCACGGCGATGGTGTCTCCGGCGGCGAGACCGCGCTTCCGCAATCCGTCGACGAGTCGGTTCACGCGCTCGTCGAACTGCCGCCACGTCGCCTCTCGACGATCGTCGACGAGGGCGACCTCGTCGGGGCTCGTCGCCACCCGGTCGGCCAGGAGCGTGGCCATCAGCGGGACAGGATCGTGACGCCCGAGATTCCCGGTGCGCCGTAGACGTGGGTGTACGCGACCTTGGGATCGTTCGGAACCTGACGGGCTCCGGCGTCCCCGCGCAACTGCAGAACGTTCTCGTAGACCTGTCGAAGCCCGGAGGCGCCGATCGGCTCGCCGTTGGCGAGACAACCACCATCGGTGTTCACCGGGAAGCGACCACCGATCTCGGTCTCGCCGGCTTGGATCATCCACTCCTGTGCTCCGTGCTCGCAGAACCCGTTCTCGGCCATGTGCATGACCTCGGCCCCGGCCTCGGTGTCCTGCAACTGGGCGAGGTCGACCTCGTCGGGCCCGATTCCGGCCATCTCGAAGGCGGCCTTCGAGGCGTCGACGGTGGGACCGGCGTTGTGCTCGAGAGCGATGGAGGGAGCCAGCACCTCGAAACTGCCGAACCGGCGACTTCGGACGACGGCGGCGCGCAGGTAGACGGGCTTGTCGGTGTAGAGATGCGCCTTGTCGGCGCGGCACAGAATGAGCGCCACTCCGCCCTCGCCCGGGTTGCAGAACATGTACTGGGTGAGCGGGTACGACAGCATCGGAGAGTCGAGTACCTCTTGCTCGGAGATCGGCTTTCGGCGCCACGCCATCGGGTTCAGCGAACCGTTGCGAAACGCCTTGGCCGCGACCTTGCCGAGCGTGTCCTGGGTGATGCCGTGCTCGTGCATGTAACGGTTGATCTTCATCCCGAAGAACTGCGTGGTGAGAGCGAGACCGGTGGCCCCGTACCAGTCGCCGAGTCCGGCACCCTTGGTGTTGACGCGGAAGGCGCCGCGTTCGTGCTTGTCGAATCCGACCGCTATGCCGAGATCGAAGACCCCCGAGCGGATCGTGTTGTAGGCCGAGAACAACGCCGAACCACCGGTGGCGCACCCGTTGGCCACGTTGATGAACTGCAGGCCGGTGAGGCCGAGCAGCGACACCATCGTGTCGGCCGCTCCGGCCGCCATCGATCCGCCGAACGCGAACTGCATGTCCTCCCAGCCCACGCCGGCATCGGCACAGGCCCGTCGCACCGCGACGACACCCTGGTCCATTCCGGACACGCCCTCGGTTCGACCGAACTCGTGCATGCCGATTCCGACGATCGCCACGTCGATGCTCATGACTCTCCTTCGTTCGTGTTCCCGGACCCGCCGACCGGCGCGAAGGCGAACGTGACGACCTCGTTGCCCGCCTCGTCGGTGCACAACGGGATGATCACCATCTCCATCTCCATTCCGATCCTCAACTTCTCGGGGTCGGCCTCGGTGAGCCGGGCTTCCACCTTCACTTCTCCGGGTAGTTCGACGTAGCCGACACCAAAGGCTCGGAAAGTCTTCGGATCGGCGTCGCCCGCGTACGGCGGAGCCTTCGGTGGAAAACCCTGGACGGTCCAGGTCCAGAGGGTTCCTCGACGACCGAGTTCGACGGTCTCGGTGCTGTCACCGGTGCACTTCGGGCAGCCGGACTGAACAGGGAACATGTGGTTGCCACAACGGGTGCATCGGCTGCCGATGAGCCGTGGTTCGTCGCTCGGCCACGTGAACACGCCCTCGGTCACGGGAACTCTCGCCATTGTCACCCCCACGCACGGCGGGCCGGACGGCCCGACGAGCGAACCTTAGTGCCGTCCCCGACGAGTGCCACACCGGAGACGAGTACGGTTCGCGGTGTGAGCCCCGACCACGACGAAGCCCGTTCCGCCGCGAGATCCGACGACGAGCGCGCGATCCTGCGCTGCCTCATGGACTATTGCCGCGGGATCGACCGACTCGACGAGGCACTGGTGGCGTCGGTGTACCACCCGGACGGCACCGACGACCACGGTTCGTTCGTCGGTCTCGGTTCCGACTTCGCCCGCGTCGTGGTGAGACGACTGCGTGCCCACGCCGCCTCCACCACGCACTTCATCGGCAACCCGATCATCGACTTCACCTCCGACACCACCGCCGAGGTCGAGGTGCAGGTGCTGGCTTGGCACCGCGTGCAACGCGACGACGGCGAGTGGCTGGAGAAATTCGGCGGGCGGTACTTCGACCGATTCGAAAAGCGCGCCGGAGTCTGGAGGATCGCCCATCGAGCACTGACGCGCGACTGGGACACGCTCGAAAAGGTGAGCCCCGCATTCCCTCCGGGCGTGTTCCAGCCCTCTCCGCGCAACGCGTAGTCGCGACCCGACGGGTCAGGCCTCGGGCAACGGGAAGTGGAGTCCGGGGATGCCGGGCGCGAGGGCCTGGTACCAGTCGGGCCGTGGTTGGACACCGGGGTAACCGGCGCCGATCTTCGGGGAGGTGTCCTTGTTCCACTCGTGGTGGATCGGGGGGATTTGGTAATACCCGTTGGCCGCGTTGGTGCCGCCGTCGACCAGCAGGTCGTGCCCGGTGATGTAGCTCGCGGCGTCGCTGGCCAGGAACATCACCGGTGCCACCACCTCGTGCAGTTCGCCGATGCGCCGCATCGGGGTGCGACTGGCGATCCACTTGTCCATACCCAGCGTCTCGAGCACGGGTCGCACCATCTCGGTGACGATGAAGCCGGGCGACACCGAGTTCACCCGGACACCGCGTTCGGCCCACTCGCATCCGAGTTGCTGGGTGACGTTGCGCAGACCGCCCTTGGCCGCGGCGTAGGCGATGACGTTCGACTCGTTGGCGCCACTGCCCATGATCGAGCAGATGTTCACGATCGACCCGCTCTGACGCTCGAGCATGTGGCGACCCACCTCGCGGAGGAACATGAAGGCTCCCGTGAGATCGATGGACAGGATCCAGTTCCAGGTCGCGGTGTCGTACTGCTCGGCCGAGAGCCCGCGCAGGTCGCTCACGCCGGCGTTGTTCACCAGGACGTCGATCTTGCCGTGCTCGGCGATGCCGGTCTTCACCACTCTGATCACGTCGTCCTCGACCGCCACGTCGCCCGTCGCGACCGTGACCTTCGCCCCGTGCGCGCGACAACGTTCGGCGACGGCGTCGAGCATCTCCTTGGTGCGTGCCGTCAACACGAGATCGGCGCCGGCCTCGGCGAAGGCGAGCGCGAAACCCTCGCCCAATCCGTACGAGGCGCCGGTGATGAGAACGGTCTTCCCGGTGAACTGACCCATGAGATCCCCCTTGGTTCCGTCCCGACCGTCGCACGGCCGGGCGTCGACAAAGAGTAGAGCCCTTCCGGAGCGGAGCCCTACTCGCGCAGGGATTGTCGGGGAAGATCCATGTGCACGATCCCCGGCAAGTGAGCGTCGAGGTCTCCCTCGAAGGCTGCGGCCCGCATCTCGGCCAGGGTTCGCCGACTACCGAGGAGTCGCAGGCACTCGAACGACGTCGTGGTCAGGGAGAGACCGGGCTCGCCCTCCCCCACCACGGATTCCTCGCCATCGATCGTCACCCGGACCGCGCCAAGACCGTGCCGGGCGAGGTCGTGCTTCACCAGTTTCAAGCCGAGCCGAGCCGCCAGTCGAACGGCCTCCGAGTCACGCTCACCGGGACGGCCGATCGCGTTGCGCAGATCGTGTTCGTGCACGACGGTGTCGTAGGTGAGTCCCCAGAACGCCCGCGGCGTCGACGCGATCATCTCCTCGAACGTCGGACCCACTTCGCTCCATTCGCCGACCACCTCGGCCAACGGTCGCGCGCGACGCTCCTCGATCTGTCGGTCGACCCAGACCTGCGAGTCACCGGAGGGGACGCGACCCGCGGTGAGGTCGGTGGCGATACCAGCCACGTGGGCGAACAGGTCGTGCACCCGCCACTCCGGGCACGCCGGAACCGAGCGCCCGGCCTCCGCGTCGTCGATCTCGGTGGCGAGCGCCATCATCCGCAATCGTGAGGACCGGTAGCCCTCGCTCAGCTGCTCGCCATCCATCGGAACGATGCTCACGTCGACTCCGTTCTTCCGTTCGTGCCGGGACCAGTCTTGCCCAAGGCGCGGCGCGCTCCGTCGGCGCAACGTGCCACGTGCTCGGCCGGATGAGCCCAACCCCAAGCCGAGGGCACCTCCACCGACCACGGCACCGTGGCACCGATGCCGCGCAACGCGCCGACGAAGCCGGCGAGATCGAACTCTCCGTCGCCCGGCGCGACCCGGTTGGTGAGCGTGTCGCGGTAATAGTCGTCGAGGGCGGGAACGATCGCGCCGTCGTCGAGTTGCACTCCGGTCACGAGGGCTCCGGGCAACCGGGCGATGGCCGACAGGTCGTTCGCACCTCGTTGGTGGTGCCACGAGTCGACGCAGATGCCCCCGTTCGGACGTCCGGCACCCTCGACGATCCTCCGGGCGTCGTCGACCGTCTCGATGTCGGTCATCGAGGGCACGAACTCGAGGCCGACCACCAGGCCGTGTTCGGCGGCCCGATCGCAGAACGAGCCGAAGGCTCGCACGCCCGACGCGAGGTCGCCCGCGGGCCCGATCACCTGCACGTAGCGGCTCCCGAAACGGTCGGCCATGCGGAACACCACCTCCTCGAGGGTCGCCGCACGGTCTCCGCCGACGCCGTCACGACCGAGACCCGACACCACCTCGATCTCGGCCAGACATTGACCGTGCTGCTCGAGCAGTTCGGCGAGGCCGTTCGGCGCGAAGCCCTCCTTTTCGAGGGCCGCATAGTGACCGGCGAAGAACCCGATCCCGTCAAACCCGTTGGCCGCGGCCAACCGGACTCGATCCTCGACCGGATGCATCGGAGCGAGCGTGAAGTGACTGAGCACGAGATCCTCGGCGCGCATCCCACGCGGCGAGACCGGACCAGATCGCGCCGGACTAGTTTGAGCCACCTCGCCAGTATTCCGCACGGCGAGCCGATCGCAGGGGGACGACATGACGAACGGACGTCTGGCTGGAAAGGTGGCCGTGATCACCGGAGGTGCGAGCGGCATCGGCGAGGGAGCGGTGCGCCGCTTCGTCGACGAGGGCGCACGAGTCGTGGTCGCCGACATCCAGGACGAGCGAGGGCGGGCCCTGGCCGCCGAACTCGGCGAAGCGGCGCGGTTCGCGCATTGCGACGTGACCCGCGAGGACGACGTGTCGGCGGCGGTCGACGCCGCGGTCGACGGTTTCGGGCGACTCGACGTGATGTTCAACAACGCCGGCATCGTGGGAGCGGTTGGCCGCATCGCCGATACCTCCGCCGAGCACTGGGACGCCACCGTCGCGATCCTCATGCGCGGTGTGTTCCTCGGAATGAAGCACGCGTCGCGCGTCATGGTGCCGCAGGGTTCGGGAGTCATCATCTCGACGTCGAGCACCGCCGGCGTCCAGGGCGGCCTCGGACCCCACTGCTACACCGCCTGCAAGCACGCCGTGATCGGTCTCACCAAGTCGGTCGCCTCCGAGCTCGCCCAGCACGGCGTGCGAGTGAACGCGATCTCCCCCGGCAACACGGTCTCCGACATGACCTCGGCGGTCATGACCGGCAAGGCCGACGACCACGAGACCGCGGCCCAGCACATCGCGGCCGGATCGCCCCTCGGCATTGCCGGCTTCCCCGTCGACATCGCCAACGCGGCGCTCTATCTGGCCTCCGACGAAGCCCGCTACGTCACCGGACACACCTTGGTGGTGGACGCCGGCCAGACCGTGATCGGCGGGGCCGGTCGCTTCCACCAGCAGAAGCCGAACATCATCCGCGAGGCGGGCAAGCGCGGCTAGAGCCGCGGGTCGACGAGCACCTTCACGTCCGTCGAGTTCCCGCCGGCCAAGTCGGCCAAGGTGTCACCGAGGTCGTCGAGGCCGACCGTGCGCGTGTGCATGGGCGCGGTGCGGAAGCGACCGTCGGCGATCATGCTCATCACCATCGCGAACTCCTCGTTGGTGTAGGCGAGCGCCGCGGTGACCTTGATCTCCTTCACCAACCACGCCGCCGGGCTGATGGCCGCCTCGCCGTCGGCGAGACCGATGAGACACATCGCGCCACCGCGACGGGCCAGATCGACCGCGGTCTGCACGGCCTTCGGCCGACCGACGCACTCGTACACCACGTCGGCACCGAGACCGTTCGTGAGGTTGTTCACGAGCGATGTCGCATCGCGACCGGCATCGACCACGTGATGGGCACCGAGTTCGGCGGCGAGAGCGCGCCGGGCCGGGTTCGGCTCGACCACCACGATCGTTCCCGCTCCGGCCGCCCGAACCCACTGCAGGGTTCCGAGTCCGATGGGTCCGGCTCCCTGCACCACCGCCACGTCACCGAGGCGCAGACCGCTGCGGCGCACCGCGTGGAAGGTGACCGTCGACGGTTCGACCTGGGCCGCCGTCAGGTCGTCGATACGCGGATCGGTCCTCACGACCCGCTCGGCGGCCACCGCGATGCGCGGAGCGAAACCTCCGTGTGGTGGAGCGAGCGGATCACGGCCGAGAGCCGACATGAAGGAAGTGGCACAGTGGTCGGACTGTCCGGCTCGGCAGGCTGGACATCGTCCGCAAGCCGGAGCGACCGCCACCACCACGCGATCCCCCTCACTCAGCGACTTCACCTCCGACCCCTTGGCCGACACCGTTCCGCACCACTCGTGACCACAGATGGCCGGGTGATAGGGATCGCCCGACTGGTAGGCGTGGATGTCGGTGCCACATATCCCGCAGAAGGCCACGTCGACCACGACGCCCCGGTCGGCCGGCACCGGGTCGGGGAACTCCAGGAGTTCGACCCGACGGAGTCCGGTGATCAGAGCGGCGCGTTGTTCGGATGCCACGGCATGTCACCGTACCGCAGTCGTCATCTAGGGTGCGCCCGAGTCGGCCCGCGCATCCGCGACGCCCACGACGCCCACGACGCACCGTCACACACGACAGGAGACACCATGGCCCTCATCGCCATCGAAGCCGCCATCCGCATCACCGATCCGGCCCGACGCGACGAGGCGGTCGCCGCCTCGGTGAAGTTCCAGAAGGCCACCCGCGACGAGGAGCCGGGTTGCATCGTGTACTGCTTCGCCGCCGATCCGGTCGAGCCCGATCTCATCCAGGTGTACGAACTCTGGGAGGACGAAGCCACGCTCGCGGCCCACTTCGACCATCCCAACTACCACGGCATGCGCGATCTGCTCGGTCGGTTCGGGCTCAAGTCGGCGGTCAGCCGCAAACTGCGCATCGACAAGACGGCACCGGTGTACGGACCGGACTTCAAGGCCAACGCGACCTTCGACTGACCGAACCCTCGTTCAGGGGGAGGTCGACGCGCGCTCGCGGGCCCAGCGGTAGTCGGCCTTGCCCGACGGGCTGCGGTACACCTCGTCGACGAACACCACCCGTCGCGGCGCCTTGTAGTCGGCGATCAGCGTCTTCACGTGGGCGATGACGTCGGCTTCGGCGGCGGTCCCGCTCGCCACCAGCACCACCTGCTCGCCGAAACGCGCGTCGGGAACTCCCACGGCCACGCAGTCGACGATGCCCGGGTGCGACCGAGCGGCCACTTCCACTTCCTCGGGGTAGATCTTCTCGCCGCCCGAGTTGATGCAGACCGATCCGCGGCCCAGCAACTGCACCGTCCCGTCGGCCTCGATGATCGCCATGTCGCCCGGAATCGTGTAGCGGACACCGTCGATGGTGCGGAAGGTGTTGGCCGTCTTGGTCGGGTCACCGAAGTATCCGTCGGGCATCGGACCGAAGGCCGCCAGCACCCCGGCTCGACCGCTCCCGAACGCGACCGGTTCCCACGTGTCGGGATCGAAGAGACGGGTGGCCGGTGTGGCCATGAAACGGGCGGTTCCCGCCGGATCGGTGCCGGGTGGAGTCATGGACACCGCGAACGGACCACCCTCGGACGCGCCGATCATGTCGAGCACGGCGGCGTTCGGAGCCGCGGCCATCATCGTGCGTTTGGCCTCGGCCGAGAACGTCGCACCGGTCGACACGATGCGGGTGAGCGACGACAAGTCGTGGCTCGTCGTCGCCAGTTGGTCGTTGATGGGGCGCGCGAAGGCGTCGCCCACGATCGAAACCTGATTCACTCGTTCGCGCTCCACGAGACGCAGCAACTCGGCGGCGCTGAATCGTCGCTCCCCGAGCAGGACCACCGTGCCACCCAGCACGAAGGTCGAGAACGCGAGGAACATCGCGGTGCCGTGCATGAGCGGCGGAGCGGTCATGTTCACCGGCCCCCGACCGGCCGACTGGAGTTCGACCGCCACCCGCGCCACGTCGGCCACCGACTCGGGGACGGGAATGCCGAGCGAGGCGTAACCCGTGAAGGCCAGCGCGCCGAACAGCGACTGGTGACTCCACACGACACCCTTCGGAAGACCGGTGGTGCCACCGGTGTAGAGCATGAGAACATCGGAGCCCGACCGCTCGATCGGATTCATCGGCGGACGCGACGTCGTCGCGCCGTCGTAGTCGACGGCACCGCTCACCGTGCCGGCCGGCGCGCCATCGGCGACTTCGAGCAGAACTCTCAGATTCGGGAGTCGATCACGATGGTTGGCCAACAGTTCGACCACGATCGGCGCGAACGTGGCGTGGTACACGAGCGCCGACGCACCCGAATCCGAGAGAACGTGCGCCACCTCCGGCGCTTTGTAGCGGTAGTTGACGTTGACGGTCGCGGCCCGAACCTTGAACGACGCATAGGCCGACTCGAGGTACTCCGGGCAGTTGAACAGGAGTTGGGCGACACTGTGACCGACACCCACGCCCCCATCGGTGAACACCCCGGCGAGACGCGAGGCGCGATCGTCGAGTTCGTGCCAGGTGAGGCGACGATCACCGACCACGACCGCGACGTGATCGGGTTGCGCGGAGGCCAGAGCCTCCCAGAGAGTGGCCCAGTTCTCCGACAGCACGATTCAGTCGCCCGGCATCACGAAGGGCTCGAGTTCCGACAACGACTTCCCGTCCGACCGCAGGCCCTCGATAATGCAGCGATCGATGTGGCGGTGGATCAGGCGCATCCGAGCCTCCTGGTACAGGCCGAACGCCAGACCCTTGCGGGCACGGTGAGCGGTGACCTTCATTCCGGCCTGCACGCGCGGCAGATTCGCCATGTCCTGTTCGAAGACGTCGGCCAGCTGACCCATGCCGACGGCGTCGTGCCACGACTGTTCGAGGCCGAGACGCTGCACCGGCGCCGGAGCCGGCCGTTCCTTGCCGTCGGGAATCGGCATCATGCGAATCACGTCCATGTAGCAAGTGTCGGGAGTGGAACCCGGCCGCCAGCGGTACACCAGCGATTGCCCGACGCCCGCCCACGGAGCGAAGGCCGGGAACAAGTGGTACAGATGCGCGTCGAGCATCTCGGAGTCCGAGACCCCGGACAGGTCGACCCCGAACAGAGGTCCCATCACCGACCGGAACATGTCGGCCACCACCTCGCGGGCGGTCTTGCCCTCGGGAACCGTGATGGTTCCCCGGGTGGCCCGCGCCGAGAACTTCATGTAGGCGTCGGCCACCTGCTGTTCGGACAAAGTTCCGAGATGCGGGCTCTGTATTCCGAAACCGTTGACGAACCGTGTCACGAACGGAGACTCCGGCCAGATGGAGTACTCGCTGTTCGCGTCGCCGGCGAACTCGAGAATCTGCGGGTGAGTGGCGATCACGTGGTACCCCTCGGCGAAGGCCTCCATGCACGCCTTCCAGTTGGCCGGCACCTCCTTCACGGCGTGGAAGGCCTTGTAACGGTTCGACATGTCGAAGTCGCGGTCGAAATGTTCCACCAGCTTCGCGGCGACCCGGTTGAACGGTTCGGCATCCGGATCGAGGTTCACGAAGACGAAGCCGCACCACTCGGCCACCTGGGCCTGCGGCAGACAGGAGTCGGGTTGCTGCCAGACCTGCGGGAAGTCCCATTCGGCCGGAAGTTCGACCAGGTCTCCGTCGAGATCCCAGCGCCATCCATGGAACGGACAACGGAACGAGGCCACTCGTCCGTCGTCCTCGCGAAGCTTCGTTCCCCGATGCAGGCACGAGTTGTGGTAACCGCGGATCTCGCCGCTCTTGGTGCGCACGACGATCACCGACTGGTCGGCCACGTCGTACACGACGTGGTCGCCGGGCTGCGACAACTCGTCGACATGACACGCCATCTGCCAGGTGCGCGACCACACGTACTCGTTCTCGAGTGCGGCGAACGTGGCCGATGTGTAGCGGATCTTCGGCACGTCGGCCGAGCCCTGGTACGACGCCGAGTGGTCGCGCAACGACACCGGGACCGCGCGGGTGTCGGCCGCCAACAAGTCCTGCACCGAGGGGCCGCTACTGCGCGCCGCACCCCAGTCCTCGCGACGTTCCACGGTGGTCACGATCAGGCCTTTTCGAAGAGGTCGCGGGCGGTCTTGTAATCGGCCTTGCCGTTCGGAGCCCGCGGAACCGAGGCCACGAACACCAGCTGCTTGGGGACCTTGTAACTCGACAACTTCGTCTTGGTGTGAGCGATGACGTCGTCGCCACTGACCGAACCCGCACCGTCGGCGAGCGAGGCCACACCGACGACCCGGCTGCCGTACTTCTCGTCGGGGACTCCGAAGACCAGGCAATCGGCGACCGCCGGGTGAGTTTTCACGGCTTCCTCGACCTCCTCGGGGAAAACCTTCTCACCCGCGGTGTTGATGCAGTTGGATCCACGCCCGAGGAGCGTGATCGTGCCGTCGGCCTCGACCACCGCCATGTCACCGGGGAACGAATACCGGACGCCGTCGATCTCGCGGAAGGTGCGCGCCGACTTCTCGGGATCCTTGTAGTAACCGAGCGGCACGTTGGCCCCCGACACTCCCACCATCCCCTGCTCGCCCGAGCCCGGCACGACTTCTTTGTCGTCGGGACCGAACACCTTGGTGTTGGGCATCGCCCCGAAGCGCGCGGTGGTGTTCACGTTGTCCTTGGTGGCGACGGTCTGGGCCATGCCTCCCTCACTGGATCCGAGGATGTCCATCACCATCGCGCCGGGGATGTGCTCGAACACACCGGCCTTGACGTCGGCCGAGAACATCGCTCCCGTCGACACGATGGTGGTGATCGACGAGGTGTCGTAACCGGATCCCGACGCCACCTTCTCGCGCAGCGCGTTCATCATCGGACGGGCGAAGGCATCACCCACGATCACGAGAGTCGAGACCCGGTGCTTCTCGGCAGCGCGAAACATCTCGTGCGCGTCGAACGAGCGACCCTCGAGCAACACCACCTTGCCGGCCAT
>Ga0129333_10001632_pt1 | contig 20459 bp, 24 predicted proteins | sample CPB6_08_DNA_FD_94474 | JGI IMG/M metagenome (GOLD analysis project Ga0129333, IMG submission 94474) | Freshwater to marine salinity gradient microbial communities from Chesapeake Bay, USA - CPBay_Sum_0.6_0.8_DNA | ecosystem: Environmental > Aquatic > Marine > Coastal | place: USA: Chesapeake... | reverse complement strand
CCTATTACCACAGTTTATGCTAATGAAGAATCCTTACCTATAGAGATAGCATTTCCATGATGTCATATCGAGTTAAAATTATTAACAACGAAGCAGTTCAAATTTATAAAATTGTTGTACACAGATTCCGAATAGGCGACGCAGAAGACCCAGATCTATATGCAGCAGAGCCTCTTTTAAAATGGCAAAACAGCGAACAAGGAAAATGGATAATGGAACATGCTGTAGATCAACCAGAATATCATAGACATTTGGATCATAATACCTACGGGTATCAGTATGCTATTACAGCCGAATTAGCAGGCAAAGACTATACATTTTATACACTCAAATGGGGTAGTCATACTTGACTTTTGATAACAAATTAAATATAATATAAGCTCAACAGCTAACTAGAGACTAACATGGATCTTCTTCCAATCATAAGTTTTATTTGTGGAATTATTGTAGGCTGGATTTGGCACGCCAGAATGTTATTCTCTAAAATACTTTCTGATCCAGATAAGATGATTACTCTGCTGGAAAAATATAAGAGTTCAAAACCCGAAGAAGATCAAATCAAAGCAGACACAAGGCCTATTCGTGTAGAACGACACGGAAATACCATTTACCTCTACGCCAAAGACACTGAAGAATTCCTAGCCCAGGGTACTTCGTTACAGGAAGCTTTAGAAGTAGTAGAAAAGCGATTTCCAGGCCAAAACTTCAAAGGTCACTTGAGTAAAGAAGAAGCCGATTCGTTGGGCATCGGCGTTAAGTAATTTTACCGTTTTAGTTGACCTTACATCTAGCATACATTATAATACTAGAACGTTAGCGATGAAAGCTAACACTTTTAAAAGGAAAACAAAAATATGATTAAGAATTTCAATCCCGAGACCAAGACTTTCAAACTTTTCAACGCTCTTTATCAAGGCGAAGCAGTTACTCCTGCTCAAGCTCAGAAGCGTTTTGGCATCAAGAACATCAGTGCCGAAGTTAGCCGTATCCGTCAAAATGGTTACGCAGTTTACACCAACAGCCGTAAAGCTGGTAACGGTGTTCAAGTCACTGAGTATGTTATGGGCAAGCCCAGCCGCCGTATTGTTGCCGCTGGTTACAAGGCCATGGCACTTGGTTTAGTCTAATCTTAGACTAATATAAAGCCAAGCCCCGCAAGGGGCTTTTTTTATGGCTATAAATACCTCAGTGAGGTTCTTATGAAAATTCTAGTTACAGGCCACAATGGATTTATCGGTCGTAATATGACCAGTTGGCTAAAGCAAAATAATTATGAAGTAAAAGGATGGGATTGGGATCCTAATGATTTTCCAGATGTAAGAGACCATGATTGGGTTATTCACTTAGGTGCTGTCGCAGACATGCGAGAATCTAGTATAGACAAAGTTTTAAATCAAAATTTAGACTTTAGTCAAAGATTGTTTGATGAATGCCAGTATCACGGTGTTCACTTACAGTATGCTAGTACTAGTTCAGTATACGGCAATACAAGAGATTTTTCAGAATATGCTGAATGCCGTCCTCAGACTCCTTATGCGTGGAGCAAGTATCTATTTGATCGCTGGGTCTTTAGTCAAAAACCCACTATAATGGTACAGGGATTTAGATACTTTAATGTCTATGGAAAATGGATGCACTTAAGAGGTAGTAGAGCAAACTTTATACACAAATGTAGACAACAGGCTAAACAACAGGGCTACATTGAAGTATGGGAAGACGCTGAACATATCTATAGAGACTGGACATGGGTAGGAGATGTCTGTCGTTTACACACAGATTTTATAGAACATGTTAAAGGTAGCGGAATTTGGAATGTTGGATCTGGACTAGCACATAGCTTTTTAGATATAGCAGAAACTATTGCTGAGCAAGAGGGTGTAGAATTAAAAGTTATACCTGTTCCAGACGAAGAAAAACCGCGTTTTAGACAAAAAACCTGTGCTAATTTAGATAAACTTAAAGAAACTATAGGTAAAAGATCGTGGCTAAATGTGTATGAATGGTTGGAACAAGAAAGCTAATAAATACACATATGAAAGTCCACGAAATTATATCCGAAGCTAGAGCTTCTAGAGACTTATGTCTAAGTACAAAACCTAATAGTGAATTAGGTGCTAGTATGCTGGCCAGTTGTAAAAGTCAAGGCTTAAGAGCTAGAGAAGGCAATAAAAGCCATAAAATGGGCAAGAGCCCTAAAAGCCGAATGGTCATGGGCGGCCACAAAGTTAAAGGTAAAAAATACGGCGGCAAAATCCCAGATTGGGGAACACGTAAGGGTCAATAATGAGAGTAATAGATATTTTACGCGAAGCTAACGAAAACGTTTTTGTAATTGGTGATAGTATTGCTAAGGGCATAGCTGCCGCCGGCGGACTAAGCCAAGAATATGTCAACCCTGGTAAAAACACTAGCTTTATTCTACAGAACTTAGTTTCCCCATTTGCAAAAAGCGGCAAGGCCAAGGGAGCTATAGTAATTTTAAGTAGTGGAGCAGCCAATAGCGGCAATGTAGAGTTAGAAGATGGCAAAAAGTTTCAAAACGAAAATTTAGGGCCTGTAAGTCAACAGATCAAAATGCTCAAAGATGCTGGCGCTACAGTAATGTTAGTAGGTGTAGGACCCGGTAAAACTCCTCCTCAAAAACCGACAATTTATACACAATCAAAAACATGGACTGTTGATTACACAGGAATGAATGATAAATTACAATCTATAGCATCATCAAGTGGAGCAACCTTTTTAGGACCGTTAGACAAATTTGATCCTAATATTGCCAAGGGTGATGGTATACATCCTGGAGGCAATGCTTATAAAGCCATATTTCGAGCGGCTGTATCGAGTGCGCCTAGGACCGCAGGTTCTTCAAATAATCCTCCTGCTGGCACAGCTAAGATCTATGCTATTGGTGATAGTCATGCTAATGCTATCGCAAAAGCTGGAAAGTTTGAAAATTTGACCACAGACGGAAGAAGTGCGTTTAGTCAAGACAATGACAGTGCAATAGAAAAAGTTGCTGAAGGTAGTACCGTTGTTCTTAGCGTTGGTGCTAATGATATGATGGGCCAAGATAAACAACGGGTATCTGGAAGAATTAATGATTTAATTAATAAACTAAAACAAAAGAAAGCCAAAGTTTATTATGTATTATTTGCTGAAACTGACAATCCTAAATTTACAAAAGATAGGAATCAACTAAGACAAACAGTCAAAGCAAATTTACCATCCGGTATTGAAGTTATCGATATGGGAGCATTAAGTGTTAAGAATGGAGATGGAATACACGCTCCAATGAGTTGGTATTCAGGAGCTGCTAATACAGTTAAATCTGGTGATAAGCCTACTGAAGCACCTACTAGCAGTACACCAACAACAGACAAACCAACTGGCTCATTTGTCGTTGAAGTTCCACAAGGTAATCGAAACCCTGAAGTTGCTGATGTACAAAAAGCATTGATTGCACTAGGGTTCCCTTTACCTAAACACGGAGTTGATGGTATTAGAGGACCAGAGACATCTGATGCTATACGAAAATTTCAACAGGCAAACAAGATACCTAGTACAGGAACACCAGATCAAGCAACAGTTGACCAATTAAATGCCCAGTTACAAAGCAAGCCCGACGTTTTAGCTAAACTGGTCAAAAGCTCAGAAAAGGATGTTAAGCCTGGAAGCGGAACAGCAGTTACAATGGCAGGCCTTAAACAGGATGCTGTGACCAAAGGCAAGGTTGGTAAAGTTTTAGATTTCATTGCAAAATACGAAAGCGGCGGAAACTACGAAATAGTTTTTCCTTCTAAGAATATCAACGGCCTAACTGACGCCACTATAGAAACAATATACCAATTTCAAAAGGCTATGGTTGATAAAAACAAAATAAGCGATGCTGTTGGACGATATCAGTATACAAATATTAAGACTGGTACTTTGCCTGAAGTTGTAAAACAAATGGGATTAGATCCTAAAACCACAGTGTTCGATGAAAAAACTCAAGATGAAATATGTATTTTTGATCTAAGAAGACGATGCGGATTAGATCAATGGTTAAGTGGTCAAATGTCGGATGAACAATTTTTAGATAAAATAGCTAGAGTGTGGGCAGCATTTCCTGATCCACAGACAGGTCAGAGCAAGTATGCTAAAAATGGAATCGATAAAGCAGGCCTTACAGTAAAGACAGCATTAAATACTCTCAGTAATATTAAAGCATCTTCATAATGAATTTAACAGGAACCCTATTAATTGCACCGCCCTTGATGAAGGGAAACTTTTGGCAAAAGACAGCTATCTATGTTACCGAGCACCATTCAAATGGTAGTGTAGGATTAGTCTTAAATAAAAAGAGTCAAACAACTATTAAAGAATTTGGCAAACAGGCAAACTTACACATAGAAATGCCAGGCTATATGTATATCGGAGGGCCAGTAAACACTAAAGCAATGACCATGCTTCATAGTGCCGAATGGAGTTGTGACAATACATTACCTATCAACGATGAGTTTAGTTTAAGTTCCAGTGTAGATATATTGACTCAAATGGCTATGGGCAACTGCCCAAAACGCTGGAGACTGTTTGTAGGATTATGCGGTTGGACTCCAGGCCAATTGGAAAAAGAAATCAAAGGTAAACATCCTTATAATCTCAATCACAGCTGGCTTGTTAGTTCAGCAGACTATGACATAGTATTTGGACGAGAAGGCCAGCAACAATGGAGTGAATCGGTTGAGCGTTCTGGACAAGAATTTGTTCAAAATGTACTTGCTGATTTTTAAGTTTGAATATATAATAAATGGTCAAAACAACAAAAACGGATACTCAAAATGAGCGACACATTGCTACTCAACGCCGACGGCGCACCAGTCAGCTTTCTGCCGCTGTCAGTAATTGATTGGCAGGAAGCAATAAAATACATGGTCCTTGAAAAGGCTCATGTAATCGCATTTCACGAAAATTGGATTGTTCATTCTGCCCGTTGGGAAACTCAAGTTCCGAGTATTCTAATGCTACACGAGTACATGAAGCCTAAAACTTCAATTAGATTTAGTAAAGGCAATGTTTTTCTACGTGATAGTTATAAATGTCAATACTGCGAAAAGTTACTATCTAAAAAAGAATGTACCCTAGACCATGTACTACCCACTAGTCACGGCGGGAAGACTACTTTTGAAAATACTGTAACTGCCTGCGGTACCTGTAATGCTAACAAAGGTAATAATAAAAAGATTCGCCCTAAGACTAAACCCTACAAACCTGACTATTTTGAACTAGTTAATAAGCGTAGGCAATTACCGTTTAATGTGCGTGATCCAGCTTGGTTAGATTACGTTCAGTGACTATAAATAGTAGTAGTTTAAGGACTGCTACTATGAAAAAATTACTGACAGCATTATTACTTTTCCCTTGCCTAGTATGGGCGCAAAAACAACCTCAGGGGGTAACCTATGACGCACAGATCGTTCGAGTAAGTGACGGCGATACTGTAGTTATAGCGGCCCCTTTTCTACCTGCGCCACTCAAACCAGAATTGGCTGTTAGAGTCTTCGGAGTGGACACTCCAGAAAAAGGTCACAGAGCTCAATGCCCTTCAGAAGCACAGCGAGGAGAAATGGCCTCAGCCTTTACCAAACAGGCAGTGGCTTCGAGTCAAAAGCGTCAGGTTACCTTATATGGGTGGGATAAGTTCGGTGGTCGTGTACTTGGAGATATTATACTAGATGGTAAAAGTCTACGAGCCGCATTAATCGCTAATGGATTTGCTAGAGAATATTACGGCGACGCTAAACAAAGCTGGTGTAATTAAAACTTTTTAAAAGCGTCTTGTAACGCATTGATAAGATCTTCGATCATACCGTCATCGTGGAACGGGGTTGGAGCAAATCGTAGACGCTCAGTTCCTACTGACACAGTAGGATAATTAATTGGTTGAACATAGATACCGTATTCGTTTAACAAATAGTCGCTGATCGATTTACATTTAATAGCATTGCCAACTAACACAGGTACTATGTGCGAGCAGGTAGAATCCATTACTTTGATTCCTGCTCTTGTTAATTCGTATTTTAATTTTGTAGCTCGTTCTTGATGCTTTTGTCTAAGTTCGTCGTGCTTTTTAAGATACTTTACTGCTGCTAATGCTCCAGCACAGCTCACCGGGCTCATTGAAGTAGTAAAAATAAATCCTGCTGCTATGCTACGAATAGCATCAATGACCGTAGCATCAGCAGCTATATAGCCTCCTTGTACGCCAAACGCCTTTCCCAGGGTTCCATTGACTATGTCAATGTCATTTTGTAGTCCTAATTCTTCTACTTTGCCACCGCCACGCTGGCCGTACAATCCTACAGCATGTACCTCATCAATGTAAGTTATTGCTTTATATTTTTTTGCTAATTGACATATTGCAGCAATAGGGCTTACATCGCCATCCATTGAGTACACAGACTCAAATACTATACAAGGAGTTTTTTCTTGGGCAAAACTTATCTTTAACTTTTGTTCTAAATCTTGTAAATTATTGTGTTCAAATACAACCTTACTAGCCCGGCTGTGAGTTATACCTACTATCAAACTGTTATGATTTTTACTATCAGATATAAATTCTATATTAGGAATAATTTTGCTTAGAGCTATAAGAGTCCACTCATTAGCCACATAGGCACTACTAAACAGTAGAGCTGATTCTTTATGGTGTAGATCAGCAAGCTCGTGTTCAAGTGCTACATGATAGTGACTGGTACCGCCAATATTACGAGTCCCTCCGCTGCCTGTGCCTGTGTGATCGAGAGCGGTGTGCATTGCGTCTATGACAACTTTGTGCTGACCCATTCCTAGGTAATCGTTAGAGCACCAATTAACGATGTTCTTTATAGCGTAGGGACCGTACCAAATAGCCTTTGGAAATTTACCCGCTTCTCTTACAATATCATTAAAAACCCTATATTTTCCTGAAGTTTTTAAATCATCAATTAAATTTTGAAATAGTTCTTTGTTTATCATTGTATCATATTTAACGATAAATATCATATCGGAGAACAGTATGCGAGCCAGAGAATTTACTATCAATGTACCTATTACAATTAAAATAAACGGAGACGGGGATCCGGAAATTGAAATGGACTCAGCTCCGAAAGATCCAAAAGAGTTAGATCCTAATCCTGTATTTGTTCCACCTTTACAGCAAGAAATTGAACTTAAAAAATCTGAACAGGGCAAAGACAGTCCAGTCATTCAAGATTTAACTCAAGATGAAGGTGAACCAACACCACCAAAGTCAATTAGAAATAACCCGTTTGTGAGATAATATGGGATTCCTTAGAAAAGTTAAAGCAGGTTTAGTTAAAGAAGATATTGAAAACTTTGTAGGCGAAGAAGGCAATATTTTCTTTGATATAGAAACAGGAGATTTTAGACTCAGTGACGGACTTACCCCAGGCGGTATAGCCATTGGAGGTGGCGGTGGCGGCGGTGGAAACTATGTGCTTCCTACCGCTAGTACAACGGTCAAAGGCGGTGTAAAAATTGATGGCACCACCATAACAATAAACAATCAAGTTATTAGCGGATTTAGCGGTAGCTACACTGACTTAACTAACAAACCCACTCTGTTTAGCGGTAGCTACACTGACTTAACTAACAAACCCACTCTGTTTAGCGGTAGCTACACTGACTTAACTAACAAACCCACTCTGTTTAGCGGTAGCTATAACGATCTAACTAATAAGCCTACAATTCCAAATCCAATAACAATAAGCAATATAGATACATCTAATGTTATTACTAATAGTGTAGCTAATGTATCAACTATTAGATTTGATACTGATTCAGGTTTCGATGTTGTAGACTTAGGATCTGGTGCTGTGAAGATATCGATGAACAGCACGTTTAAAACTTGGAAAGTAAGCGGACAACAAGATCTTGTGGCATCCGGATTAGATACTATAGAATTTGTAGCAGGTAACGGAGTCACTATTACAACTGTTCCGGGCGCAACTCCGTATAAACAAATATCCATTTCGGCAGCAGCTTCTTTAGCAGGAAACCTTGATGCTGGCGGCGCTGATACTAATTACGGCGGGTTAGAAGTAATCGATGCTGGAGGTATTTAATGGCGCTTAGAATACAATTTAGAAGAGCCACAGCAGCACAATGGACTGCAGCCAATCCTACATTAGCAGAAGGTGAACTTGCTCTAGAGCTAGATACCGGTAAGTTTAAAGTAGGAAACGGTACACAAACTTGGAGCCAACTAGCTTATAGTTCAGGACCACAAGGTCCGCAAGGCGATCAAGGTATACAGGGCATTCAAGGGCCAGAAGGTCCGGGATATAACGGCGGACCAATACCTAACGATGTTAGCATTACATCAACTACATTAAGTGTGAGTCCTATCACAGGAGCACTAACAGTTACTGGTGGTGCTGGAGTTGGTGGTGATTTATATGTTGGCGGCGATATAGTTGTTAACAATAATCCATTAGTCTACGATCAAACTGGCACTACAGTTGGTGTAGCTACTATAAACATTGACAGTTTTCCCAAAGCCGATTACAGACTAGGCAAGTACATTGTTAGCATTACAAATACAGATTTAGGTGAGTATCAGGGCACAGAAATTATGTTAGTACATAATGGTAATAATGCTTACATTGCTGCTTACGATACTATAACTACAGGAAGTAACACACTAGCTACGTTTTCTGCTGCTGTAGAAGGCGCAGATGTTAAATTAAAAGTTACTAGTTTATTTGCCAATAATTCAGTAAAAGTCCAAAGATTTTATATAACAGCCTAAGCTAAATACTGTTATATATTGGGATTTAGTCTATGGCAAATAAGAATTTCGTCATTGAGAATGGACTAACGGTAGGAAATTTTACAGTTTCAGACCATAATGTTAGTACCACAGGACATTTTAACAAAGTTACTATCACAGCGCCGGCAACTGCGGCTACGTTAACTATCGCTAACAACGGTAGTTTAATTACCAGCGGCGGACATTCGATTACATTAACTTCTACAGCAAGCACTGATGTAACGCTACCAACAACTGGCACATTAGCTACACTGGCTGGCAGTGAAACATTTACTAATAAAACTTTAACCACTCCAGATGTTAACGGTGGTACTGTTGATTCGTTAACTGCTTTTAGTTTACGTGACACTAGTGCAGCATTCGATGTAACGTTAGCTGCTACAAGCTCAACGATTCTTACAGCCAATAGAACTTTAACAATTGACGTTGTCAACGCTGCTAGAACTTTAAGTCTAGCTGGTAATTTAAGTGTAAGTGGCGGACATAATATTACACTTACTACAACTGGCAATAGTAATGTTACATTTCCAACAACTGGTACGCTTTCTACACTAGCAGGTAGCGAAACATTTACAAACAAAACATTAACATCGCCTGACATTAATGGAGGTACTGTTGATTCGTTAACTTCATTAAGTGTGAGAGATACCAGCGCAGCATTTGATGTTACAATTGGAGCCACAAGCTCGACTACACTGACTGCTAATAGAACTTTAACCTTAGACGTTGCCAATGCTGCTAGAACATTTAAACTGGCAGGTAACCTTGATTTTTCAGCAGGCTTTTCTACAAGTGGCGGCCACGCTGTAACTTTAACAACTTCTGGTGCTACATCAGTTACATTGCCAACTACTGGCACACTTGCTACCATAGCAGGCAGCGAAACATTAACAAATAAAACTTTAACTTCTCCAACTATTAATGGAGGAACACACGGCGGTATTACCACATTAGGTATTAGAGATACCAGCGCAGCATTTGATGTCGTACTAGCAGCTACAAGCTCAACTGCTTTAACAGCCAGCAGAACAATTACATTAGATGTTATTAATGCAGCTAGAACTATCAAACTAGCAGGCAACATTGACCTAGCAGGCAACTTTAGTACCAGCGGTGGCCATGCGTTAACACTTACTACAACTGGTGCTACTAACATTACATTGCCTACTTCTGGTACACTAGCATCAACAAGCTTAAAGTTAAGTAACTTTGCTGCTACAACATCTGCTGAACTAGCAGGAGTTATTAGTGATGAAACAGGTAGTGGTGCTCTAGTATTCGGTACTAGCCCAACATTTACTACCAGCATCCAGTCCGGAGAAACATTTAGCGCATTTACAGCAGCTACGGCATTAGACATTGGTGCAGCTACAGGTACAACAACTGTTAACAATAGCCTAACTGTTACTGGCAATTTAACTGTTAATGGAACAACAACTACAGTCAATAGCACAGTAATTACTGTTGACGATCCTATCTTTGTCTTAGGCGGAGACACAGCACCGGCCAGCGACGATTCAAAAGATAGAGGTATTGCTTTTAGATGGCACAACGGTACAGCAGCCAAGATTGGTTTCTTTGGTTTTGATCGATCAACACAAAAACTAACTTATGTTCCTGATGCTACTATAACCAGCGAAGAAATTAGCGGCACTGTTGGAGCTTTTGATTTAAGTGCTACCGGAAGTATTAATGGGTTAACTGTTAGTTCTAGCACAGGTACACTAACTATTGCCAACGGTAAAACATTAACAGCCAGTAACACATTAACATTTACTGGCACCGATTCTAGCTCTGTGGCATTTGGAACAGGCGGAACTGTTGTATATACAAGTAACAAATTAAGTACGTTATCGTCGACTACATCTGCTGAACTAGCAGGAGTTATTAGTGATGAAACAGGTAGTGGTGCTCTTGTATTTGGAACAAGTCCATCGATCAGTGGACCTACAATTACTAATGCTATCATATTTGATCAAACAGGAATAGCAGTAGGCACTTCAGCTACATCAATAGACAGCTTTGCTCACGCTACGTATAGAGCTGCCAAATATGTTATTAGTGTTTCTAACGCAGGACTTACTCAGTATCAAATCACTGAGATTGGATTAATACATGACGGCACCGTAGCTACAATATCGCCCTACGGTAGTATTTGGTCTGGTGCTAGTTCGCTAATGACATTTAGCGCATCAATAGTAGGAGCCAATGTAGTACTTTCTGGAACAGGCGCCAACACAGGTAACACTGTTAAAGTACAAAAAGTTTACATTACTGTTTAAGGGAGTATTAATTGGCTATTAAGAACTTTACTATACCTACAGGACTTGATGTAGTTGGAACTATAACTGGAGCTAGTACAGGCAATGTGATTCCATTCTACTTTGCCAATCAAGCAGCATTTCCTAGTGCTACTACTTATCACGGTGCAATAGTACATAGTCATAGCGATGGCAAGATGTATTTTGCACACGGTGGCACATGGAACGCATTGGCCAATGGTGCCAGTACCACAGTAGGTCAAAATTTAGTTCAAATACCTGACCCATCAGCAATAAAGTTTCTAAGAATCAACGCTGACAATACAGTTAGTGCATTAAGTGATTCAGAGTTTCGTACAGCCATCGGTGCTGGTACCAGTAGTACTACCGGTACTGTAACTGGTGTAACTGGCACAGCACCTATTATTAGTTCAGGCGGCACTGCCCCAGTCATTTCTATCAGTGCTGCTTCATCTACTACAGCAGGAACTATGAGTATTGCTGACAAGAACAAACTTGATGGTATTGCCGCAAACGCTAACAACTATTCATTACCAACAGCAACTTCTACTGTATTAGGTGGAATAGAACTGTTCAGTGATACTGTACAAACAGTTGCAGCCGAACCCGTAAGCACAACTGCGTCTAGAACATATGGTGTTCAACTGAACGCTGCTGGGCAGGCTGTTGTCAATGTACCTTGGACAGGTGCCGCTGGTGGCGCAGGCACAGTCACTAGTGTAGCACTAACTGTACCAACATTCTTGTCTGTTTCAGGTTCGCCAATTACGTCCAATGGCACACTTGCTGTTTCGTTATCAGGCACACCATTACCGGTAGCCAACGGTGGTACAGGAACGTCATCGCCGGGTTTGATACAAGGCACTAATATCTCTATTACAGGATCATGGCCTAATCAAACAATAAATGCCAGTAACAGTTCTGGAGTTTCGGAATCACTTGCTATCGCCTATGCTGTGGCGTTGGGTTAAATATACCAAAGAGACTTTATATGGCAAAAAAACAAATAATAAATTACACATTTACTCCAGGGTCTAATGAAACATTTAACGCATTTCCAAACGCTTATGCTAGATTGGTTGCTAATAAAACCTTTATAGCAAAACAAGCTGTAGCATATATTCAGGCTCAGATACAAGCCAATACTGCACCATTTCAAGATTACGAATATAGCTCAGCCAAATGCGAAAGAGATATCGGCTATGTGTTAGAGGCACTGTTCAATGATATCAAATACAATGGAAACGTACAAACTAGATACATAGCTTCATTTTATTGGGTTGGCGATGTTCCTCAAGTGGATGGAGATCGATTACCTGAACAAGCAGTATATACTTTTATCATATCCTTGATTAATAACTATGTGCTGCCTGGTATCGCGGCTAGTCCTGCATATCAAACAGCAGAACCTCAAATTACAACAGGCTCTAACGGGGAAGGAGGAGCCAATGCCAGAGTAACTACCTTACTTACTGGCATTAGTGATGTGATTATCAATGGCCTTACATCTTTGCCAGCGCTAGTAACACCAAACGGATTTTGGGGACGACTTGAAACAAGAGGCAAACTTACACTTAAAAAATCTGCGTTGATTGTTAACAGCACACGTGGTATTATCATGTATAATTTTGCAGATGCCACTCGTACTGCTTATAGCATTTACAAATCACTACCTGATGATTTGACTACGCTGTATTTCTTCTCTACAACTAGCAACATGAAAGCTGCTGACGAAATTACCATCATCTATGACGAAGGTAGTGCCAGCATGAAACCTGATTCTGTATTCCAAGACGCTGTGGAAAAACTACGTGTATCCACACCTCAAAGTCTGATGGACACTGACTTTGAGTACAGCAGTCAAGGAACTAAATGGGAATCAGTTGAATTAATTCAAAACTATCCATCAACATTTTTAAAAGCAAACGAACCAGCATTTACCGGTAGTCAAATTACCAGTATCACAGGTATTGCCGCTGCTACTCAGCCCGCTGCCATATCTGTCAACGCTAGTGTGCCTACTCAAGGTACTAGCGGTCTGTCGTTGTTGTTCAGTGGTGATAGTGATGACTCATTTGTCACAGTGTCTCTACCATTCAACATACAGTTCTTGGGCACAACTTACAATCAGCTGTTTGTGGGTACTAATGGTTATATCAGTTTTGGCGGTGGCACTGGTAGTATTCCAGGCACAGAACCCAGCGGCGTGGGCGTGGGAAATAGTCCAAACTTTAGACACTTAGGTTTCTTTAAAGGTGATAAACGACTATTACAATTAAACGGCGGCTCAACAACAGCAAACGAGTATAGACTGGTATGGAGAGGTTATAACTACGGAGGTAGCAGCGGTCTTCAAACTACTGTAGAATTTACTTTCTTTGCCAACTCTGGTAATATCAACGTTCGATATACTCTCAACAATAACGGTAACACAACGTTGATGGTCGGTGACGGCGTCAACAGCGCAGCACAAGCGCAGATTCTAGTGGATTCTCTACAAGGATTTAGTGTAATTACAGCAGGAGCCGGCGGCGGCCAAGCCGGCGGCGGCGGCAATGTCAGAGTAGTAGTAGCACAGGCACCTGTTTCGCCGTTTTTTGTTGGGCAACCAATATCTATAAGAGAAACACTTAATCGAACTGCAGATGTTACTGGAGTTATTCGCAGTGTGGTTAGCACTACTACATTTGACATGACAACAACCAAGACCACAGTGACTGGCACAGTATATAACAATGCTAACAGTACTATCTACACTGGTGGATTTTTTGAAAATTCACAACTGGTTATCAATAGTGTAACAAGTATTTCTGGAACAACAGATGCCGCAATAAATTTTGCCAGTCCTCATTCATTATTTCCAGGCAACTCAATATTTCTTGTAGATACTACACAGGCATCAGCACTTCATATAGGTGCATTTGTTATAAAAAATGTCACGTCATCTACACAAGTAACTTTTACAACTAGAAATCTCACTAACTACGGATCTAATGCCACACTTAGTACAGCCAACACTTTTGTGTATGTAAGACCCGAAGGACTTCCTACACATAGATTCAATGATGGCGGTGTGTCGATAACTACAGCAACAAACAGTCCAAACGCTCAGATCATTAGACAAACAAGGCGATATTTTAGATATCAATCAGGTAAAGGGGTACAGTTTTCAACAGGTGTGCTGTTTAAACCCACTTACGATGTTGTTGGCACACTTGTTTTGACTGGTACTAATCCTTTTACATTTACCATTACCACAGATCAAGATCATGGATTTGCTACTCCTGATTCTAATAGATTAGGTGCAGCCGTATATCTTTCAGGATTCACAGTAACTTCAGGCCTGAATAGATATAATGGTTTTTTCCGAGTGAGTGCTATCGCTGATGCAAGAACATTCACTGTGGTATTGCCTGCTGGCACTCAGCCCACTGACACATCTCCAGGCGGTGTAGGCCGAGTGGTAGTACAATCTTGGCAAGATGCAGTGGTGCGTGACGGTATGTTTGACGACCAAAACGGATTGTTTTTTGAGCATGATGGTACTGATCTGTTTGTTGTTCGTAGGGCCAGCACATTTCAGCTTACTGGTTCTGTATCTGTAACTTTAAATTCTTCTGTGGTCACTGGCACTGGTACCAAATGGTTAAGCCAGTTGAGAGAAGGTGATTACATTGTGATAAAAGGTGTGTCATATATTGTTAGTCAGGTACAGAGTGACACCCAGATATTCACTGCACCTGCAATCAAAACTGTTACAGAATCTGGTTTACGAATATTGCTTACTCAAGATTTTCGAGTGAGACAAACTGAGTTTAATATTGATAAGTTTGACGGCAATGGACCAAGTGGTTATATATTTGATGCTAATAAAATGCAGATGGTGTTCATGGACTACAGTTGGTATGGTGCCGGTAAGGTAAGATTTGGTATGAGAACATTGGACGGCTCTATTGCTTACTGTCATGAGTTTATCAACAACAATACCAATACTGAAGCATACATGCGGTCAGGTAACTTGCCAGGACGATTTGAAATTTATAATAGATCAAAACGTGGTGTTCTAAGATCTGTACTTAGCAGCGGCAGCACCACATTCGATATGTGGGACACAGAGGCCAACGATTTTCCGCGCATTGGTCGAGTGTCAATAAACTTTGAAATAATGCGATATACCAAAGGAGTTCCGGGCAGTGGTGGAACTTTACAAGGACAGAGCGCTACAAGATTCACTATCACACAGCGAAACGAATACGGATTATCAGCTAATGCTTCAGCTGCTATTGGAGATAATATTTGGAGTTTCAATCAAAACTGCGGCCCGAGTCTAAGTCACTGGGGTGTGTCGGTTATGATGGACGGTCGTTTCGATGAAGACAAATCATACTTGTTTACCGCGGGTAACAACAATGCAGTGACAGTAGGAGCAGGTAGTGAAGTTCCTTTGATCAGTGTACGTCTTGCGCCCAGTGTTGATAACGGCATTGGAGATCAGTTTGGCAGAAGAGCTTTAATCAATCGAAGTGCGCTGACACTGAAAACTGTCAGTGTGGCCTGTACTGGATTCTTTCAAGTTACACTGAGACTCAACACAGAAAGCACATTGTTTACCAATCAAAACAACTATATTAGAACAGGAAATGGTAGTATCAGTCAGTATATTGATCATTCGGTTAGTGGCACAACCCCAACACCAGTCGCTGGTGACACACTGTTGAGCTTTTTTGCTGAAGAAGGATCCGGAAGATCTGCTGTGACCAGTCAAGCCATTGACATTATTCGAGATCTTGGAAATAGTATTATAGGTGGCAATAGAGTCTACCCAGACGGTCCTGATCTTATTACTGTATTTGTGAGAAATCTAAGCGGGCAAAACCAATCTATTAGATCACGTATATCGTGGACAGAAAGCCAAGGATAATATATGAATAATTTTAGTTTTAGCCCCGAATGGAGAGCAGAAAGAGATCGATTATATGTATTAGCAGCCAATGATGGCCAAGACATTGAAGGTATTGATTTAGCTACAGCATATAGAAGTATCTCATTTGATTATAATGCTGCACAGACCGAATATAACTATCGTGTTTCAAGCGACACTATTAGTAATTTAGAAACTGTGAAAGCACAATATTTGGCAGCGAGACGAGCGTTAATAAATTTTATTAAAGCTAAACATCTAGATTTTATTGATCCAGATGAGGAGAATTAAATGAGAATAGCTGAACTACTTAGAAAAATGGCGGATGTAATTGATCACGCAGAACAAGACTCTGGCAACGATCAAAGTCCTCTATCTAACATGGGACAAGACGATCCTAACAGAATTAAGCAAATTGCTGATTTCTTAACAGGTATCAACGGTAGAGAATTCGCCAATGAACCCAACGAAGAATACGCAGGCATCGAAGCTGTGACTACAGATGCTGGCGGCGGAGTTAACGGGCCTAAACATCCACATGATCTACGTGTAAAAGATCCAAGTCAGCATCCTAATCAACAGGAGTATTAATATGTCAGCAAATGGAATAGCACACCTATCAACTAGACAAGAACGCCAAGATGCTAAATTAGCCATTGCTGAAGCAAAACGTCAAGGTAAGGTTGTAGCCAACGACGGAACTATCAGCGGCGCAATAGATCCAACCGCGCCATGGTATCGAACTAACAACGTATTAGATAAGAATCTTTTGCCTAACCCTTACAATGCCAATGATATTGAACCTGATGACGGTGCCACAACGTTAACTGACGGACGTCCTTGGACAACTTAATATGCCTTCAATTCCTCCAAGTAACTACGAACACGATAGTAAGAACTATCACTTAAACGATCTGCATCAAGCCATGCAGTATAATGCCTCAGGCGAGCCTGTGGTTCGAGTTCACGTTGACGGCATCAATCTTGAAGGTGATGTTATTGTTAACAAAGTTAAGTTATGGGATGGCACCAACGATCTCGTATTTGACTTACCTAACAATGATGCAGAAACTGCTCCGTGGTCGTTGCCTACAGAAAGCCACAATATGGTGTTTAACGGTAGTACTTGGGATCGTCTGCGTGGGAATACCACAGATGGTGTATTAACCAAACTGACCAACAGTTATGTTCCTATCAGCAAAGACACTAATGCTAATAGTTCTAGCAATCCTATCTATGTAAATGTTACTAACGGATCAATAACCATAGCAGAACCTGTGACAGTAGATGGAACTGTCACAGTCAATCAAGGCACAAATCCTTGGACAGTCACTGGTAATGTAAATGCTACTATCAACGGAGAAGTAAGTGTAGCAGGAGCTAATCCAGATGCTTTTGGTCGTGCCCGTGTCAGCGAAGTGTTTACCCTAGGCGACTACAAACACTTATATGCTCTAGATCCAAACTTTAATGACAAAACAGCCAACGGTGGCTCAATAACTTTTGATGTTAATCAGGCTATGGCCATATTGGCTACTTCAAGTGCTAGCGGATCATACGCCATACACCAGACTAAATTCTATCATCATTATCAGCCAGGCAAGAGCCAACTGATCTACAGCAGTTTTCACTTTAGAGCACCGCATCGTAATGTCACAAAACGCACAGGCTACTTTGATGATCGTGATGGCATCTACTTTGAACAGGTGGGTAGCGACACAGCAGATGGCTCTACAGTTAGTACTAGTACACAAACTCTAAATTGGGTCATAAGAAGTTATGTTAGCGGAAGCCCAGACGAAAGCAACTATGTTACCACAGTTAATGGTAGTCCTTATACCTACAAACGCCGTGTGCCACAGAGTGAATGGAACGTAGACAAGTGTGATGGCACAGGAGCCAGCGGATTTAATCTAGATGTTACTAAAACACAACTATGTTTTATTGACTTTCAATGGTTAGGTGTAGGCCGTGTTCGTTGCGGATTTGTTCATAACGGTGAGTTGATCACAGCACACGAATACTATCACAGCAATGTATTACCTGTAGTCTATATGGCTAATCCAAACTTGCCTGTACGCTGTGAAATACGCAACACAGGCACTACACCGGGCGGTGCAATGGATCAAGTCTGTGCCACTGTAATGAGTGAAGGTGGCTATGTAGAATCAGGCATCGACTGGAGCATCTATACCACTGCTCGTACTACGCCTACACCAGGACAGACACGTTTTCCCCTAGTGGCCATTAGATTAAAAAACACATTTAACAGTTATCCTAATAGACTGAGCGTTCGTCCACTTAGCCTTAGCCTGTTTGCCAAAGTAGAATCTATTGTATATGAATTATGTAAACTGCCCAGTGCCGGTAGCCTCAGTACTACAGCACCTGGAGGTTTAGTATGGACTTCAGCAGATGCCAACAGTGGCGTAGAATATTGTACAAACGCTACAGGATTTACCGATGCCAACGTAGACCGCTTTGCTTCAGGTTATGTGCCCTCGGGCTCTAGCCAAAACAGTCTAAGTCCTGTAGCCACAGGCAGTCTTACGTCTGCTAAGAAGAATGTAATATGCCAGAACATAGACAGCACTGATTCTGAAGTGTTTGTAGTATTAGTAAGCACTATTGTCGCAGGTAACCAGATAAGTGCTGATGTTGCCGCATCTATCCAGTGGCGGGAGATTTATTAATGAATATAAGAAATTTTATTAACATAGTAGAAGGTGAATTTAGATCTAATTCTGTAGAAGAATTCAAACCTGGCAATGATGCCTTAGATGATCTTAAATCAAAATATCTACCAGACTGGGAAATGTTAGATCATAAAGATCTACAGGCCAAGTATGTGGCCAAAGATCATAGACATGCTCAAGAGTTTACAGAATGGATGAATAATCTATGCGAAGATATGGACCATTTTGCCGAAGTAACTCAAGACGTAGCAGAAGTCACAGTGAAAACTACTACATTTGATGTTAAGGGATTGACCTTGTTAGACTTTCAGTTGGCTATGCGAGTAGATGATTATGCTAAACGTAATGATATTGAACAGGTGAGAATGAGTGGAAACTTTGGAATGCACAGATAACATGTTTGCTAGATACGACGTTCACCTAATGTCTAATCCTGTTTGTTCTAAATCCGTAGAAGATTTAGAAGAGCAGGATTTTTTCTATTATGATAAAGATGGTTTTGAACTTAACCAAGCTGAACGTAAGTTTTATTCGGCAATGAAATATCCTATTGAACATCCGATATTAAATCATTGTTGTTGGCAAGAACCTTGGTTTAAGTTAACACAGAAAAATAGTGATTTAATTCTGGACCATAGCATGTTTTTATGTCGTTGTAGTTACGATCAACATGCTCTAGAACAATTAAAAAAATTAAAGACACAGATACCGCAAGCAGAATTTTTAATTAAATCACGTCCTAAATGGGGATTTGATTTTGCCTTAGATGCTGTCCATAACGGAGAAATATTTGAAGTCATACACATAGAATATGACAATTACGATTACGAACATTTTAACAATCGTATGCTACACTTTGACTACATAGTACGTCACACTGACTGGAATGACGCGGCCAAACGAGTTTGGCAACAGAGAGACCAATGGCAGCATCTAAAGGGCTTCTCTCAAAATGATTGGAAAGCTAAGTTTTTATTAGGCTGGAACAAGGCAGAATATACCGAAAAAACAATATAGAAAAAGGCCCAGAACGGGCCTTTTTCGTTAGCATAATAAAATGCTCTATGAGCGTAAATAATAAATTCTAACTAATATAATATTTATCGTTTTGCGCCACTGTTGACAAAACTGTACATCTTTTCAGCAGTTTCAAGAATTTTGTCAAGTCCTGGGAATTGTGGCATTTCAACTGTACTAACAATTTGTCCAGTCTTTTCGTCACGCTTGGCAGTCATTTCCCAACCCTGAAACTTCATAGTGTACTCGCCTTGAACAATATCCTTGGCCATGGCAAGAATGTCAGTGCGGATCTCGTAGCCGTTCTTGTTAAATTTAACTTCTGGTAGTTTTGGTGTAAAATCAGACATATTATTCTCCTTGTGTGTTTGTGTCTGCGGGCTTGTTAGCAGCCTTAGCCCTAGCTGCTTTGGTTACTTCCACACCTTGTGGAAATAAAACTTTACTGATAGAATCTACGCTGTATTTGCTAATATCAATGGTGTTATTCACTAGCATCTTGGCAAATGCTGTTTGAGCAGTGATGTAATCATTGGCAGCTTTATTCAGCGTAGGGTCTTTGAAAACATGATTGGTAACAATTCTTTTTGTATCTTGAATTGTATCGATAAAAAAACTTGGTGTAAACATAATACTTCTCCTGTGTGTATATGTGTTATTATATATCTATTTTACACTAAAAGCAATAGATTATGACTTTCTTAACATGACATTTCTTGCCTCTTCATACTTGT
>Ga0129333_10001630_pt1 | contig 20462 bp, 32 predicted proteins | sample CPB6_08_DNA_FD_94474 | JGI IMG/M metagenome (GOLD analysis project Ga0129333, IMG submission 94474) | Freshwater to marine salinity gradient microbial communities from Chesapeake Bay, USA - CPBay_Sum_0.6_0.8_DNA | ecosystem: Environmental > Aquatic > Marine > Coastal | place: USA: Chesapeake... | reverse complement strand
TGGACGAGGGGGAGAGTAAATCGTTCTCTCCCCCTCGTCCTTACCAGCTCAGCGGACGATGAAGTCGTCCAGATTGAACTCGGACTCCGTCTTCTCCTTCTTGGCGCCCTTCTCGGGCTTCATGACCAAGCAGGACAGTGCTCCGAGCCTGGTGCAAGCGGGCACGCCGAACAACGACTTCCCGTCCTTGAAGAGGATCTTCGTCGAGTAGGACAAAGCCTGCTTCTTTTCGATCACTTCGTGCAGCGCCTTCTGGCTCTCCGAGAGGTCCAGGTGCTGCACGAAGCCGGTCACTTGCACCTTCAGCTCATCGCCCTCCTCGGTGACTTCGTAGCCCATCTTTCGGAGCGCCGCCGCGTGGTTCTTGGTGTTCTTCCCCATCTTGATCGAGCCGACGACGGAGGAAGCGGTGGTGGTGTTGCTCATGATGATGATCTCCAGCGAAAAGATGCCTTGAATGTATAAGTGCGGAAAGGCCGGTGGCATCTATACCGAACCCTCAGCACTGCACCCAGGGAAAAAGTGCCCTGGAGTAGAGGTGCGAGACTGCGAATTGCCGAGAACTTCGCCTTTTAGACGCTCTCAGTAATCCGGTTCTGACACCCCTACTCCAGAGAGCGTTCGACTGTGAACGCTGACTGGGGATGTGTGTTCAATTACGGGGAGCCTGGAGCAAGTACCGAGCCCACGTGCGGTCGATCATTCCGATCGTCCACCCGACGAGGTTGATCTTCGCCCACCGGTCGTACTCCTCCCGACTGATCCGCCGGTCCCCGTGCTCCAAAAGGCACAGCTCCACCGCTGTATCGAACTGGTCTGTGTCCATCTCTTTTCCATCCCCTTGTGCAGATTTTGCGATGTGTAATACGTGCAGTCTGCACACGTCACGTATTACTGCGTTAATCCTGGTGCCGATCGATCCCCGGAGAGATTCGGGGATCGATAAGTTAATCCGAATTAATTCGAAACCACCCGTCATTGGAGCGAATTATTCGAATTAACCTATCGATTTAAGCTAATCCGTCAAGTTTATTCTTGTACTGCAAAACTTGCGCTTATACGTTTTCGAACAGGTATTCGTCAGTGTAAAATCACGATACGTACCCGGTTGAAAGATATATAAGCAAATCTTGCGTTGCGTAATACGTGTAAGGATCAAGCATCGATTTTAAATCGAATTAATTCGAATCGATTCGCCCCCGGGAAGCTCCCGGGGACCAAAATTAATTAACTCGATTAATTCAAGTCGATTTCAAGTATACCGTCATTGGAGCGAATTAATCTTGGGTATTCGAGGTAACTAAAACTAATTAAGATAACCTCGAGTACCCAAGAAGAGTCCGCACGCCTTGCGCAACCCTAGTAGAACTGCACTTTCAGGGCTTTCAAGATCTTCTCTTCGATCTTGTACAGGCTGTCGAGCTTGGCCTCGATCCGCCGGTTCCAGTGGTCGCCGAGTTGGATCTTCTGGATTCGGTCTTGGACGGCCCCGAGGAGGGCGTCGAGGTCGGTCTTGGAGAAAGCGACCGTGGTGGAGACTTCCACGGTGACGATTGATTGGTGCATGGCGCTAATCCTTTCGTGGGGGTCACTTGGAGCTGCGAAGAGACTCGATTTCGGCTCGGAGGGCCAAGATCTCGTTCGACATCTTGAGCACTTCGCGAAGGAGGTTCGTTACCGGGGGCTCGAGCTCGATCCGCTTGGGTAGCGGAGGCGGAGGCGGGCTCATAACGAGGCAGGACCACCGGGAGCCGAGCCGAGTACAGGCCGGGACTCCGGTGAGCACTTTGCCGTCGGGGAACCGGACACGGGTCCGGTACGTCATCGCCATGCGGCGCGACACGAGGTCGAGCATAGCCTCGTCGCCGCTGCTCGACATGTCGACCGTATCGACGAACCCGCGCACTTTCACCGTCACGCGGAGGCGGTCGTCGGGGCTGGACGCCACTTCGACGTCGTACCCAAGATCCTGTAGACGGCCCGGGTGGCAAACGGTGTTCTTGCCGATGACGATTGTGCCGGTCGTGAAATTATCCATGATCATTCTCCCTGTGTGTTAGAAATCGGGGCACACGATCCCCTCGAGAATTAAGAAAGATGCAATCACTCCGCTGCGGAGCGATGGTGGTAAACGAGCGGCTCGCCGGTCATGTGGGACCTGAATACGCCTGAAGCCGCGTCGAAGTCGCCTTCGTCGATCCTGCTAGCGAAGTGGATGCGGGAAATGGCGATATGTTCGGTGGACATGTTGCCGCCGTACTCCCGCATGAAGCACCCGTGGAGTTCCACATCGCCGAAGGTCCACCGGACGTCGTTCGGCCACGTGAACCGCATCTTGATGTCGAATCCCCAGCGGAGGGTGACTTCCCGAACGACCGAGAACACCTCCCAGCCGGGAGGCATGATTCGGATCGCCGCGTCCACCGCGGCTTTGTAATCCTCCGGGAAGTCGCCCCCGAGCATTTCTTGGAGCATCCTATACTTCACGTTTTCCATGATTTACCTCTTCTTCAGTGCAAGAGACACAGGGCCGGCGAGGGGAATCGGACCCCTCGAGCATCTCCCACCAAGGAGCCGGCTAGACGCGGACTAGGCCCTTCGCCTGGTCCTCAATGTCTTCGCGCCACAGATTCTCCGTAGCGATGGGCAGGGTCGGATGACCCCCCTTCCAGTCGAGGCAAGCTTCGATCATCCTAACGATGCGCTCCCCTTCGTCCCCGAGTTCGGGGACATCCAGCAAGGCTCGCTTGCGGTTGGCGTCAGCGACCCATGCTATGTGATGGGTTATGCTGATATTGAACCTGCTGCAAACGAGCTCGACGAGCTCATCATCCAACAGGTGGTGACCCTTGAGTTTCCCCATGGCTCGATTCCTTTCTGTTGCTGGCTGCACCATGCGCGCCTGCCACCAGGGACCCAAAGTTACCCTTGAGTCCCTGGTGGCAGGCGCCCACCCATTGATGCTGGGTGGGCGCCACACTCAGGTTAGTGTCACTCGGCGGCGAGGAAGGCCTCGTACGCCTCCAGGACCGCCGAGTCCGGGATGACCGGCATCATGCGGTACCCCTCGGGTGCCACGTCCGCCCACTTGGCGATGGCGTCCTTGTCGTAGCTGCCGTCTTTGCGGCAGATGACCCACTGGTGCTCCAGGTGAATATGAGCGGATACAGCGCCCTAAGCTTGGTGGGCTCGGTCGCCCGGATGCGGGCTGTGAGCATCGGTATACCGTCCTCGGTGTCGGGGGCCTCGGCGTCGTAGTCGGCGTAGACTTCCCAGGCTTGGTATGCGGTTACCGGTTTGAGTCCCATGTATTTTATCTCCTCATACTTCTTTTGTCAGTCGGCGCTCGACATATCGTCCTGGTCGTCGATGTTGTTAAGATCCTCGAGTGCATCCGCGTTAGGGACGGCGTCCGTTTCGACGAACGTCATCTCCCGGAGACGTTCATCCTCCATCTCCTCCTGCGTCGGTTTGTAAGTGGAGTCGAACTTCTTCGCCAGCGCAGCGCGGTCATCCTCGCTCACCCGACCTTGGATGAGGCCTACGTACGTGTATCGGTAGTCGTGATCTACCAATACCACCACCGTGAAAGCTGCGGATTTGTCGGTGCCTACAATCATGTCGGCTTTGGGTTCGGTCTTCATAGATCCTCTTGATTCAGAATGGCGAGTTTGCGACTTGCGTCAGGATGTCGGAGATGCTGTCTCCGGCGAACATGTTTACCGGATCCATGCCGTCTGCGTCTTCGATTTCGTAGAGCTCGAATTTCACCTGAGCGTCTTCTCCGTGGACGGCTGGAGTGAGTATCAGGATGAAGATCCGGTCGTTTATGCGGGCGAATCTAATGATGCCGTTGACCTCGTCTGCGAAGTCCCCAGTACCAGATTTTTCGTATTCGTCCGCGAAGTCCTGGAAGAACTTCTCAGGGTCGGATATGCTTGCGTATGGACCGTGGAACGACTTTGAAAATTCGATATTCATGATGACCTCTGACGGTTGGTTTACTCCTGAATCCGGAAGAAGGAGTCCTGAGAACTAAGGGAGAACAGGGGAAGAGGTTCAAGAACTAAGGGAGTTAAACCCAAGAATAAAGGGAGAAAATAGGCATGAACCCAGTGGAAAATACGGGAGAGAACGCGTTAATCTGATGTGTATTCTCGCGGTTCTTTTCTCGAATTCATTTCTTTTTTCGTCTCTTTCCTTGGTTCCCCTTTTTCTTCGACGGCCTACGTGTGGATTTTTAGGTGTTATCTTACATTATCGCACCTAAAAATCCGTCACTTGTTCTACCGGTCTTCAGATGTCTTCCTCTTTCATGTACTTCTCGTGCAGTCCCCCTGTGTGCTGCACCGTGGACGTGCCGGGCATGTCTTTTATCGATTTTCGACTGGTGCCTGAGCAGGCCACGCACGTGTGAGTATTGGGGAGGATTTCGATCCGCCTCGGCGGAATTACCTCTCCGCAGCTTATGCACTCTCGCTCTTCTTCGCTCATTGGGTTGCCTTTTTATGGATGAGTAGTAGTTGAGCATCGCGGGATGCTCACCCGAAAAGTTAAGTGTCCAAAGCGTTAAGTGTCCAAAAAGCCCCCATTGTTAAGGTCAATTAGTTAAGGTCAATCAGTTAAGGTCAATCAGTTAAGGTCAAGGTCCAAGCGTTCAAGCGTAAAAAGCTACCGGTCAATAAAGTCCCCGAGCGCCCCGTCCGGGAGATAGTGAAGGTAAAAGTCGTTGTCTGGGATCGATCAAGAGCCTCAACGAACCCGTACTAGAGCTTAAGTGCAGATGTCCGAGCCCATAGGAGCCGAGCCGACCAATGCCTAAGCACTCAGTTATCCAGTAGTAGAGACTCACCGCCAATCCCAGTAACAGACTTCAGACTTTCCGAATCCACCCGAACGAGTATGCCCCAAAAGACTCCAAAGTCCGGCTAGCCCACCCCATAACATCTGCCAAGCTGAGGTATTACACCTTGGCTTGAAAAAATGTTATTCGTATACCGACATGTCTTCCATGTCTTCCACGTTGCCGCCCCGCCTCACGTAGTCGAGGCCCCCATCGGTGAAGATCGCTCCGCACCGGCAGGATACGAAGTCGCGGACGTGCCGGGACTCGATCACGTCTTGGCACTTCAGGCATCGCGCCGCGTTCCTCACGATGCGGCGAGTTAGCATCTCCACCTCCTTGTACACATCGAACGGCCTTGGCCACTCCGGGTTGTAGTGCACGGCGCCGTCACGGACTTCGAAGATGAGGTCCCGAAAGTCTTCGGTCCCGTCCCCGTTCGAGTAGTTCATATGAAGCTCGAGCTGTCCGTCGGTGACGCAGAAGAGCTCGAACTTAGCGTTCTTCTCGTAGTAGTCCCGCCCGAACATGACTCGGAGCTGCCGCAGGTAGTTGAGCTCCAGGTCAGTCTCGTTCGTGAAGTGGGTGGAGCTCATCACCCGGGTGCCGGGCTGGCCGAACCGGGTGAGCTTCGACGTCGGGTCCCACAGGTGGCCTTCGCCTCGGATCCTCACCTCTTTGGCATCTTGCGTGTAGCTGATGGACGTTTCGGAGTCCATCTCGTACATCTCGGTGATGCGGATCTCGAACACGTCGAGCTGGTACGGCAGCTCGGTCTGGACGAGCTTCCAGGCGGGTTGGACCGCTTTCATTACCGGGTGACCGGCGAAATTGGCGGCCAGGTCTTCGAACTTCATCTTGATACTCCTTCGTGTCAGCGCTTTGTGGCGGTTATTAAGTTATAGGGCGCGGGTGGAGCATCGAGCTCCATTATCTGCCTCATGGCCCCGCGCCAGAGGTGAGTTTAGCGTTGTTGGGAGTTACACACCGGGTGTACTTTTTAAGTACACCTTGCCTGAATGGTTCGGTAGGCGACGTAGTGGAATAAAGCGCGGGTGGAGCGCCGTGGTCCCACCCGCGCTTCACTTTGCTGATCAGCCGAGGATGTCGTCCAGGCTGAACTCCGACTCGATCTTCACCTTCTCGCCACGCTGGGGCTTCATGACGAGGAAGGAGAGCTCACCGAGCCTCGTGCATGCGGGCACGCCGAAGAGGCTCTTGCCGTCGCTGAAGAGCACTCGGGTCGAGTACGAGAGTGCCTGCTTGTTGGCCACGACCTCGCGGAGAGCCTCCTTGCCCTGGCTCAGGTCGAGGCTCTGGACGAACCCCGAGATTTCGACCTGCAGGTTCTCGCCCTCCTGGACGACCTTGTAGCCCGCCTTCTCGAGGCGTGCCTTGTGGCCCGCCGTGTTCTTGCCGAGCTTGATGAGGCCGATGGTGGTGTTGGTGTTGTTGCTCATGGTTTGTATTCTCCAATGGACAGAATCGAGTGCTCAATTTATACTTGCCACTTGCACTCGCCAAAAGTGGCCCCAGGTGGTCGGAATTGACCCTGGCCATAGAACTTGAACGTCACCGGCTCCAGCTCTATGGCCAGTAGTGATCCGGTAAAGATCACTTCCGGCTACGGGTTATTAATCGGTCCAATAGTGCATAGCCTCCATGACGAGGTCCCCGACCGGCTCGTCGTTGTCGAGCCATACCAAGTTAGCACCCATGAGGTCGGCTATTCGGGTCTTGCTTCCCATGGCCACCGTCATCATCACGTCGCCTCCTCCGTCCTCCTCGATGTGGACGTCGACCGTGGCGTCGTGATATTGGATTTGCAGGTGCACCGAATCGCTCGGTATGCCCCGAGTCGATATGGTGCGCATCGCGGCTTCGACTCGCACCTTATATCCGGGGTAGGTATCGATGCGGCGCCATAGCACGAGCACGTCCTCGTTGAACTCGTGAGAGAGTCCAGCTCTTATCCAGACGGGCTCCACTACGAATCTCCTTCGGTGGACGTGATCGGGCGTGGATCCTTTCCGACCTTCAGGTCCACGAACCTGTAGTCGCGCGTCATTTTCGCCATCCGTTCCACGGCGTCCTTCTCGCTTTTGCACCACTCGAGTACGCCGCTCGCTCCGGTGGCTCGGTCGCAGCCTGCCACGTACCAAGGGTTGTTGGTACAGGGCAGGTTCCGGTATGTATACCTGGACATGACCCTTAGTGCCCCAGTATGCCGAGAAGGTGCGACTGCACCGATTTGACGTCGGTGTTCGCCCGGATCTCGTACCGGGCGAATGGCCAGAAGCTCGTGTCGAGCTCTCGCAGTCGCTTGTACTGGTTCTGGATACCCCGGGCGTCCACCCCGTGGACGTTGCGCTCGATGGCCAGCTCGACCGGGCAATCGAGTTGGTACACGAGCGGGTCGGCCCCGTACGCCTGCGCGGCGAGCATGTACGGGGCGATTTCCCACCGCGTGGTGTTCGTGTTATCCACCACCACGATCTGTCGCTTTCCGTTCTTCTTCGAGTGCGGCACCTGGAGGAATTCGATGAACGCCCGGAAGCACTTTCCGTGGCACTCGGCCAGGCGGCCCACCTTGAAGTCGTAGTGGCCCGCCTGGTCCACCATGAAGCTGTCGGCCGAGAAGATGTTGCTCGATATGGCCCGAGCGATCGGGGACTTGCCCGAGCCCGAGAGCCCGGCGAGAATTACGACGTGCATCATTTTCTCCTTTCAGATGAGTTCGACTGAGTGGATGCGCCCATTGATCACGGTCACCTTGGAGTTCATCACTCCTCGGGTCCAGACCGTGATCAAGTCCATCTCGGGCAGGATTTCGACCCGGTTCACTTGAGTGTCTGGGTCTTGCATCGTGTTCTCGACCTGCAGTGGCGTCAGTCCGATCTGCTTCAGGACCATGGCGATGAGGTCTTGCATTGCATCACTTTCCTTTCTTGGATTTTCCCCGGGGTCGGGTACTACTTGTGCACTTCCTGGACGTTGCACACGTCGGCCCAGATTCCCTCGTCCAGGTCCGGGTGGTTGATGGCCGCCCAGAAAATGTTCACCTCCCGGCAGTTGCGCCACCGCGCCACGAAGGCACGAACGTTATCCCGGACCTGGGCGAGGCTGCCCTGGACCATATCCGGGTAGAGTTGCGCACTTAGCGGATCGAAGCAGTACATCCGGAGGACGCCCTGCCGCGCCTTGGACAAAGCGCAGATGTGGGCACCTCGTGTGCGCTTGGGCCACACGAGCGGACGCTCATCGAGCGTCCGACTCAGCTCGTCTTGGCTCATTTCGAAGAGCCACGAATCGTACCGCACGCGGACCTCGAGCAGGGTGACGGTCCGGTCCACTCCGGCAAGCTCGAAGCCCCTGTGGATGCCGTCCACATGGGCCCTCACCCGGCTCGTGGGCATACGGGCGAAGGCAATCTTCGCCACGTCGGCCGACTGATTGAGGCGGAGCCTCTCCTGCAGTTTGTGCTGCATATCTTGTGATGCGATGAAAATCATCCTGTCCTCCTTGGGGCTAGATGGCGGACGTAAGGTCCGCAGTCGTGCGGCAGGGTTATGATCCCTGGTTAATCGCCCGTTCTCGGGGCACCGCACGAACGCATCGACTAGAGACGCTGCCCGTGGTGGTAGTACTCTACGGCGGAGCTACCGATCCACTCGATGGCCGGCCCATCCTCGCGGTGGAGCCGGCCTTCGTAGTACCAGCTGCGGCGGTCGACGCCCTCGCGGGCAGGTCCATCCTCTCGGTGCAGCCGTCCGTTGTAGTACCACAGGCGTCCGCGCGGTCCTTCTACGGCCGGTCCGTCCTCGCGGTGGTGGCAGGAGTGCAGAATCCACTCCTGGGTGCCGTCGGCCCGGATCATGGCCGGGCCGTCGTGTCGGTGAAGATACCAGTGTCCCTGGCCAAAGCGGCCAACGGGTGTGGCCCTAAGGCCTGACGTGGTGACGCCGTCGTACCCGGCGGCGTTGTCCAGCGCTGCCGAGTACAATTTCTCGAAGCACCAGGATCCCTTGATGTTGATGAGGCGTTCGTCGCCGACCGCCTCAATGTTCGGGTCCCCGGTTTTGTAGGCCAGACTCGGATCGAGTCCGGCCACTCCGTGGACGCGAACTGCGTCCACGGGGAGAACGGCACATATATGATCTTCATTTTTCCTCCTTGAGCAAATGGTCTATTTTAAGCATGGTGCGCGGGTGGGGCATCGAGCCCCAATCGTCAAGCGACAACCCACTGGGGGACTTGGTCGCGGTCTTGGGCTTCATCATCAGGCACGACAGCGCACCGAGGCGCAAGCATGCCGGGATGCCGAACAAAGTCTTGCCGTCCGGGAACTTCACCCGGGTTGTGTACATCATTGCTTTGCGCTCGGCCACCATTCGGCGAAGCGGCTCCATGCCTTGGGAGATGTCCACCTCCAGCACCCACCCGGAGGTCACCACATCGAGGTGGTCCCCACAGGCCTTCACCTCGTAACCGAGGTGGCGCAGCCGAACGTCGTGTTGCTCGGTCCCACGACCGATCTTGATGGTGCCGATGTTGGTCGGCTCTTCCGGCGTCTCCTGCCGGATCGCCATCCGGTACTCGAGGCGCTGGAGCGCCTCGTCGATCTCGACCTGCGACGGGGCCGCCAGCGCGTAGCGCACCGCCGCACCCGACTTAATCCGCATGATTCGGGTACCGTCCATGTAGTAGCTCCTCCACCCCTCGACGGGGAATGCCACCATGAACAGGAATCCCAAGTGGGAGCTCTTGAGCACGTCCTCTCCGGGGCCGGCGAGGATGGCGAACTGGGTGGCCTGGACCTTGGTGATGAGCTTCGTGACCATGTTCATACTCTCCTTCGATCGGGATCAGGACTCGTGAACAGAGCGTCTCCACCACGGAGATACTCCTCAGGAGTCAAATCGGAAACGCGGAGCCAATGAGGGGAGTCGAACCCCTGCAGTCCCGCCCCTACGGGGCCATTGGCCAACAATGGAGCCTCGCCTGGTTTAAAGCCCTGGCGAGGGCGGGCTCAGACGCAGTTAGGCCGCTTCGATAGCCGCGAGGGCGGCCAGGGCCGTGTCGAAACGCTGCGGTTCGCGCAGCGGGTCGATCCTCAATAGCTCGCGCCGTGCGTTGGATAGCTCTTCGAGGCGCACGGCCCTCGCCGCGAGCGTGCGGAGGTACTCCGCACGCTCGTCATTGATCCCCGTGAATCCGCTGCGGGTCACCGCGACGTCCGCTCCGTCGCTTCCGGTGATCCACGCGGGGAAGGCCTCCTGTCCGGCCCCCGGGCGGGACTTGCCGATGAGCATAGGTGGGGGACTAGCCCTGGATTCGGGCCAGGGTGACCCGGAGGTCACCCTGATCCTCCCGGTACCCCGCGATGGAGTACCGGATCACCGCACCCTGCTGGGTGCGGTACAGGACCGTTCCCTCGGGGAGGAGCATCGCCACCTCCCCGAACGTCTCCTCCCTAGCCACATCGGCGAGGAAGCTGGCCGGCAAGCCGGCCAGGGCGCAGAACCGCTGCGCCATCTCCTTCGAAATGTGCCTCATGGGCACTCCTTTCTGCAGATCCGCCTGCACACAGATCCCCAAAGGTCGCAACCCCTGGAGAGCTGTGGGCAGGCGTCCACCCATACTAGGCTGGGTGGACGCCTGAGAGATCACTCGGCGCAGAACTCGGCGAAGGCCTCAAGGGCCTGCCGGTCTTGGATCACCGGCCGCGTCTCGAACCCCTCCGGGGCGATGTCGCCCCAGGCCTCGAGGGCCTCCTTGGCGTAACTGCCGTCCTTCTTGCAGATGACGTACTGGAGCTCCACCGGGAGCCTCTCGAGGATGCCCTTGTACGTGGGCGTCCCCCGGGTGACCTGCCCGTAGGCCACGGCATGGACGCCGTGGTACGAGATGCGGAACCCCTGCTCCGCGATCTGGGTCAAGAATCCGACCACCTTGGCGCGATTGTCCTGCTTCGGGGCCTTCACGGTGACGGGGGTGGCGAACTTGCTGAAGTCCATGTTTATACTCCGCTGGCATCTATATGGTGCCAGATCCATGCGGGTGCGGATGTGTATATACCGACAGGTACACTATGTGCCGGGCGATATATACACTGTCTACAGTGCAACCCGTGTATAGGGTGCGGGCCGCACCCGCGCCCCCCGGGCGGCGGGCGGGGGCCCGGGCGACACACTCGATTTTCGTACCTGCGGTTCTTATTTTGTGTAGGATAAATAACTACATTACAATCCCGCTGTAATTTGCTATTCATTATTATTTATTATTTTTCCCCGGCCATTCGATTCCCGTATATTTGCCGGATCCGGAGATAAACCTTTTTTGATATACCCATATATTTCGAGGTATACGTATTTCACGTTGCCGGCCGAAAATATATGTATATTTTCTTTTTTCCGGACCCCCGGAACGCGTCGTAGATTATTTTTAGACAATGTGTCTAAATGAACATGAACAAGTTATTTAGGGTAGCTTCCAAGATAAACAGAATCTCGGTTGAAGTCGAAAGCATTCGAGGATTCAAGGGTAAGCTTATCCGGTCGCTAACATCGGATAAGGTTAGCGAAGTCGATCCTGACGCTTGGATGAACGATCACCTTTGGCTCGACACCATCTTTCCAGAAGCGGACGGGGTCACCCGGTCCGAGATCGATAAAATCAAAGAGTCGATTCGGGAGCTGTTCGAGGATGCGGTCGACAATCGGCAGATGGTGAAGACGCCACAAGCTCGGGAAGACTTAATAAAATCGCTCCAACGTAAAAAGCGGTCGATCCGCGCTCGTAACTTCGGCGAGGCCTGGTTCACATCAGATCTTCCCCGCATGGTCGACGCCGTTACCGACGTAATGGAGGAGTTGGTAAATAAGCATAAAGGTACAATCAAAGGAAAAGAGTCCGGAGACGAACTTCTGCACCGCATTTTCACGACTCCGGTAGATTAGGTCGAAAAATACGGTATAAAGCGTTTCATTGACCGATTTTGGTGGCTCGACAGCGGAGCGGATACGGCGTACGATTTCACCGAAGACCGATTTTATACTCAACGCGTAAAGAATAAAGCCCAGAGAATGCTCCGGGATTTGGCAGATAATGTTAAGCGATCTTCCCTTGTGCGGAAGGAGGAAGAACGAACGCAACTGTCAGCCGAGCTCTTGTCCATAGCTGACGATCTTAATACGGCTGAGGTAGACGCTTTCGTTCCCGACCACGCCGCATTCATCGTTGACGATCTGGCCCAAATATCGCGCCGGATAACTGATCTTATCAAGAAAACGGAAGAACTCGGGTCGTTAAGATTCGATAAATATTTCGAAGGCACACGCTCTTTCACCGTCCATTTGACATCGATTCAGCAAAGCGTGAAATTCCTACGCGACCACATATCAAAAATGGCACTAGATGCCCGTAAACTTAAAAACATCGTAAATGTTTACCAACCGACTCGTCCCGCTTACTCAACCACATTCCCGAAGCGGGCATGAACACACTTTTCCGGATAGCTAATCGAATAGCCTCATCCGACGTCGATCCGGACGCTTTTTCACCGACGCGCCTTGAAGTGCGCTACACGGCGCCTAATTTTGAGTATGAATGGAATGAGGCGATTCGGTATCCAGAGTTCGTGCAGATGGGAAAAAAGGGTTGGATGGACCTAGCGTCCGCCGGCTACAGCACGAATTATAGCGCCATAAAAGAAGTGCTGGGCAATGTCGACTTGAATTTGGATTCACTGGACCCGGATAAAAAAGAGAGATTCGACAAAGCCTTAAAAAGCAAAACGATCGAGATGCCGATCGCAGTTAAGTTTTCCGATGGTCATTACGATTTGGTAGCTGGCAACACTCGGTTATCGGGCCTAGTGAACGCGGGACTCGACCCCAAGATCTGGATCGTAGACGTAACTAATTTAGATGTAATCCAATAACTAAGAATGGCTGGACAAATCTAATAATGAACACACTTTTCCGTATAGCTAATCGAATAGCCTCCACCGGCCTCGTCACCTGCTATAAATACCTGAGCCACTACCGTGGCAAGACCGTAAACGGCACGCCCGGCTACGTGGTGTGTGATCTTTATGACGACGGACTCGCTTACGTCCGCTTGATGGGCATCGCAAATCCCATTTACACTTTCGCCATATCGGGACTTGAGGAATGGCCCGACGACGACATCGTCGGCATGTCTCTTCCCGAACATCTTCACAGCCAGGTCGACGCCATACGCCGCAAGTTTTCGAATGATCAGATAAAAAGCTTTGTTGAAAAACCTAACGACGGAGCTTTAAGTCACTTTCCATTCGAGGCAGCGGTCCACGCGTTTCGTCCCGGATGGGTAAGCCGGAAAGTCATGGCCGCCGGAGTGACCGGGGAAGCGATCGTTACGATCCCGGTGACGATGAAGCTCGCGGACGGCGCGCTCATGGCCGACATCATCCAGCAAGTCGCCGGCACTTCTTTTTCCCTCCACGACCTACTGACGCAGCTTAAGCATTCGAGCGTCCCTTACGACAACCGCCGCATTTTAGCCGCCCTCGGCGCAGGTCCGGACCTGATAAATGAGGACCGAACCTCATGGGACGTGGACCGGTTGGTCGAATCTCTCTCCTAATGATAGTAGCTTTCAGGTGTTACATACCACCATAAGTTAAAATGTATGAATTATCGTGTGCTGGATTATCCCTCGAGCTTTAATTTGTATGTCTGAATATGAACTCCAAGTTTCAGCGAATAGCCTTACGATTAAACCGTAACGCCAGTTCCCTAAAAATCTCTAACTTAAGCCATATTAAATCTCTTTTTAAATTCGTTGAAGACTTAAAGCAATCGGTCAGGCTCACTGATCTAAAATATGATATGTTTCCAGATTATCCAAAAATGATAGAAAATAAACTAAAAGGCTACTTCAAAAAGGCCGATTTGGACGTCATCCACGACTTCATTTCGGACGCCGCAGCCGAGAGGTCGTCAAGTTATTGGAATGCAAGCTATGATCATTCTAAGGGGCAGTCCGCACGCCAGAAGTACGCTGATCTAAAAGCGCGCGTTCTCGGAAAAGACGTTCCTGCAGGCGGTATGCCGCTAAGCCAGAGACTTGAGCAATATAAAAGAAGAAAAGATTTAGAGCTAAAGAATCTGAAAGCTGAGGCTTTGTGGAAAGAAATGGAAAGCAGCGGAGATTTTCGCAGATATGATGAATACGCGGAGATGCTCGGGATACCAAAGGTAAACATCAAGATGACTCCACTTGAGGATCTTGATTTCTAAAATAAGATTCAGCATTGAATTCCCTTTAGATTCATACATTTAAGGTCACCCATGAATCTATTTGATATGATCGAAATCCTACAAGAGAGCCCACACTCCAAACCTGAGTGGAAGCGGCGATATACTCCACCTTGTAAGTTCACATTAGGATCCGAGACTATCGTTCTGGACGATAAAAATAGTGGATATTCCATTCACCGAGATGGTTCAAAGCAGTATTTTAAAAATGGGAAAACTCACCGCGACGGGGATGAACCGGCGATAATTTGGTCTGATGGTCGACAAGAATGGTATAAGAACGGCAAGCAGCACCGGGACGGGGACAAGCCGGCGGTGACTTATGCTGACGGATCCCAGGAGTGGTTCAAGAATGGCAAGCTGCACCGAGATGACGACAAACCGGCGCTTATTCGGGCTGACGGATCCAAAATGTGGTTTAAGAACGGTAAGCAACACCGCGACGGGGATGAACCGGCGGTGATTTACAGTGATGGATCAGCTGAGTGGTGGAAGAACGGTGAAATGTATAGATCTTCTTATTAAAACCGCAAGGTATTTATTGTGTGGCATTCGTCAAAAGAATGCCTACGGGAATACTCAACACTAAATTACTAATGAAATCATAAAACCAACTTGAAAATCATCAAGATTTTTCATGTTTAAAATATGAAAAATGTGTCTAGGTATTTCAGGAACATCTAATGCAAATTCTTTAGGTAAATGCCTTAGGGCTAAACTATTGTTACTCGGTTCACCCATGAACTTAACCCAAGATTTAGGGTCATAGTATCGATGATTTATGGCTAGAGTTTTAATGACATCATATTCACCTGATTCGACTATTGCTTGGAGCTGCTCGGGTGTGAAATCGTAGTGTCTTTGTATTAACGCGGTTATATGTGTTCTATCTTCACTCTCTAAAATTTCTTTTGTGGCTTCTTCATGCTTGCCAGAATTAAACATTTCTTCATATTTTTCGCTATCTCTTTTAATTTTATTACCAGTATTCGCATGCCCCATTAGCTTCACTATTATGCTTTTTAAATCTGTTCCGGCCACGTTTAAAATAGATACCTCATCTAACTCCTTGTGATTATTCTGGGAATCGGATAGTTCCACCACCTGTCCATCCTCATCTAAACATACCACATGCATCCAGTCAGAATCTTTGGATGGATCTTTTGATCCATCAATTATCATATAAATGTTCCCTTTATACTTATGATAATTAGCAAGTGAGGTATCGTTGACGCAGGTCGTAGACTTTGATCTTCTGAACGGTCCGGATATAATTCCTAATATAGCGCCATTACCCATAAACTCCGCCGCCCACTGAGTGTGAGGGTGAACCACGAAGGACATATCTTCGCGTATCTTCAAATCTTTAACCGACGGTGTAAACTTCAGGCCTTGTAGCGTCATGAAATCGGATGAACGAATCAATTTTTGCAGGTCAGATTCGAATTTTGCTTCATCGATGGCTTCTACACCCGAGCTCTCGGCGTGCATGATAGCCATTTCGAGTTTAGCGTAGTTATCAGGTATTGCCCAGTACATAACGTCGTTGCGTTTTTTAAACTCAGTCGGATTTTTCTCTTTCGGGAATAACTTTTCCCATGACGGCTCACCGCTAGCGAAATTCTTATATTTTTTAAGTAGTTCTTCCGACCTTCTAAGATGATCCAAAGCCTCATTTCCAGAATGTATCGGATGTTGCTTTGAATATAAAGGGCTCACCACAAAATTCAAATAGGCATTCTTGAGCTGTTGGTCAGACTCACTAAATACAAGCTTTTCCGCTTCCTTCACAACTCGATCCGCAGCCTCACGTTTAGCCGCCGGACCTGGCTCGGCCGTGAACTTCCCAATGAGCATCGATCGAATACCGTCGACCGTTCCCTGATATGTCCGGGCTGCCACCCTGGCAGCTATTCTAAATAATTTCATTTTATATATTTGTATATAAAAAGAAATTTATCACGATTGATAATACCGAATATCTATCCTAACTAGTTAGTATGAAGTGAATAATGAAGGCCCTATTTCGTGCTAGTACTAGGAAATAATCGTTATGACCACACCCGATCCCACCCTAGACAACATCGCCAAGGTTAAATCCAACCTGGCGAACATGCAAGCCTTTAACGATTACGTCTATAATAACGGCGGGGCCTACATTGCGAATTGCTTCCTTCTAATGACGTCCAAAGATGAGTCCGACCCCGGGTTAGTGGTCGGGATGAGTCTTCTTGAAGGTGCTTTTGGCGTAGTTGCGTCTTTCGGCGCTTTCGGCGGCTTCGCCGGTTGTTATATGTGCGGGGAGGTGTCGAGCTGGGTGGTCGAGACGCCGCCCGACCTCAACTCGGCCTTCGCCAGTATGGACATCCGGTTCCAGCATTCGAGCATGGCGTTCGATAACAACTGTGCGACTTACATGGCCGACCCTGAAGCTTATTGGGATAAGTCGTTCAGTTGGCAGGGGCAGTCGATCCTGCTCGCAGACTTGAGCACAATCGATTTCCCTAAAGAGGACGACCCCGAGTTCTTCGACATGGCGAGCGCCGCGCTTAAAGCTCTTGACGTGACGATTTGGAAAACCATCCTGCAGGAAAAGTGCTGGATTACGCTCTGGACCTACAACGGCGGACCCGAAATGCAGAGCGCTGACACCAACATGGTGTCTTGGGACGAGCAGTTCATAAGTCGTAACCCCGCTTGGTATAACACTTGGTACTGGCATTCGAAGAAGGGCATGTTCGATAAAGACTGGTGGTATGTGAATAAGTGGAATCTTAACTTCGGCGCCACTCACATGCACACGAACGACATTCCAACCGCCGCCTGCGCTTACCTATTCATAGACTCGGCTGACGGCATAGTAATCAACCCGGTCGGACTCTCGTCCCGCCGAGCCGTCTTCGAGCAGTGGGGAATCCGCACGTCGGTCCTGGACTCTTGACACGCCCAGTCGGGTAGCCATATCTCGAATTTGGATGTATTTTATATGTAAATGAAGACGAATTTGAGTCAAAGAATCCGCCCGAACGTTGAGGCTGCTCCTTGGGTTATAGATATAATCACGTAACGGGCACGGGAGAGCCGCTAGACGAAAAGTTAGCGAAGCAGTTTGAGGGTTACCCGTGGCCACGCGCCTTTGAACCCGGATGGGTGAGTCAAGAGCATATGCAAGCCGGGGTTAAAGGCGAGAGTATCGTAAATACGCCGGTTACCATGAAGCTCGTCGACGGACATGACCTTTACTCCGTCATAGTTCGCGTTGTCAACGTCCAAAATAACTTAGAAGAACTGATCGGGCAGCTCATTAAATCGACCGTTCCCTATGATTATAAAACCATTTTCAGCTATCTTCTCGTCGATCCAAGTATAATATCCGGACCCAAGTCGTCCTGGAACTTAAAAGACATTATGGAGAACATAGACGACGACTGGTCAGAGTACGTTTGACGTCTCATCAGACAGTTACGTATTTCTAGAAAACTTTTTTATATATCCCATATTTTTCGAGGTATACGTATTCGCATTTTTGCCGAAAATTATGTATACATATTGACTTTTTTCCGGTCCGGATATTACAAGACATTTTCGGCTGGACGCATCTGGCGGACAAGATGAATTAGGAGCGGAGTTATTTGATGCGATTTTAATTGCATAGCTGGGTTAGTTATGAACGCATCTGAACTTCTCGAGCTCCTAAAGACTCATCCCAATACGAAGCCGGCGTACGTTAAAGCCGCGGATTCAAAGTCTTATCCGGCCGAATCTCTACATGAGAAGATCGTATCCAAGGCCCCACTAGATATCATGAAACTTCAAAATCCGCCGGCGTCGGTTACGCGGTCGGCCATAAGAGCTGCCATAAACAAGGGTAAATCTGGTAAAGATATATTGAATGAGTTCAACAAGACGCAATGCCAAAATGCGGACGTTTTACTCGAGGCTATTCAAGCATTCTTAGAGCTAAATAGTAGCAAGGGTCTCGAATCGGCGGGTTCGATTATTCAATATAGCGGATGGAAGCGAATGCAAAAGTTCGACTCCGTCCTGATGCCGTTCATTCGTGATCTAGTTAAAAAATCGGATGTACTTCTTAACATAAACCAAGTGCCTTATTGGATAGAGAAGGAATACCTAGACCACGATCTTAATTATATAAACCATCCGAACATTTCAGCTATAGACCACGGGATCTACGATAAAGCTGCGAAGTCCGGCTTGGCTCCAATAGTGGAGGCGGCAAAGAAGAAGTATAAGGACGTTCGGTCAATAATCCACAACGATCCCCACCAGTTACTCGATCCGGATTTGTGGGGACACATTTATATAGATAAAGACTTGATGGCGTATCTTAAATCCCCAGAATTCGCGGACGTCTTGGCGAAATCTAATCTGGCACCGGACCTAAAAAGTCAGATACGAGGGAAGATTAGCGAAAACCTTTGGTTCGTATAAATGTAAGTCGCACTGTCGTACTAAAGTTCAGTAAATTTTGTCGAACGTATTTGGGTCATTATATACGTACCATGCATGCTCAGCCGCATTCGGGAGCTTCATGGCTACGTCCAAAGGAATATTCTTAAGAAGGCTAGCGCTTACAGAGCTTGGATTCCCGATAAAAGGGAACCACAGCTCCGGTTTATACTTCTCGATATTTTTAGACAGTCCGATCAAGCTATCCGCATCATTATTTCTCGCTATTTTCTTGAGTTCAGCGGGGTAGAACTCATGACCTTGGTCTATTAACTGCACGAGATGTGATTGATCGGGATTGCGAAGCATGTCAGCTTTAGCTTCCTCATGCTTACCCTCCTCGATCAGCTTCCTGTATCGATCGGAGTCCGTTTTAATGCGATTCCCACCCTGAGCGTGGGGGACGAGACGGCCTATGATATCTTCTAAACTGTGACCATTAATACTTACGGCGGGATGGTCCGGTCTCACATGATTATTTTGGGAATCCGACAGTTCACGAATGGTCCCGTTTTCGCTTATGGCTACCACCCAAGCCCATTTTCCGTCTTTACCCGGGTCTCGCGTACCGTCCACGATCATATAAACGTTAGAACTTTCTTTATGGTAACCCGATAGTCGATTCCCCTGCATCCAGTTCACGCACGTAGTCATATGGGATCCGCGAAACGGACCAGTCTTAACTCCAAATTTCCCGCCATTTCCCATAAACTGCGCGGCCCACGTAGAATGCGGGTGAACGACGAAAGACCATCCCTCTTTCGTCATTAGATCTTCGGGCTTAGGGGTAAACTTCTTACCATCTAAGGTGAAGAAGTCGGCCAGCGTGATCAGCTTTTTTACATCGTTTTCGAATTTATTTTCATCTATTTCTCGAGTCCCGGTCGATTCGGCCTTACTTATTTGAGCCTCAAGTTTCGAATAATTCTCCGGTCTCGCCCAGAACATTACATCATTACGCTTAGAGAATAGTTGGGGAGCGGCCTCTCGACTGAACAGTGCCTCCCACGAAGATTCCCTAGCCGCGAACTTCTGATACTTCTCCATCAGCGACTTGGAATTTTTAACTAAGTCTAAAGCCGCAGTTTCGTTATCATACGGGTGGTTTTTGGCGTATAACGGAGATGCGACGAAGTTTAGGAACGCGTTCTTCTGAACAGCGTCGGACACGGATTTTACGGCATCCTCCGCCGCCTTTACGATTCTATCCGCAACTTCTCTCTTCGCGGCCGGGCCTTTTACAGCGTTGAGCTTACCAATAAGCATCGATTTAAGGCCGTCCACCGTGCCCTGGTAAGTCTGGGCCGCCACTTTAGTAGCCACACGCCAGAGTTTACCGGTCTCGACTTCATAAGATCGAGGAAAACATAAATTTCTAGCGATACGAATATACATTAGTCTATGCAGACTAACCATAAAAGTCCCATTTTTAATGGAATCTATTTAAGCTCAGCAGTTCGTGAACCCTTTTTTATATACCCCATATTTTTCGAGATATACGTATTCGAAGAAGGCCGGAAAATGATCCATATACATTTTCTTTTTTCCGGTACGGGATTTTCGGGAATATCATATATTAAAATGCAACCGTAGCTAGTAAGTACACACACGATTCCGTATAACGACATTCATGAATAATTTGGGGAGGTGGAGCTGAAACTACCCCACCTCCCCATTCAGTTTTACGTTCGTTACTTTCGAGATACGAACGCGTTCATTTTTTCGGCTTCCGTTATGATTTGCTCAGTCGTTACAGGAGCCCAAATCGGGTTTTTCCCTTCTGACTTTTGCGATTCGTAGATCATACGGGCATTGTCCGTAATCACTTGAGTGGCCAAGTGCAGTAG
>Ga0129333_10001629_pt1 | contig 20465 bp, 17 predicted proteins | sample CPB6_08_DNA_FD_94474 | JGI IMG/M metagenome (GOLD analysis project Ga0129333, IMG submission 94474) | Freshwater to marine salinity gradient microbial communities from Chesapeake Bay, USA - CPBay_Sum_0.6_0.8_DNA | ecosystem: Environmental > Aquatic > Marine > Coastal | place: USA: Chesapeake... | reverse complement strand
CCCGCGGTGATCACGCGTCGCAGCAGCGACCGTTTGGTCTTCCCCATGTGAATCCCCCTCGTGGATGCGTTGGACTCCCCTGCCCAAGCGGCACGAAAGTAACTCATTACTTTCATCCTGTCAACGAGCGCACTACAGTCGCACTCAGGGGGTAGTGATGTTCACCTTTGCCGTTCAACCGTTGTCCGTCGCCTCGGGTGCCGAGTGGGCGGAGCTCGCGAAGGTCGCCGAGGGCCTCGGTTACTCCACGCTCCATGTCCCGGACCACTTCGCCTACGAGCAACTTGCACCCGTGCCAGCGATGATGGCGGCCGCTGCTGCCACGACCTCGCTGCGCGTTGGCGCGTTGGTCTTCGCCAACGATTACAAGCACCCCGCAGTCCTGGCGAAGGAACTCGCAACGATCGACTTCCTCTCTAATGGACGTGTTGAGGTCGGCCTCGGCGCCGGATGGATGAATGCCGACTACGACATGCTCGGTCTCACCATGGAGCGTCCAGGCGTCCGGATCGAACGGCTCCGCGAGGGAATTGCGATCATCCGAGAGAGCTTCTCCGGTGAGCCCGTCAACTTCGAGGGGAAGCATTACTCCGTCACTGGACTCGTTGGTCACCCAAAGCCCGTGCAGAGCAGTCCACCGATCCTCATCGGCGGCGGAGGCCCGAAGATGCTCGATCTCGCCTGTGACGAAGCCGACATCATCAGCATCAACGGGAACCTTGCTACCGGCGAAGCCGGACCGGCTGTGTTCGACTCGATGCGAGCGGACGCCGTCGAGCACCGTATCCAGCACTGCCGAGCACGACTCGGGTCGCGCCTCTCAGCGGTGACGATGCACGTGAACGTCTACTGGGTGGGCGTCGGCGGCGAATGGAAGGCGACCGCTGAGGGCGTCGGCGGATTTATCGGATATGACAACGACGCACTCGATGCAACCCCGTACGCACTGTACGGTGAGGTCGAACAAGTCGTTGAAAAAATCCATCGCCTGCACGAGCGCTGGGGCTTTACGTACTTCTCGGTTCCCGCCGGAAACCTTCGCGACTTTGCACCCGTGATAGCTCGGCTCTCCTGAGCGAGCGTTGCGGCTCCACAGAGGAGTTACAGCGCCCGCAGGAAGTTCACCACGTCGAGATCCTCGACGGCGGCTGCAGCCCGCCGAACAATTGCGTCCGCGTAACGCCGACCATGCTCGTTGGCCAGATCGATAGTGACGGTTCCCATCGCGTACAGCAGGCAGTAGGCGACTCCACCGATGTAGTCGGCACGCGCCTCGATCGGCCCGTAATTGCGCACGCCGCCTTGCGCGAGGCCATCGACATAACGCCCAAGCACCTCAGTCTCCAGACGACGCCGCTGCTCCTCGGGGATCGATTGGCTCATGAAGTATCCGAGGTCGTAGGGGCCACGAGCCCACGAGAACGGCTGCCAGTCAACGAGCGCAAACCGCGGTGTAGAGCCGTCGGCCGCGAAGAAGGTGTTCGCCAATCGGAAATCCATATGGATCACGGTGACGGGTTGGCGGCACATCCAATGCTGCAGTGCAAGCACCTTCTCAACCATCAGGTCACCGCTCTGCTTGAAGAGATCCGGCACATCCCCCGAGCGCGACGCGAGGAAGGCCGGCCAACCCTGCTCCCAGAATTGCTGGTGGCTGTCCCAAGGCGACTCCTCGAGCAGGGGGACCCACGGAATGTCGTTACGCCGTCCCCAGAAGTGGGCATGCAACCTCGCCATCTCGTCGACGGCGAGACGTACCTCGTCATCGGTCGGTGTCTCGAGCTCGCTGCCAACGCGCATCGGTGACAGATCGGCGAGTACGAGGATGAAGTTGTTGCTGCCGGGGTCGAACTCCGCGATGAAGGCCTCAGCGGTCGCTACCGGAACACTTCCGGCAAGCTCTCGATAGAAGCGGACCTCCTTCTCGTAGATGCGATAGTGAACGCCCATCGCCCGGTTTGCCTCGGCCGTTGCGGCGATCTTCACGACGTACGACGTGGGGAGTCCCGACACCTCGTCGCTGAACGTCACCGACATCCGGGCGGTCTGGCCCATCAGGCCAACGCCCTCGCCGAATCGGGTGACTTGCACGCTGGTCACCGAACCCCGCGGCAGGCGACCACGGGAGCGAAAGGCCTCCGTGAGCCACGGCGCCGTGATGTCGTCGAAGGTTGACGGAAGAGCGGTCATGAGATTTCCCCCCGGAACTGTCCCCGCAGAGAACCTAGCGCAACTCGGCTATGGTTGTAACTAACGACTTACTTGGTGCGATTGGGGGGCCATGTCCGTTGCGATCGTTGGTGCGGCCGACCTCCGGCCATCGCTCGACACGGGCGATACCACAAGTTTCGACCTACTGGCAGAGGTGGCTAGCGGCCTGCTCCACGACGTAGGTATCGAACCCGACCAGGTGGACGGCCTCGTCACCTCGTCGATCATCGAGGCACCGTTCATGGCGGCTTCGGTGCTCGCCGAGTACCTGATGTTGCAGCCCACGTTCCTGCAGCATGTCGACCTCGGTGGTTGCACCGGTGTCGCCAGCGTGATTCGGGCCGTCTCGGCAATCGAGGCCGGTCTGTGCGACACCGTGCTCGTCCTCACGGCCGCCACGAAGGGGATCGCACGCGCCGGTGCTCCGCTCGGTCCCTCCACGGTTGCCCCGGGCTACAAGGAAGCAACCCCGCAAGGCATCTTCGACGTCCCGACCGGCGCAACAGGGGGCGTCTTCGCCTACGGCATGCTCGCTGCTCACACCGCCAGAGAGTGTCGGCTCTCGGCGGCGGACACCTATGGAATCCTCCATCGGGCGCGCGCCGCAGCAGTAATCAACCCCGCCGCACTCCATCACCATGACGCCGTACCGACCGAGGCCGACTACCTGGCGTCACCACTCACCGCCGAACCGCTGCGACGGCTCGATGCTTCAGTGAGCAGCGGTGGGGCATCTGCCGTGCTGGTGACGAGCGGGCGAACCGCAGCGAGGCTCCCACACCGACCGGTATTCGTCGCCGGCATGGGGGAGCACCACACCCACCGCAGCATCACCAACATGCCGGACATCGGCGCAAGCGGCGGCGTCGGGGCTGCAGCCAGGGCATTTGCGATGGCAGCCCTCTCACCGTCCTCCATCGACATTGCGATGATCTATGACGCCTTCACCTATCTCGTACCGCGCGGATTGTGCGAGGCAGGTATCTGCTCTGCACAGGACGTTGCTGCCCACCTGCGTGGCGAGTACGACCTCGTGACGAATCCGCACGGTGGACAGCTCGGCTGCGGTCACACCGGTGTTGCGGCGGGGATGTCACTCGTCACTGCCGCCGTCCGTCAGGTCTCGGGGCGGGCAGGCGCCACCCAGGCAACCCGTCACGATGTGGCATTCGTGTCCGGCACGGGCGGCGAGATGAGCACCAACGCTGCCCTCGTTCTGGTGGGAGGCTGACGTGCCGAGCGCGTATCGAGATGCAGTCAATCACGCTCTTGCGGAGCTTCGGGGTGGACACGTCGTGGCACAGCGTTGGGAAGATGGACGCTTGATCTTCTACCCACGCGGCAGTCGTCTCGGCCATGCTGCAGATGTACCGAGCTGGGAGCGGGTCACGCACGGAACTGTCGTTGCGGTCACCACAATGCGCGAGCACTCCTACCCAGACCACCAAGCAGAGACTCCGTTCACCTTGGTGCTTGTTGAGGTCGAGGATGCTCGGCTCATCTGCCGTCTTGCTGCGTCAACGGCCGTGCCGGCCGTTGGCAGCACCGTCGCGCTCCACGCCGACGTGCACTCGGGTGCAGTACGCATCATCGCGTCATGAGCGATTGTGTCTTTCCCCAGGCGCTCGATCCCGCGTCGGTTGCGGTGGCCAGCACGGAGGCGACGCTCACCTGGGAGCAACTCGAGTGGAGGATCCGATCTGTCGCTTCGCTGCTCGACAGCCTTGGGCTTCAGCCAGACGATCGCGTGGCATTGCTTGCACACAACAGCGCTGATGTTGTCGCTATCGCTTTTGCAAGCTTGGCGTTCGGTACACGCCTCGTGCCGCTCAATTGGCACCTTGCCGGGCCCGAAATCGACTACCTGTTGCGTGACAGCGGATCGAGAGTCGTCTTCGTCGACCCTGCACTCATCGGGAATCTCCCCCCGGTCGATGACTGTCGGGTAATTCTCCTCGACCAAACCTTCGATGCTGCGCTTCGAGAGGTTGGTGCCCCATCACTTCCCGAGCACCGACTCGCAGGACATCCGCTCATCTACACCGGAGGAACCACCGGCCGCTCGAAGGGCGTGTGGCGTGCAGCCCGACACGACGTGCCGACGACGATCGGCGGGTTGAGATCGTGGGGTGAGCGGCTCGGCTTTCCCCGACATGGATGTGGACTGGTGTCGACACCGCTGTACCACGCCTGGGGACTCAGCAGCATCAGCACAATGCTCGCATCGGGCACCTCGGTAGTGCTCCACCAGCGCTTCGACGAGTCTGCGCTCCTTGCTGATATCGAGCGCTACCGGATCACGACACTCCCCCTCGTACCCGCACAGATGGTTCGCCTTGCGAAACTCTCCGAACAACAACGATCGCAGTACGACGTCTCGTCCTTGCGCTTCGCCATTCACACCGCCGCTCCCTGTCCACCCTGGGCAAAGCGTGCTCTCATCGACTGGTGGGGTCCGATCATCACCGAGTACTACGGATCCAGTGACGGTGCAGGTCCAGTCGTGTGCACGAGCCAAGACTGGATTGCCCGACCCGGCACCGTCGGACGACCAGTTGCAGGCGTCGAGCTCCGCGTGGTGGACGAAGCAGGCAATGAAGTGCCGACCGGCAGTGAAGGAACGATCTACTTCCGACGCCCCGACGGTCCACCGGAGTATTTTGGCGACGCGGCGAAGACCGCAGCCTCAAGGCTTGATGATGGGTTCTACACCGTTGGGGATTTCGGCTATGTCGATACCGAGGGATTTGTCTTCCTTGTCGACCGCCGCGACGATCTCATTCTCGTTGGAGGCACCAATGTCTATTCTGCCGAAGTGGAATCTGTGCTCTCTGAGCACCCTGGCGTCCGTGACGTCGCCGTCATCGGGGTTCCCGATGACCGACTTGGCCAACGGGTGCATGCGGTGCTGCAGCTAGAACCGGGAAGCCAGACCACTTCCGACGAACTGATCCGATTTTGTGGCGAACGCTTGGCCCGTTTCAAGATCCCGTCCACCATTGAGTTCGTCGACGAGTTGCCCCGCGAGGCGCACGGGAAGCTGAAGAAGCGCTTGCTCCGTGGCTGACCAATAGGTCCGCTCACTCTTTCTCGGTAACGCCCGCCGAGTCGAAGGTCGCCATCTCGCCAAGCAGTCTCGCTGCCGACACCACGATGGGGTATGCCGTTGCGGCGCCACTCCCCTCGCCGAGGCGCATCCCAAGGTCGATCACTGGGGCGAGCCCAAGGTGTTCGAGCGCAACGGTGGCACCCGGCTCCACCGATCGGTGCCCTGCGATACACGAGGCAACGGTTCCCGGCCACAACGCCTCGGCCGCACATGCGCCAGCAAGTGTGATGACACCGTCGAGCACCACCGGCACGCCCGATTTTGCAGCAGCGCCGATGTAGCCGGCGAGCGCAACGATCTCGAGACCACCCACCTCGGCAAGCACCTGTGCAGGGCTCGCAGTAGCGGGGATGCGACGAAGCGCGCGCTCCACCACGCCTCGCTTGTGCACCAACATCGCATCGTCGATACCCGTACCCCGACCAACGCAGTCGCCCGCGGGGCGACCGGAGAACGCTGCGATGACTGCGGCGGCAGGGGTGGTGTTGCCGATACCCATCTCCCCGGTGAGCAAACACCGCGCGCCTGCGGACACCAGACGCGTTGCAACGTCGACACCGACCACCAACGCTGCGTCGACATCGGTGGGCGAGAGCGCCGGCCCGACCGCAAGATCGTCTGACCCCAGTCGCACCTTGTGCACCCAGAGCGTGTCGGTCGGTTCCACGACGGCGTTCACGCCGACATCGACCACCACGAGACGAAGTCCGTGCTGACGCGCCAACACGCTGATTGCTGCGCCACCAGTGGCGATGTTGGCCACCATCTGTGTGGTGACCTCTTGGGGCCAGGGGGTAACCCCCGATGCCACCACGCCATGGTCGGCGGCGAAGACCGCCACCGCACCCGGCCATGGCACCGGGGGACACCTGCGTTCGATCCCGGCGAGGCGCACGGCAAGTTCCTCGAGTGCTCCGAGTGAGCCAGCAGGTTTGGTGAGGCGACCCAACAGTGCCTGTGCCTCACTGCGCGCTGCCGCCGAGGCAGCCGCGGTAGCGGGGTTCACCCCGGGATCCTCTGGACGACCTCGAACGAGAGCAGGTCGGCACCCGCAGCCACGGGCTTGCCGTCGGCACTCTGCGCACGTGCATGGCCGTGGCGGAACTCCTGGCTGTTCACCCAGTTCTGGAACGACTCCTCGTTGTCCCAGCGCGTGTACACGAAGTAGCGATCGTCCCCGGCAACCGGACGCAGCAACTCGAAGGCCTCGAACCCCGGCATCTCCTCCACCGATCGGGCCCGCTCGGCAAATCGCCGCTCGAGTTCCGGGCCCATTCCCTCGGGTACGCGGATGGCATTGATCTTCACGACGCTCATGGGCACATCCTCGCAGCAAACCCGCCCGATTCCGTACCGCCGGCACGGGCGGCGACGGGGTCAGCGTCCTATCATCGCCACGTGGACGTTCGCATTACATCTTTCGCCGAGGCAGTGGAGTGCTACCGGCACCGTGACCTCCGGCAGGCGCTCTACGACGCCGGCGAGGTGATCATGTCGGACGTCATCGTCAACCTGCACGGTGCCGAGCACCGCGACCGCCGTCGCCTCGAGAACCGACTGTTCCGACGCGACACGTTCTTCTATTACCAGAACGAGTTGTTCCCCTCGATCATCGAGAGCACCCTCGCCCCGTACGTCGCCGAGGGACGGACCGAGCTCGTGAGCTTCGGCCATCAGCTCATGATGAACCTCGCGGCACTCACCGCAGGGGTGGATCGCCCGAAGGGCACCCCCGAGGAGTCATTCCGCCTGTACGACTACCTCACCACCTTCATCGAAGGTGCAACGCTTGCCCATTACACCGGCGACAAGGATGCCAAGGCTGCCGAGGTGCTCGAGAAGCTGGAGGCCTTCGACGCCGAGTTCCTCATGCCAGCCATCGACCGACGGCTGTCGCTGATCGCACGTGTCGAGCGTGGCGACCTCGCCGAGGAAGAACTTCCGCGTGACGTGCTCACCGTGCTGCTCCGCAACCAGGACAAGATCCCGATGTCGCACGAGAGCCTGCGGCGCGAGATCGCGTTCTACCTTCTTGCTGGTGCCCACACCAGTGCCACCGCGTTCAACCGGGTGATGCACAACATCTTCCAGTGGATCTCTGCCCATCCCGAGGACGGGCGCCGCGTCACCGAGGACCGTCTGTTCGTGCAGCGGTGCACCCACGAGACGATCCGTCTGCAGCCATCGAGCCCCACCGGGATGCGCTGGGCCCTCGCCGACATCACGCTGTCTACCGGTCGCACCTTTGCCAAGGGCGATCGCATCATCATCGACCTCACCGTCATCAACCGAGACCCCAACCTCTACGGGGCCGATGCCGACGACTTCAACCCGAACCGCTCGCTTGCGCCCGAGGTTGCACCGTGGGGCCTGAGTTTCGGCCAGGGAATGCACGCATGCATCGGCCAGGACCTTGCTGCCGGTCTGCGCCTCGTCGACGGCGAGACCATCGAGGACCACCTCTTCGGACTCGTTCCGGTCGCGGTTCAGGCCATGTTCGACCACGGGTGCCGGGCCGACCCGAACGAGGGTCCGCAGATGGATGCCTCGACGACACGACCGTACTTCGGGCGTTACCCCGTCGTGTTCGTGCGGTGAGGTCCCGTAGCCAGCACGCCGGCGACCTCATCGGGCTCCAGAGGGGCGTAGTAGAGGAACCCCTGGCCCAACGTGCAGCCGAGCGATGCAAGCACCTGCTCCTGCGCAGACGTCTCGATGCCCTCGGCAATCACGCGGAGACCGCGTGATCGGGCGATCTCGATAGTGGCAGTCAGTTCGTCCACCATCGGAGCACCTGGCGCTATGCCGGCAACGGATCCGCGATCGATCTTCACTGCGTCTACCGGTAGCCCTCCGAGGGAGTCCGTTGGCATGCGACCCGAACCGAAGTCCTCGATCGTGATCCCGACGCCGAGGGCGGCGAGATTGCGCAGGACGATGACGGTCTCTTCGGGGTTCTTGGCAATCGCGCGCTCGGGGATCTCGAAGCGAAGATTGCTCGGCGTGATCCGGTACTCGCGCAACAGCCCAGCCACGTAGGGGACGAAGTCGACCTGACCAAGTTCGCGTGGCGACACATTGACGGACACCGTGAGGTGCTTGCTGTTGACCAGCGTCTGCTGCCAGAGACTGAGTTGTCGGCACACCTGCTGCAGTACCCAGCGACCGATGGAGACGATGTCGCCCGTTGCCTCGGCGATTCCCACGAAGTCGTTCGGGCTGATGAGTCCTCGTGATGGGTGCATCCAGCGCACGAGTGCCTCCACCCCGGCAATTGCCCCGGACGTGGTGTCGATGATCGGCTGGTACTGCACACGGAACTGCTCCCGCTCGACAGCGATGCTCAGTTCGCTCTCGAGCACGAGGCTGTCGAGGGCCTCGTCGTACATCGACGACTCGAACACTCGATAGAGCCCCCGCCCGTCCGACTTCGCTTGGTACATCGCCGTGTCGGCATCCCGCAGGATCTCGCCCGGTGATGTGTACGCCGGCGCACCGAAGGCGATGCCGATGCTCGCGCCCACACGAACCTCGTACCCGCTGAGGTGGAGCGGCTCGCTGAGCGACAGGAGGAGTCGATCGGCAACGTTGGTTGCGCTGTCCTCGTTGGCGAGGTTCTCCAGAAGGATCGTGAACTCGTCGCCGCCGAGGCGCGCCACCATGTCACCCGGTCGCACGACTGCGGTAAGTCGTCGGGACACCTCAACAAGCAATTGATCGCCGACTACGTGGCCGAGGCTGTCGTTGACCACCTTGAAGCGATCGAGGTCGATAAAGAGCACGGCAAAGCGTGTGCCCATCGGCGTGCGCGACCGCTTGAGGACCGTGTCGAGGTGATCCATGAAGTACGCCCGGTTGGCGAGCCCAGTGAGCGTGTCGTGCAGCGCAACGTGGATGAGCTGCAGCTCGGCGTTCTTTCGCGCCGTGACGTCGGCGTGAGACCCGACCATGCGCGCTGCCTGACCGCTCTGGTCCGTTACCGCGGTGGCGCGCACGAGCATCCACCGATACTCACCGTCGTTGTGCCGCATGCGGTGCTCGAGTTCGAGCGGCTGACCCGGGTCCTGGAGGTGGGCGCCGATCTTGATCTGGAGCGCAACCCGATCGTCGGGGTGCACGCGGTCCATCCATTCATTCACGTTGCCGCTGACGTCGTCCTCCGTAGCGCCGAGCAGCGCTCGCCAACGCGGCGACGAGTAGAACTGCCCACTTCGTAGGTCCCAGTCCCAGAGACCGTCGTTCGCGCTGTGTGCCGCAAGCGCATACCGCTCCTCGCTCAGGCGGAGATCGGCCTCGACACGGCGACGGTCCTCGATCTCGGCCGACAGTGCTGCGTTGGCACGCGCGAGTTCCTCGGTGCGCTGTTCGACGCGGACTTCCAGTTCGTCGCGTGCCTGCGATAGCTCTCCGTGCGTCTTCTCGAGCTCACGCAGGTACGACTCGCTCTCGGCTGTCCGCCGCTCGAACTCCCTACGCAACTTGCTTCCGTAGATCGTTGCGCCGAGCACCATGATGAGGAACAGGCCGCCGATGACGAACTCCACGCGCTGCATGGTGGCGATGTCGTTCTCTTCCGCAGCCAACTGTCGTGTCTGCTCGCGCTGCAGCGTGAGCCGGATGTCGCGCAGCGCATCGGTGAGATCGGTGGTTGCGGTGCGCAACTCGGCTGCCGACGTACGGGCGCCTTGCGCACCGTTGACCGTGAGGTCGCGGATGGCGACGAGGGCGGCCGACTGGAGTTCCCCTGCACCGCTCGCAGCGCGATCGACCGCGCCAATCACGGCGCTGCGCACGTCGTCGTTCAGTTCGACCGCGTCCGTTCGCAGACCCGCAAGGCGTGCGTCAAAATTCGATCGAGCGAGGTTCACCGAGGTGGTGGCGGTCTGGTCGTCCCCCTCGGCAAGCGCGGTGGTGATCGCCACGCTCATGCGGGTCGCTGCATCCTCGAGCGCAGCAACTTGGTCGATCCGGACCTCCCACTGCTGTGTGGTGGCGACGGAGTCGTTGTATCGCTGCACGATGCTGTGGACGTACACGAGTCCGATACCCACCACGAGCACGTCGAAGAGGGCGAGGAGGCTGTACACCAGATGCCACTTCGGCACCCGCTTAGTACCGACCAGTCGGGGCGCGCCGGAACGAATCCGCACCCTGCCCTGTGGTCCGCCCGTCGCCCGCTCCATAGTCAACGAGTACATCATCGCCCATGAAGAGGCCGCTGACAATGTTCGTCCGACCACTTTTCGTGGTATTTCTCGGGTGGACGTCCGTACTTCTCTGCGACGGCCCGATTTCCTGCGCCACCGGCGAAAAAGCAGCAGGTCGGGTCAGCCACGCCGACCCGACCCGTCGATCAGCGGGAACCCGCAGAGAGCGATCTGGCGGAAGGAGTGGGATTTGAACCCACGGAGGTCGAGACCTCGCACGCTTTCGAGGCGTGTCCCTTCGGCCACTCGGGCATCCTTCCGTCGGACACTCTACCCGGGGTCGGCGTAGGTCCCCGATGGCGTCAGCGACGCTCGGCGAAGAAGGTGCTGAGCAGGTCCGACGACTCGACCGCCCGCACCCCGTGAGTCACCGGCGGTTGGTGGTTGAGCCGCGGATCGGCACAGACGTTGTAGAGGCTCGCGGTGGCACCCGCCTTGAGGTCGGCGGCGCCGTACACCAACCGGCCGATCCGGGCATTGAGGAGCGCTCCTGCACACATCACACAGGGTTCGAGCGTGACCACCAAGGTGCAGTCGTCGAGGCGCCAACGGCCGAGGTGTCGGGCCGCATCGCGCAAGGCCAGGACCTCGGCGTGTGCCGTGGGATCGCCAGTGGCCTCTCGTTCGTTCCCCCGACGGGCGATGATCTGCCCCTCGTGTACCACCACGGCACCGACCGGCACCTCACCCCGGGCACCGGCCGCTCGCGCCTCGGTCAATGCCTCGGCCATTGCGGCATCGTCTGCCGCCTGATCGACAGCGTCATTGGACCGGTTGGTGGTCATGAGCGGAGGGGGTGGGATTCGAACCCACGGAGGATTGCTCCTCACACGCTTTCCAAGCGTGCCGATTCGGCCGCTCTCGCACCCCTCCTGGTGCCTTTGTGGGCTCACCGCAGCGGGCCTACGCAGGGTGCCGACACGGTAGCGGACGGGTACGCTGACCCCACCGTGCATCCGGTTCGCCCGGCGAGTGCGGTGACGGTCGGGTCCTGTGCAACGTCGGCATGGTGAACCAGGTCAGGGGCGGGAGTCAGCAGCCTTCAGCCTTCGCCGGGGTGTGCCGCAGGTCGCCTGGCCGTCACCGCAGTCGCCGGGATGCCAGTCCGGCCGCACGTTCGGCCAGTTCCGGCGCCCCGAGACGGGCCACCACCGCAGGGAACTGCTGCGTCGGGCCGCCCCAGCGCCAGTCGTCGACGACGCCTACGGGAACCTCGGTGACGATCGTTGCCAGTCGCCGGAAGAGCAGTGCGTCCTCGAAGCGATCGCGCAACGTTGCTGCCAACTTCGCCGAACCACGGACCCCGCCGGAGATGTCCCAGTCGGCCGGGTCGGGCGGAATGGCCTCGAGGGTCCCGTATCGAGCGAGCACAGCGGCGGCCGACTTTGCACCCCAGCCCGGCAAGCCCGGGAACCCATCGGAACTGTCGCCGACGAGCGCGAGGTAATCGGGGATCGATCCGGGGATCACGCCGAACTTGGCAACGACACCCTGCTCGTCGATGACCTCGTTCTTGCGCCGGTCGAGTTGCACCACCCGGGTTCCGCTCACGCACTGACCGAGGTCCTTGTCGGCCGTGAGGATGACGACCTGCTCGACACGGGGGTCGGCCTCCGCCACCGCCGCAGCGGAACCGAGCGCATCGTCGGCCTCGAACTCGATCATCGGCCAGAGGGTCACACCGAGCGCCGCCATCGCCTCCTCGAGCAACGGGAACTGCACGAGGATCTCCTCGTCGAGACCGTCGCCCGTCTTGTAGCCGTCGTAGAGCTGGTTGCGGAACGACTCGACCACATGGTCGGTCGCCACGCCCAGATGTGTTGCTCCGCTGGCGAGCAGCGCAAGCGTGGAGGAGATCACGCCGACCACCGCCGCACCCGGGGGTGGGGACGCGTGCCGGGATGCGTTGCCGTAGTGCTGACGGAACAACTCGTAGGTGCCGTCGACAAGATGAACCTTCACCGCATCATCCTCTCGCAGTAGGTCGTCGGGGCTGCACGGCAGGCCGCGGAGACAGGAACTGTAGGCTGCGTGAAATTGCATTCCCGATCGGACCGTCATGTCGTCAGCAGGACCAGACCCGAAAAAGCGCCCCTACCTACGGCCGGCCGCACGCAAGCGCCAACTCCTTGATGCAACGGCGGCCGTGGTCCGACGGGACGGACTCGGTGGCCTCACCATGGTGGCAGTAGCCGCTGAGGCTGGGGTCAGCCGCCGACTCCTCTATAACCACTACCCCGACCTCGCCACCCTGGCGCATTCCTATGTGCTCGACCGCCTGTCGTCCTACGCCTCGGAGTCGTCGGTGGTCTTCGAGGACCCCTCCCGGACGCCCCGTTCGGTCGGTCGACAGATCTTTGAGCGACTTGCCCAACTGCCCGTCGAGGACCGTCAGGTGCTCCGTACGTTGCTGGCCCGGGCCGTGCCCTCCGATCTGCTCCCGGTCAGTGCACTGCTCGAGCAGGCCGTCATCGAACGCTGGTCGCGTGTGCGACCCGACGGTGAGGTCGGCCCCTTCGACGGTGCACGCGCGCTGTTGCTGGCGAACGTCGCCCTGTCCGCCATCGATCTCGTGGAGCGCGGCGTGCTCGACGAGGCCGGACGGGAGGCGTTTTTCGGCGGGGTGATCGGACTGCTCCCCGGGAACCCGTCGTAGGTCGTGATGCAATGACCACGGTCGCCACGGTCCGCCTGCGCGCCGGCAAGGAACGATCACTGCGTCGGCGCCATCCGTGGGTGTTCTCCGGTGCGGTGGACCATGTCGACTCCGCCGTAGCGGACGGCGACACGGTGAGGGTCGCGGCGGCGGACGGTTCGTTCCTCGGTTGGGGCGCGTACAGCAGCGCGTCACAGATACGAGTGCGGATGTGGTCGTTCGACGAGCGCGACCACATCGATGCTGACTTCATCGCGGCCCGAGTTGTTGCCGCTGCGTCCCGACGCACATCGCTCCATCCAGAGACAGATGCAATGCGTCTCGTCTTCGCCGAGAGCGACCTGCTGCCGGGAGTCATCGTCGACCGCTACGACTCCGTCGCCGTGCTCGAACTCACCTCCGCCGGGGCCGACCGCTGGCGCGACGCCATTGCCGACGCCTGTGCATCGCTCGACGGCATTGCCACGGTGTTCGAACGGAGCGACGCCGACGTGCGCCAGCGTGAGGGACTGCCGATGCGTACTGGCACACTGCGCGGAGGTGAGCCTGCCGACCGCATCGAGGTACGCGAGGGTTCGCTGCGCTTTCTCGTCGACGTGCGCGCCGGCCACAAGACCGGGTTCTACCTCGACCAGCGAGAGAGTCGCCGGGTGCTCTCCCGCTACACCGCCTCAACGCGAGTCCTAAATGTCTTCGCGTACACCGGCGCCTTCAGCGTGGTCGCCTGGGAATCGGGGGCAACAGCGGTCACGTCGATCGACTCCTCGGCGCCCGCGCTGTCCATCGCTGCGGAGAACCTGCGGCTCAACGGGTTCGCCGACACACATCTCGTCGTTGCGGATGCGTTCACCGAACTGCGAAAGCGACGCGATCGCGGCGAGCAGTTCGACGTCGTCATCCTCGATCCACCGAAACTCGTGGGAAGCAAGCAACAGATCGAGCGCGGTGCACGCGCCTACAAGGACCTCAACTGGTTGGCACTCCGTCTGCTCGTACCCGGTGGCACCCTCGTGACGTTCTCGTGCAGCGGCGGCATTGCTCCCGACCTGTTCCAGAAGATTGTCGCAGACGCAGCGGTCGACGCCGAGCGAGAGGTCCAGATCCTCGAGCGCCTCGATCAGGCCACGGATCACCCAGTGCTGCTCAGCGTTCCCGAGACGCACTACCTGAAGGGCCTGGTCTGCCGCGTGCTCTGATCATGTGCTGCGCCGTACGCGCAGCGACCGGGCTACTCCTGCACCAGTTCGATGAGTGTGCCGAAGCTTCCCTTCGGGTGGATGAAGGCAACGGTGGTACCGCGGCTTCCCGGTCGCGGCGCCTTGTCGATCGGCGTCGCACCGGCTGCAACCATCGCCGCAAGAGCGGCGCCGCAATCGGCTACTCGATAGCCGACGTGGTGCAGACCCTCGCCGCGCTTCTCGATGGCCTTCGCCACCGGCGAGTCGGGGCGGGTAGGCGTCAGCAACTGGACGTAGCTCTCGGCCACCTTGAGGAGTGCTTCCTCGACACCGTCGCTCTCGACCACCTCGCGATGATCCACCTCAGCGCCGAATGCCTGTTGGTAGTAGGCGATGGCGGCCTCGAGGTCCTTGACGGCGATGGCGACGTGGTCGATTTCGGTGAGGATCATGGCGCCCATTCTGTCGGCTCAGCCCCGGCCGCGGAACAGCGTGATGCGATCCTCGCCGATGAGGGCCCGCTTCTCCGGGTTGGTGATACCCAGACCTTCCTCGGGCGACAGGCAGAGGATGCCCAACTTGCCCTCGTGCTCGTTGCGGTGGATCTTCCGTGCGGCCTCACCGGTCTGCTCGAGGCGGTACGTGTCGGAGAGCAGCGGCTGGATCCGGCCCATGTCGATGAGGCGGTTGGCCTGCCACGCCTCTTGGTAGTTGGCGAAGTGACTCGCAACGAGCTTCTTCAGCTTCATCCAGAAGTGACGGTTGTCGAACTCGACCATGTATCCCGACGTCGCTGCGCAGGTGACTACGGTGCCGCCGCGCTTGCAGACGAACGTGGATGCTCCCATGGTCTGGCGACCCGGATGCTCGAAGACAATGTCAGGATCGTCGCCGACGAGATCGCGGATGCGCTTGCCGAGTCGACGCCACTCGGTCTCGTCCTGGTGGAACTCGTCCTTCCAGAAGCGATACCCCTCGGCTTTGCGATCGATGACGGCCTCGCAGCCCATCTCCTTGAGCAACTGCGCCTTCTCGGGGGACGACACCACACCGACCGGCACGCCACCGCCATTGAGTACGTATTGCACGGCATAGCCGCCGATACCACCGGTAGCACCCCAGATGAGCACGATGTCGCCCTGCTTCATCCGTGCCGCATTGTCGGATACGAGCATCCGATAGCTGGTGGAGTTGCACAACGCGTTGACTGCCGACTCCTCCCAGGTGAGATGCGACGGCTTCGGCATCAACTGGTTGGCCTTCACGACCGTGAGATCTGCGAGGCCACCGAAGTTGGTCTCGAAGCCCCAGATGCGCTGGTTTGCGCCGAGCATGGAGTCGTCATGCGACGATGCGTCCTGGTCGTCCACGTAGTTGCAGTGGATGTTGACGTGATCGCCGGGCTTCCAGTTGCGCACCGCAGAACCGACCTGCAGCACCACGCCTGACGCATCGGAACCGATCACGTGGTAGTCGAGCGCATGGCGCTTGCCCCAGATGCTCTCGCGACCGAGGCGGTCGAGGAAGCCGAACGTGGGGAGCGGCTCGAAGATCGAGGTCCACACGGTGTTGAAGTTGATGGAACTGGCCATCACCGCGACGTATGCCTCGTCGGGCGCCAACTCGGGTGTAGCTACTTCCTCGATGCGGACCGACTGTCGCGGGTCCTTGTCGGCCGAGGCCATGCCCTCGAACATCCCCACATCGCTGCGGCGGACGAGTGCGGCCCGATACGACTCGGGGATGGGGAGATTGGCGAGCTCGGTTCCGCTCGCACCGGCAAGGATGGCGTCTCGAATCTGCTCCATCCGGCGAGGCTACCGGCGGGTAGCCACGGTGCCATCGGGCAACTCGCCCCGTGTCAGGCGCGCCACGGTGTACTCCAACGGGTTCGGTACCGTCAGGGGGTGGACGCAGGCGAGTTCGTTCCGGGTGTTGACGACCTGCACCTCATTGGTCGGGGTGGTACTGCTGCCGTCTTCCGCTCACGCGACCGCATCACCGGGGAGTCCGTTGCGGTCAAGGTGCTCCACGTGCGCCTCTCCGCAGCCGACGAGATCGCCCGCTTCGAACGTGACCTCGCCGCGGCGTCGCAACTCACCGGCACCCGTTCCATCGTGCCGATCCGATCCTTTGGCGTCAACAACGTCGGTCACCCGTGGGTGGTCACCGACGATCTCCCGCGATCGCTCGCCGATGTCTTGCGCGAGCAACCACGCCTGCCCTGGGCGGAAGCGGCCGCCATCGGCACCCAGATCGCCGACGCACTCGACGCAGCGCATGCCCTCGGGGTACTGCACGCCGATCTCACGCCGGGCGACGTGCGCTTCGACGACCGCGGCGTACCTCACCTTGCCGACCTCGGACTGGCCCGCTTCGCCGGCGTCACAGGTGTTCCCGCAACCTCGGCAGACGCACGCCTCTCGCACACCGCCCCGGAACTGGCCGCCAATCAGCGCATCGACGCCCGGACCGACGTCTACTCACTCGCCTCGGTGCTCTACGAAGCGATGGCAGGTCGACCACCACTGGGCCGCATTGCCGACCACGGCGCCGACGCCCTCGTCGAACGCATCGGGTCGACGCTCCCCGAATCGCTGACCCGCTTCGGGGTCCCACCCTCGGTGGATCACGTGATCCTCGGTGCACTCGCCAAGGACCCCGCCGACCGACCCGAGTCTGCCCGAGCGTTCGCCGATGCTCTTGCTGCGGCAGTACGAGTTGCGCGTGCCTCTGTGGTCACCCGCCGGCCGGGCGAACTACCGAGCACCCCGACACCAACGCTCTCCACGGCGCCGTTCATGCCGGAGGAAACGCCGTTCGACGAACTCGCGACGCCACCGCACGGCTACCCGATGATCGAGGACGTCCCGGTACTCGATCCCGAGACGGCGGCGCCACTGCTCGCCGCGGCGGGGCGGCGCGAACGCCGGCGCCGCCGCGAACGCCTCGTGGCGAAGATCGTCGGCGGCGTGGTCATCGCTGGCGCACTCGCCGGTCTCGTGATCTGGCTCGTGGTGCGCGACCGCCCTGACACCCGCCTGAATATCACCCCCACCACTAATGCGGGAACCACGACCACCGTCATCACACCCGGCACCGACGCCCTGCGCCCCGTCGGCACCATCGGCTACGCGTTCACCGCCTCGTTCGACACACGGGAGGGCGAGGCAGCAATCGTCGGTGTCGCGTCGCCCACTGGCGAGGCCCGCTTGAAGAACGTGCTGCTCTCGGTGGGTCGCCTGTCGAACGACCTCAACATCGAGGACGGGCCGGAACCCGACGAGGGCGCAGCCGTTGCCGACGCGGTCACGCTCATCGCAGCGATGCGACGGGATCTCGTCGCCGGGGTGCTGCGCTTCGACGGCGAGACGTTCTCGATGAGTGGCTTCTATACGTCTCCCGACGCCGTCGGCCGACTCGCCGACGTGATTGCGCTCATTCGAACCCCCGTTGCGCGACCCGACCTCAACCCCGACCCCTCTGCGCCCACGGCAACCACTGCTCCCGACACCACTGCGCCCGTCGGGCTCAGCATCAATGCCGAGCCAGCAGTGTTCAGCGTCCCCGCCGACGGTCGACTTCACGTCATCCCACTCACGCTCCGGCCGAGCACCGGCGCAACAACACTCTGCCTCGTGGCACGTTCGGTCTCCGGCGGGTCCGAATCGTCGATCTCCATGACGCACTCCAGTTGTGGCCTGGCGCATCTGGTCACCATCTCGGTGACGACCCCCGGTACGTACTTGGTCACCGGGACGTTCGCGGAGGGCGTCCCGAACGACCAGGGAGACATCAACACCACCACGGGTCCCTCGGGCACCGTCACCTTCACGGTGGTGGCAACCTGACCGTTCAGGAGACCACTGCGCTGCGACGGAAGCCGACCTGGCGACCTGCCACCCCCTGACGAGTCACCTTCGGTACGGTGGACATCGTGCTTGACCGCGTTCCTGGAGTATCCGACGTCGAACCGGTAGGAACCTCCGATACCGGGGAGGTCCTCCGTGGTATCGACACCGACACCGGCAACCCGGTGACGGTCAAGGTGCTTGCGGGCAAGGTCAGCGACGAACAGTTCGACCGCTTCACGTCTACGTGCCGCTCGGTGCGCTCGCTCGCAAGCAACCCGAACATCGCGCGCCTCTACGACGCCGGCACCACGAGCGACGGCTTCCCCTATCTCGTGGTCGAACGGCGCACCCGCACACTCGCCGACCTCGTGGCACAACAGGGGCGCCTGCGCTGGCAGGAAGCCGTGGCGCTCGGTTCGGAGATCGCCGCCGGACTCGACGCCGCACACCGCATGAATGTGGTGCACGGCGACCTCTCGCCGGACACCGTGCTGCTCACCGACGACGACGAACCACGCCTCACCGATTTCGGCGTACGCGCACTGCTCACTGCGCCCGACACCACCGGTGCCACCGGAGGCAAGTCCGCAGTCGCACGCCTGGCCCACTCAGCGCCCGAAGTGGTGCAGGGACGGCGTGGCGACGAGCGGTCGGACATCTACTCACTTGCGTCCACGTTGTTTGCTGCTATCGCCGGCAACCCGGCCTTCGTGCGGGCCTCCGACGAGAACGTCGTACCGATGGTGTCGCGCGTACTCGGCGAGGAACCACCGTCGCTTGCATCGCTCGGTGTCCCCGCTGCGGTCGAGTCCGCAATCGTCGGCGCCATGGCCAAGGACCCGGCCATGCGTCCCAGCACGGCGGAATTGTTCCGTCAGGAGTTGCTCGCTGCGGCCCGGGCCGCAAGCGGAACCGACGCCAGTGCTGCTGCTGGTGCAACCGCAGCCGCTGTGGGTGCCGAGGCGGCACTGGGTCGACGTTCCGACCGCACACGCGCCGCAGACTCAGCAAAGCGGCCACCTCGCCGGCGCACCATCGACCTGGTCATCGGCGCAGTTGCGCTCGTCGCCGTGATCGCCATCATCTGGGTCGCAAGCAGCGGCGGGAACGACGACTCCTCTGCCGAGACACCCACCACTGATGCCCTGGTGTCGTCCACCGCCGCAACGTCGGCGCCCACCAGTGCAGCGCCGCCCACCACTGCAGCGCCCACCACTGCTGCCCCCACCACGGCAGCGCCCACCACGGCGGCGGCCTCCACCGACAGCAGCACCCCTGCCGACAGCACCCCGACGAGCGAGGTCAGCACCACGCTGCCCTCCAATGCCATCACGCTCACGGGCACCGGCTTCCACATCACCTCATTCGACAACCCCAAGGGTGGGCTCACCATCACCTATCCCGCCGATCACCAGGGGCACTTCTTCGACATCGCCATCCAGTACACGGGCAACAAGAACCCGTTGCTGTGCCCGGCGCGCACACGCCCCAAAGTCGAGTCCGGAAGCACGTTCTCGAGCCTCTCGTTCGGCGGATGTCTGCAGGATGGTCAGGGCGACATGAAGTTCCGGGTGAAGTCGTGGGGCAAGGGCACCGTCAAGGTGAGCCTCTATCTCTGTGACGTCACCCGAACCGTGAACTGGTGTGAGGGATCGACGCGGTCGACAAACACCGTCGACCTCACGCTGATCGCCACCTGATCCCGATCGGCTGACGTCACACCACCGGGCCGAGCAACCGCTGCGGATGCGCCGGACTCCGGCCCGGGAGTAACGTGTTCTCCATGTCTGGTTCGTACCTCGTTGCTGGCGCTCGCACTCCCATCGGGAAGATGAGCGGCGCCCTCGCCTCCTTCTCCGCCGCCGAACTCGGCGCATTCGCCATCGCTGCGGCGCTCGAGCGTGCCGGTGTCCGGCCCGACGAGGTCGAGCATGTGCTCATGGGTCAGGTGCTGATGGCCGGCCAGGGTCAGGTGCCCTCACGTCAGGCAGCGGCGAAGGCCGGCATCCCGATGTCGGTGCCGTCGGTGAACGTCAACAAGGTCTGTCTCTCCGGGCTCAACACGATCTACCTCGCCGACCAGATGATTCAGTCGGGTGATGCAGACATCGTGGTTGCGGGCGGCATGGAGAGCATGACGAATGCCCCGTACATCGCATCGGGGGCCCGCGCCGGCTTCCGCTACGGCAATACCGAACTCGCAGACGCCATCATCAAGGACGGCCTGTGGTGCGCGTTCGATGCGTGCCT